>Ga0172380_10008648_pt1 | contig 11042 bp, 7 predicted proteins | sample Leawe162metaG_FD_119747 | JGI IMG/M metagenome (GOLD analysis project Ga0172380, IMG submission 119747) | Leachate microbial communities from a municipal landfill in Southern Ontario, Canada - Leachate well 162 metaG | ecosystem: Engineered > Solid waste > Landfill > Unclassified | place...
GCCCCTGGCTTAGGCCGGCAGCAAGCGGAAACCAACTCGGCTCTCGCCCGTACCTTGAGAACTGCACAGTGGACGCGAGCATCAAATTTATTCTGTGGTCAAGTTAATAAGAGCAGATGGTGGATGTCTTGGCACCAAGAGCCGAAGAAGGACGTAGGAAGCTGCGATAAGCCTCGGGGAGCTGCTAACCAAGCTGTGATCCGGGGATGTCCGAATGGGGAAACCCGGCTGGGGTAATGCCCAGTCACCCTTGCCTGAACACATAGGGCAAGTGGAGGGAACGACGGGAAGTGAAACATCTCAGTACCGTCAGGAAGAGACAACAATAGTGATTCCGTAAGTAGTGGCGAGCGAACGCGGAAGAGGCCAAACCACATATGCGTGATAGCCGGCAGGCGTTGCATGTGTGGGGTTGTGGGATTGTTCTTTCAGGACTGCCGTTCTGGAAGGGAGTAAAAAATTCGTGTTGTAGTTGAAGGCCATGCGAAAGGGCCGGCACAGAGGGTAAGACCCCCGTAAACGAAACATCACGAACTCCCGAGCAATATCCCAAGTAGCACGGGGCCCGAGAAATCTCGTGTGAATCCGGCGGGACCACCCGCCAAGCCTAAATACTCCTTGGTGACCGATAGCGGACAAGTACCGTGAGGGAAAGATGAAAAGAACCCCGGGAGGGGAGTGAAATAGAACCTGAAACCATTTGCTTACAATCCGTTGGAGCAGGGATTCGTCCTTGTGACAGCGTGCCTTTTGAAGAATGAGCCTGCGAGTTAGCGGTGTGTGGCGAGGTTAACCAGTGATGGGAAGCCGTAGCGAAAGCGAGTCTGAATAGGGCTACTTAGTCGCACACTCTAGACCCGAAGCGGAGTGATCTACCCATGGTCAGGTTGAAGCGAAGGTAAGACTTCGTGGAGGACCGAACCCACCTAGGTTGAAAACTGGGGGGATGAACTGTGGGTAGGGGTGAAAGGCCAATCAAACTCCGTGATAGCTGGTTCTCCCCGAAATGCATTTAGGTGCAGCGTCGCGTGTTTCTTGCTGGAGGTAGAGCACTGGATGATCTAGGGGGCCTACAAGCTTACCGAAATCAACCAAACTCCGAATGCCAGTAAGTGAGAGCGCGGCAGTGAGACTGCGGGGGATAAGCTCCGTAGTCGAGAGGGAAACAGCCCAGACCACCAACTAAGGCCCCCAAGCGTATGCTAAGTGGGAAAGGATGTGGAGTCGCACAGACAACCAGGAGGTTGGCTTAGAAGCAGCCACCCTTGAAAGAGTGCGTAATAGCTCACTGGTCAAGTGATTCCGCGCCGACAATGTAGCGGGGCTCAAGCATACCGCCGAAGTTGTGGCATTCATACAATATCTCGGCCTGTTTACAGGTCCAGGAGTATGGATGGGTAGGGGAGCGTCGTGTGGCGAGCGAAGCGGCAGGGGAACCTAGCCGTGGACGCCACACGAGTGAGAATGCAGGCATGAGTAGCGAAAGACGGGTGAGAAACCCGTCCGCCGAATGATCAAGGGTTCCAGGGCCAGGCTAATCCGCCCTGGGTAAGTCGGGACCTAAGACGAGGCCGACAGGCGTAGTCGATGGACAACGGGTTGATATTCCCGTACCGGCATTAACACGACCCTGATGAACCTAGTAATGCTAAGCGCCCAAAGCTGACCAATTCCTTCGGGAAGAGGTTAGTGGAGCGCGCGACCCGAGCTAGTAGTAGTCAAGCGATGGGGTGACGCAGGAAGGTAGTCCAACCCAGGCGATGGTTGACCTGGGGTAAGGGTGTAGGGCGAAATGTAGGCAAATCCGCATTTCACATGCCTGAGACCTGACGCCGAGCCGATTTAGGCGAAGTGGATGATCCTATGCTGCCAAGAAAAGCCTCTAGCGAGTGTTAAAGCCGCCCGTACCCCAAACCGACACAGGTGATCAGGTAGAGAATACTAAGGCGATCGAGATAACTATGGTTAAGGAACTCGGCAAAATGCCCCCGTAACTTCGGGAGAAGGGGGGCCGATTTGGGTGAGGAGACTTGCTCTCTAAGCCCGGGTTGGCCGCAGAGACCAGGCCCAAGCGACTGTTTACTAAAAACATAGGTCCATGCGAAGTCGCAAGACGCTGTATATGGACTGACGCCTGCCCGGTGCTGGAACGTTAAGGGGACGGGTTAGCTCTTCGGAGCGAAGCTCAGAACTTAAGCGCCAGTAAACGGCGGTGGTAACTATAACCATCCTAAGGTAGCGAAATTCCTTGTCGGGTAAGTTCCGACCTGCACGAATGGCGTAACGACTTGGGCGCTGTCTCAACCGTAGACTCGGCGAAATTGCACTACGAGTAAAGATGCTCGTTACGCGCGGCAGGACGGAAAGACCCCGGGACCTTTACTACAGTTTGGTATTGGTGGTCGATTCAATTTGTGTAGGATAGGTGGGAGACTGTGAACTCTGGACGCCAGTTCAGAGGGAGTCATCGTTGAAATACCACTCTGATTGTATTGGCTGTCTAACCTAGGTCCGTAATCCGGATCAGGGACAGTGCCTGATGGGTAGTTTAACTGGGGCGGTTGCCTCCAAAAATGTAACGGAGGCGCTCAAAGGTTCCCTCAGCCTGGTTGGCAATCAGGTATCGAGTGTAAGTGCACAAGGGAGCTTGACTGTGAGACTGACGGGTCGAGCAGGGACGAAAGTCGGAACTAGTGATCCGGCGCTGGCAAGTGGAAGCGGCGTCGCTCAACGGATAAAAGGTACCCCGGGGATAACAGGCTGATCTTCCCCAAGAGTCCATATCGACGGGATGGTTTGGCACCTCGATGTCGGCTCGTCGCATCCTGGGGCTGGAGTTGGTCCCAAGGGTTGGGCTGTTCGCCCATTAAAGCGGCACGCGAGCTGGGTTTAGAACGTCGTGAGACAGTTCGGTCCCTATCCGCCGCGCGCGTAAGAGTCTTGAGAAGGGCTGTCCCTAGTACGAGAGGACCGGGATGGACGAACCTCTGGTGTGTCAGTTGTCCTGCCAAGGGCACTGCTGATTAGCTACGTTCGGAACGGATAACCGCTGAAAGCATCTAAGCGGGAAGCCGGCTTCAAGATGAGGGCTCTCACAGGGTCAACCTGGTAAGGCCCCCAGTAGACCACTGGGTTGATAGGCCAGAAGTGGAAGTGCGGCGACGCATGCAGCTGACTGGTACTAATAGGCCGAGGACTTGACCTCACACACAATTTCTTTATGCACGCGTCCACTGTGCGGTTCCCGAGATACGGTCGGGAACCTTGCTCCACGAGACAGCGCTTTGGCGTCGTTTTGTGAGAGCGGTACGACTGATAACTCCATAGAGTTTCGGTGGTCATAGCGAGAGGGAAACGCCCGGTCCCATTCCGAACCCGGAAGCTAAGCCTCTCAGCGCCGATGGTACTGCCCTGGTGACGGGGTGGGAGAGTAGGACGCCGCCGAACATACTTCCGCATCCATTTGAGATGCGATCGAATGGCCCGCACTTAGGTGCGGGCCATTCGTGTTTCTCCCGTCGTAGGTCGTGCGTTCGTCTGGACAGCACGGTGAGCGGAAGTCGCTTCGCTGATTGCGATAGGAAACCCTACGCACGAACCGCTTAGACCTGGTCCCGGCATAGTGTTCGCTTGTTGGCTTGCGGACTGTTTCGTTTGTTCATTCCGCTTGTCGATGAAGCCGTGATCCGTGTTCGAGTGAGTCGTCGAGGAGCATCGAAGTGCGTCAGTTGAAGAATGAGAATGGAACGCTCTCGCGAACCGGCAGACGGATCGTTGCAAGCGGCGTGGGTGCTGCACTTGGCGCCGGTCTTCTCGTCGCTGTGGCCGCAGCGCCGGTGTCTGCGGACGAACCTGTCATCGACCTGGTGACGCAAGCGAACATTGCGTACAACGGTTCCGATTCCAGCACCCAAACCGGATTCTCGGTCGCGGGCGCAGGAGACGTGAATAGCGACGGTTTCGATGATGTTGTTGTAGGTGCTCCGAGCGCTGCACCGAACGGAAGCAATTCTGGATCGACGTATGTGATTTTTGGCAGCGAAGCGCCCACAACACCAGAGGACCTTACGACGCTTGCGCCACCGCAAGGATTTCGGATCGATGGTGCTGCCACATCCGACAAGTCCGGTCGGACGGTGTCTGGAGCTGGTGACGTGAATGGCGATGGCTATGACGATTTGATTATTGGTGCCCTGGGTGTTGGATCTGGTAGTACTAGCAATGCAGGGGCTTCTTATGTTGTGTTCGGATCGGCTTCGCCAGCGAATCTCAATCTCGGGTCACCTGGGTCTGGGTGGGGCTTCCGAATTTCGGGTGCGGCAAGGAGCGACAAGTCCGGCACGTCGGTATCAGGCGCGGGTGACTTCAACGATGACGGATACGACGACGTCATCGTTGGCGCTCCGGAGGCTGACGCGAATGGCGGCAACTCGGGCGCGGCGTATGTAATTTTCGGCGCGGCGGCACCAGGCAACGTGAGTCTTGTTTCAATGACCAGCACCGTTGGTATCAAGCTGTCGGGTGCGGCGGCAGCAGATGCGTCGGGCGAATCAGTGTCAGGTGTCGGCGACGTGAACGATGATGGCTTCTCAGATGTCATTGTTGGCGCGCCTGGAGCAGACAAGAACACGCGTGCCGATTCCGGATCTGGCTACGTGGTCTTCGGTTCAGCGACACCGGCGAGCATCGGCTTTGCCTCTCCGCCTGTTGGGTGGGGCTTCGAGATTGATGGTGCAGCGGCGGGCGACACGCTAGGGAGCGCGGTTTCCGGCGCGGGTGATGTTAATGGCGACGCCATTGATGACCTCATCGTTGGCGCGCCAGCAGCGCAGCCGAACAACGCCAATTCAGGGTCGTCGTATGTGATTTTCGGGAGTGTGAACCCGACCAGTCCACTCGACCTCGCCAGCATGACAACCGCCCAGGGATTCAGGCTCGATGGAGTGGGGGGTAGCAAATCTGGTCGGACAGTCGCTGGAGTCGGCGACCTCAACGGCGACGGCCTTGGCGATGTGGCAGTTGGAGCGCCGCTCACGGCGAACAACGGATCGGTCTCTGGCTCCTCGTACGTGGTGTTCGGAAGTAGCGAGATCGCCGCGCCCATTGTGCTTGGATCTTTGACGTTCGGGGAGGGGTTCCGGGTCGACGGAGCCAGCGGCACTCAGTCTGGCTTCTATGTTGCCGGCGCGGGTGACGTGAACGGTGACGGAAAGCCCGATGTGCTAACCGGCGCCCCGGCAGGCACTGTCACTGCTGCCTATGTGGTGTACGGCCCGCCTACTCAAACTCGAGATGCGGCCGCGATCGGTGGTCAACTTCAGGCTGACGTGTCGTGGGTGGCGCCGGTCAACTCTGGATCGACCGCACTGACGGGCTATCACGTTCACGTTGCGACTGACCAGAACGGCCCCTTTAGTGACGCTGCTGGTTCGTGCGCACCGAGTGCAACCGGTACTTCACTGGCAACCACTTGCACGGCGACTGGATTGATAGCTGGCCAGACGTATTACTTCAAGGTCGCGGCGATGAACACGGTTGCTCAGGGTGCCCTGTCCGCGGTGTCGGCAGGCGTGACTCCGACACCGGTGCCTGATCCAACGCCGACGCCTGACGTCGTGTTGGCACAGACGGTCAGTCCACGCTGCGAGCTTCCGGCGCGCGTCAAGTTCAAGGGGCAGACCCAACTGTTGGCACGCCACTGTGACACGAACGCCGGCCAGGCGGTCCGTATTGGAGCGACCGGGCGCCAGATCGGAAAGCGAGCAAGCCGTGGCGACATGCGCCTGTTTACCCTGGTTCGCAAAAGCAGTGGGCGGGTATTGATTCGGACGTACGGTGTTCCACGCCTGCAGATCAAGGTCAAAGCGACTGCAAAGCCAGTGGGCGACTACAAGAAATACACCGACACAGTTACTTACCGACCACGCGGTCGGTAGGTACAGCGGTCGACGGTCGGCAAGGGGAATGCGCCAATATCTGGATCCCACGCGCAGCTCGTCGTCGGGCGTTGTTGACATTCGCAGCCCGACGAGCGGTGCGCGGGTGGGCGTCAGAGTTGGTGGGTGTCCGTTGTGGCGTTCGCGGTCATCTCAACCGTCGAGTCGATGGGAATTGTGACGACCAAACGCGTCGTCTGGTGTTCGCGGGTGAGGTCAGCGGTAGCTTCAACGAAGTCGATGGGCAGCTTCGGAATCATGAGCCGGTCATCGCGCATTTTCGGGACGTTGACCCCGTCGTCGACAACAACAATGCGCATCGCCCCGGACTCGACCGCGATTGTCACGGATACAGCGGTCGCTCGCCCGTGCTTGGCGGCATTGTTGATTCCTTCGCGCGCGATCTCCGTAACGACAGTGCAGTACTCGGCGGACAGTCGGTCTAAGCCGGGATCAAGTTCGCTGAACTCGACGTGGACAATTCCGTTCCACTGCTTGGCCAGATGATTCAGGTCGGCTTGGAGTCCACTCGTTTGTGCCTCAACGTCCGTCACATGTTCGATGTCGACTGCCACTCGTGTGAGGTCAACCGTGAAGTCAGCGAGGGCGGCGCGCTGAAGTTGTGGATCCGTGCTCGCGGCAGCAAGGTCCAAACGCAGAGCATTGGCGACGAGGCGACCTTGGATCTCGCCATGTAGGACGACACCGGTCCGTCGAGTGATCGCGGCAGTTGCGGCTTCCAGGCCGAGGGTCTCCTGAACATATGAGTCCTTCGCCACTTCGAGTGCGCGGCGGGTTCGATCGAGTTGCTCTTGGGCCGATTTGGCACACGCAATGAGTGTTCCAATCCAGACTTGCACAGCAATCACTGGAAGTAGGACCGCGAACAGTGGTGCATCTAGCGGGGCGGCCAAGGTCGGCACTAGTGGGAGGCCTGTCAGCACGCCGATGAGGAGCGTCAAGGCAAGCCAAGTAGGCACCCGCAGGTGTGCACGGCTGCGGCGATGCACGCGTCGGGCCACGAAGCATGCTGCGTAGTTAATGGCAGCGATCAGAGTCGCGATGAGGACCCCGGCAAGCAGGCCGGTCTGAATGATCGAAACCATCAGGAACATAACGAAGATAAGGGCGCTGTTCAACAGCGGCGAGAAGGGGTTCGTGCTCGCGACTGAGATCAGACCACGAATACGCTGCGGCCCTGATATGAGCTCGGCACTTCCTGGAATCGCGTCTTCGCGTGCTCGCTGTTGGTCGTGCAATTGTTGGGATAGGCGGCGGCCAAGCGTGCTGATCGACTCTTGCAAGGAGGAACGGAGGTCATTGGCGAGCGAGTGCAGTTGTTCGGAAGTTGGCCCGTCTTGCGCGGCCCGCTTCGCTGAGTTCAACAGCGCGTCGAGTGTCGGCAGCACCTGACGAGTGATCGCGGACTGAATGAGACGCCGGTTGCGGAGCAGAAGCTCGGCCGCGCTATTGCGCAGGCGCGCCAACTCTTGGGTACTGGCCTGAAGCGACGTGATCATTCGCCGCTCTTGATCGAAGCCGTCAACAACGTAGGCAACGAGGGAGAACCACACAACGCACACGACGACACCCTGGACCAGACTCACGACGCTGATGTCTTGGTTCGGCAGCACGCCGCTCGCCGCACCCAAGGAAGGCAGTGCGGAGCGCAACAGCCCGATCGCGGCGTAGCAACCGAGCACGAGCCACAGGGGCGAAATCGTATCTGGCCGACGCAACCGAAACAGCCACCAGACGAGCAACACGGCAGCTGTTGCAGTGGCGAATGTGAATGCCGCGAAACCTAGGCGTTGGGCTGCGGAGACAGATGCTGAGGTATCGATGCGGTAGACGTTTGAAATAACCGCGAGTGGCGCGAGCGCCACAAGCGATGCGCCGCTGATCGCCCGCGGCCCACCGACGCGCCTGCGGAAGTCCTCGAACCAGTGTGTGCTCACGCCACAGTTACTTGGGAGTTTTGATACATCGCTATCGCTTTGGCGCGGGGGTTGATCGAGTCATCACCAGTGAGATGCAGGTTGCTATAGATGCGCTGAGTGATGTTCTCGACGGCACCCAAGGTCGTTTGGCGGACTCGAGCAATCTCCTTGTTCGACATTCCACGTGCCATGAGGCGGAGCACATCGGCTTGGTCTTTGGTGATGACGGACGCCTTCGCACTTTTGGCGAGGCTGAACTTTGTCCCCTGAATCGCGGCTTCGATTCCGTTCTGCAAGTCAAGGGCAGATCGGATGTCATCTTTGACCAGATGCACCCGGCGAGGATTTTCTGTCAGCACGCTGGGCTCTGCTAGACGTGGATTGCGATGAATAGTCAAGATGACAACCGCAACCCACGGGCAGGTGCGTTCGGTCCACTCGATCGCGTGCGCTCCGCTTGGGCCGTCGCCAAGGTCAAGGTCTGAGATCAGCAAATCCGGATCGGTTTCCTTGACAGCCTGGATACCAGCTGCGGCGCTATCGACCGCGGTCACGGCAAACCCGAGGGTTCCGAGGAGAGACTCAAGGAGGGCGCGCGTCAGTGCCTCATCCTCGATGAGGACAGCACTTCGCAACGGCCTGAACACCCAAGTGAGTCTGCCAGCAGCGGTGCGTCAGTGCATGTTTGACCCAAAGAGTGATCGGAAGGCGGTCATTTCTGTTCGCGACAAGCGCAGCTATCGGTTTGGTGACGGCCTTGAGTACATCTCTACGGTTGCCGGGATTGGTGCCGCGGGCGCGTACTCGTTTGTGACTATTGACCACTGATCAGTGGTCAATTAGGTTCGTTGGTTATGAGCGTTCCGAAAGGCGCAAACCAACCAGTCCCCGCGACTGAGTTCAAGACACATGCCCTTCGCTACTTAGACAGAGCGGCGAACGGTGAAGAGATCGTGGTCTCGAAGCATGGGCGTGCAGTTGCCAAGCTCGTGCCGTTGGCACCAACGGACTTTCAGTGGGATTTGTCGGGCAGTATCACGATCGTCGATCAGGACCTGGAACTCGTCGAAGAGTGGGATGCCGATACAGGCCGCTGGATGCCCCAGTGATCCTGATCGATACGCACGTCTTGATCTGGCTCGCAGCCAAACGCGAACTGGTCTCGCAGTCGGTGCACGAGCGGCTTGGCGAAGCTAAGCCCATCATGGTTTCGGCGATTTCGTGTTGGGAGTTGGTGACGCTCGCGTCGCGAAGCAAGATCGAACTTAGTCAGCCGTCGCACTTGTGGATCAATCAATTGCAGAACGATCCCGGCTTTTCGCTGGTCTCACTGTCACCGCAGATGGCATTGTCGACCGGAGATTTGGAAGCCACCGGGTTTCATGGCGACCCCGCGGACAGAATGATCTATGCCACGGCACTTCACCTGCGAGTGCCGTTAGCAACCAAAGACGAGCGCATCCACTCGTATGCGAGGCAAGCACCTGGGTACCTCAAAGTCGAGTGTGTTTGGTAGCGGCTCGCTTCGCGCGCTGGGCCGGGGAAGACTGGTCGCTATGGGTCGATACAAAATATTGCTGAAGCGAATGTTCGACGAGATGGTGATCCCGCGAGACTCGAGCAAAATTGCAGAGTTCTATCACCGGGAGTTCTGGATGTCGACGAATCAAATTGAGCAAGGGTACGAAGACTTCTATGCCGACCACGTGCAGTACTACAGCGAGGCGGCACAGATGACGTACTCAGTCGAATACGACGATGATTCGTTCTCCGAGAGCAAGGACGGAGTATCTGCCCGCCTCTGGATCACCACGTCGAAGGCGAATGCGGAGCCGACCCGTATCGAGGTGATTCTCATTGCTAAGTACGTTGACGGCAAGCTGCATCGACTGTGGGAGTTGACGTTGCCGAATTGGGCGTCGCTTGACGCGTTCACGCGGTAGCTACCGCCGGTCAGCGAGTGGGGCCTGCTGCCCGATACCGTTGCCTGGTGCCTTCGTCCTCCGATAGTTCAGACAAACGTTCATCTTCAGGGCGTCCACCGCGCTCAGGTGGGAGCTCGAGTAATTCGAATGCCCGCCCACAGCGAGGAGGCAAGGGCCGCTCATCGGGCCCAGGTCGTCCAGCAACGTCGGATCGTCGGCCGAGTTCCGGCGGATCAACTTCTGGTCGTGACTCGCGATCTTCCCGACCGCCAAGTTCAGACCGCGACCGGCAAGGCTCTGGCCGCAAACCTGCGCCGAAGCCGACTGGTGGTCCGGAGGACTTCCGCGATGGATTGGGCGACATAGACGTCTCGGGGCTACCCAGGGACGTCGTCGCGGACCTCGACATCTTGACTCCAGGGGTGAAGGCTCGGGTGGAACGGTGGCTCGCCGCAACCAGGCTTGCCTTGGAAGACGATCCACAGCAAGCGTACGAATACGCACAGGAAGCTGGCCGGATCGGTGGCCGCAGCTCGGTCGTGCGCGAAGCCGTGGGAATCGCGGCGTATCACGCGGGAGAGTTTGCGGCTGCCCGCAAGGACCTTCAGGCAGCTCGGCGCATCGGTGGACGCGACGATCTGATTCCACTCATCGCAGACTGCGAGCGTGCACTGGGGAATCCGCGCAAAGCCGTCGAACTGGCAAATACCCCGGAGGCAAAGCGACTTCGTGGTGAGACCCAGGCCGAATTGTTGCTTGTGACCTCGGGCGCGCGCCTCGACCTCGAACAGACGAACGCGGCCGTCAGTGTTTTGCGAGGCCCTGCATCGAATACGCCGACGAATGCGCCGTGGGCTGCCCGGATCTTTTACGGATATGCCGAGGCGCTGCTCGCCGACGGCGACCCAGAGGCTGCTCGTGATTGGTTCTTGAAAGCCGCGAACGCGGACGACATGGGAACCACGGACGCACAGGACCGGATTGCCGAACTCGACGAGTCGTCATAGGTGAAGGTGAGCGTTAGGGGCGCGTGACTGGCACGATGAGTCCGTGACCTTGACCTCCAGTTCAGCTTTACCCTTAGCCGCCGCGTTCGATGCTCTGCTGTTTGACCTCGATGGGGTGCTGTACATCGGTGAAGAGCCGGTTCCGCACGCTGCGGCATCCCTGGATGACGTGACCGCATCGTTTGGGACGCCGCGTGCGTACATCACGAACAACGCAAGTAGAACGCCGGAACA
>Ga0172380_10008649_pt1 | contig 11040 bp, 14 predicted proteins | sample Leawe162metaG_FD_119747 | JGI IMG/M metagenome (GOLD analysis project Ga0172380, IMG submission 119747) | Leachate microbial communities from a municipal landfill in Southern Ontario, Canada - Leachate well 162 metaG | ecosystem: Engineered > Solid waste > Landfill > Unclassified | place...
GCCAACTTCTCTTTGGTCTATGATGGCCCTATCGTCTTCATAAACATATTCAATAGGGTCTTCAATGGTGATTATGTGCACCGGCTTCGTATGATTTATTTCATCAATCATGGCAGCCAAAGTAGTTGATTTTCCTTGCCCCGAAGCTCCTGTAACCAATACTAATCCCTGTGATTTACCTGTAAATTCATGCAAAACAGGTGGCATATTTAATTCTTCTATGGTTCTGATTTTCGGAGAAATAAGACGCAGAGCAATACTCAAACCGTCTTTTTGGTAAAAAACATTTATTCTAAATCTGGCTTTTCCGTCAAAATCATAGGAAAAATCAATTTCCTTTTCTGTCAAAAGTTTCTTTTCTTTTTCTTCGTTCATCAGGGCAAAAGAAAAACCCTTTGAATCTTCGGCTGTTATTTTTGGTTCTTTTGTCAACGGAACCAATTGTCCGGTAATTCTTATGGTCGGATGGTGGCCCACCGAAATAAGTAAATCAGACGCCTCTTCTTTGATAACTATGTCTAAGAGCCCCTTAAATTTTTGTAAATAATCCATAATTTTATTTTTTAATTAATTACCGTTCGTCCGTTACCCTTGTAACTTCTTGAATGGTGGTTTCGCCTTTTAAAATCATTAATATACCTTCCTGTTCCATGGTCAACATTCCTTGCTTTTGGGCTATTTTTAAAATCAAACTTTCAACCGGGTCTTTTAAAAGCAATTCTGCTAATTCGTCTGTCATAGATAAAACCTCAAAAAGTCCGATTCTGCCGGAATATCCCGTAAAATTACAAACCTCACATCCCTTGGTTTCATATATATATAAAGTGTCAGAAATTGCTATTTCTTTTCTCACCTGAGGAGGTAAACTTTTTATCCTATTTAGAATATAATTCTTAATTTTTTCATTTGGTTCTACCTTTTTCTTACATTTAGGACAAAGGACTCTAATCAATCGTTGAGATATGGCAATTCTCAAAGTGGAAGGAATTAAAAATGACCTGACTCCCATATCAATTAACCTTGGAATTACTCCAATGGAGGTGTTGGTGTGCAGAGAAGACAGAACAACGTGACCGGTTAAGGCCGCTTGGGTGGCTAAGTTAGCTGTTTCTTCATCTCTAATCTCTCCGACCATAATTACATTCGGATCTTGCCTTAAAATTTGTCTTAAACCCTGGGCAAAACTATAACCAATTTCCGGTTTTATTTGTGACTGGTTAACTCCGGAAATAGAATATTCTACAGGGTCTTCAATGGTAACAATGTTAACATTGTCTTTATTCAAAATCTGCAAAATCGCATACAATGTTGTTGTTTTTCCGGAACCAGTAGGTCCTGTGGACAAAATCAATCCATAGGGTTTTTTAATGGCTTCTTTAACTAAATCAAGATTTCTTCCCACCAACCCTAATTCTTCAAATGATTTTAATCCTTTTGCAGAATCCAAAACCCTAATTTCCACTTTTTCTCCGTAAAGAGTCGGAAAGGTGGCAACTCTAAAATCAATTTCTTTATTATTTACATTAACTGCGAATCTTCCGTCTTGGGGTACTCTGTTTTCATCAATTTTTAAACCGGCAATAATTTTAATTCTGGCGGCAATAGCAAGATGCACGTTTAAAGGTAAAAATAAACTTGGATGCAAAATTCCATCTTGTCTAAATCGTACAGTAAGTTTGTCTTTACTCGGCTCTATGTGAATATCGGAAGCGTTATTTTCAACTGCATGTTTTAAAATAACCAAAACCATTTTAATAATAGGAGCATCCTCCGCCATCATTTTGGTAGATATTTTGCCCTCCAGCGCACCTAAAATTTCCTTTTTTTCTTGCTGTAATTCATCTAAAGCTTTTGCAGTTTCGCTTTTTAATGTTCTATATTGCTTTAAAAGGTTGTTTAAGTCAGTAAATGTTATAAGAAAAATTTCAAAATTAAAATTCTCCTGACGACTTAAAAACCTTAAAGCATTTTGAGCCGCAACATCTTCTGGATAGATCATTCCTATCTCAAAAACATTACCATTTTTGGCCAATGGTACCATTTTATAATTCATCGCCGCCTCTTCCGGAATCAATTTCAAAATATCCAAAGGCACTTCCTCGGCCTTAATTTTTTTCAGAACAATTTTAGAAATCTTACTTTTTAGGCGAAAAAGTTCATCTTCGGGAACAATTTTCCTTTCTAAAATTATTTGTTCTTCTGTTTTTCCGGTTTTTTCGGATTCTTTTTCCAGCTTGTTTTTATCGTCTTCGCTCAACAAGCCGTTGCCGAATAATTCTTGTAATAATTTCATACTATTTTATTTGCTATTAACATCAATTACATAATAGGGCTCAAAAGGATTTTCTCTGCCCACTGCAATTTCCTCTAGGGTAATCATGGTCAATCCCATATCCTTCAAATTATTTTCCGCCTCATCTTTTGTGACCGCAAAAACACTTCCCGTTTCTTGTCCTCCTTGTTCTGTCAGACCCGAATAAACAAATTCTTTTTGCACTCTTCCCATAAGTATAGAGCCAGTGACCTGCTGTAAATCCAAAACGGTAAAATCAATTTTAATTTTGGGTTTTATAAAATATGTCGGTTCTTCTATCAAATCAACTTTAGGCTGATAGAAAAAAACAATTGACCCAATGGCAGATAAAACCAACAGGAATAATATTGTAATTCCCAAAAAGAACATACTTTGCCTTTGCTTTGGTGATACGAAGACTATGGCCATTGTTTTAAATAATAATTAATATGAATGTGTTTTTATCTCTAATTTGAAGGAAAATGCCTGTTGTATTGGAATTTGGTCAGCTGATTCATTTAATGCTGATTTACTTGATGCCGACGAGCCAAAGCCGATATTACCAATTTCAAACAGTCGTGAAGAATTTTCTAAAGCAAAAAGGAAATTTTTAAATGACTGATAGCTTCCCGCGACATCAACTGAAAAAATAATTTCGTTTACGCTGTCTCCCGATGCCTTACTTTCCGAAGCAACCGGAGAAATTTTAGTTAGAACAATGCCTTTAACAATCATTCCGCTATCTGTGCCGGTTTGTTGAAAATAATATACTAAATCAGCAAGCTGGGGTTTTGACGGTATGGCATTATTAATCTTTTCTAAACTTTCCTTGCGGTCTTCCAATTCTCTGAAAATCTTACTTACTTCGGAATAATAAGCAAATTTTCCATTATATTCTGCTTCAACCTCACCTAATCTTTTTTGGAAATCACGAAATTCATAATATTTTGGCACCACCAAAAAATACATTAAAAGAATAATAATGAAAATAATGATAGCTATGGCGATTGGTCGGTCTATTTTCATTTTTTAAATTAATATTAGTTTGACGTTGGTTCCGGTGTTATCTCCGGCACAATTTCCGGTATAACTTCACCTGCTACAAAATCCAAAATTTTGGGGTCTAAAGAAATGACTAGATTGAAAGTAACTCTGCCTTTTTCTCCGGGCGTTGAATTTAAAACAGTTATTTTAGTCACATATTCATTTTGTTCAAAAACTGAAACCTGCTTGCTGAAAATTTCTACACTTTCCGCTTCCCCTGACAATGTGATATCTGCACTTTTGTTTCCCACACTGAATCTTGAATACCAAACATTGGGTAGTGTATTTTTTTCTAAAAAAGCTAAAACATTAGAAGGAATTTTATGTTCTTTAATCAATGGGGCGTAATCATTTATTCTTTTTTGTTGCACAAAAATTTGTTTTTCCATCTCTTTTTGCTCTTCCGTGCCAACTGTAATCAGGCGTGCCTCGAAATCTTTAATACTTTCCTTTTGCAGAGAAATTTTTACAGCAAAAATTAAATAACAAAGAATTGTGGCTATCAAAGAAGAAATAATAAAATAGAAGACAACATCAACCCACCAAAGTTTGCTGTCTCTTAGTTTATTCAAAATATTGAAGACCATAATTCTATTATATAATAATTTAACACTACCTTAAACCTCTAACCCACCCAGTGACAAACCAACGGCTACCGAAAAACTTGGTCCTATTTTTTTTATTTTTTCTTCCAATATAGGCGGATACAAAAGATTAGAAAAACAATTGGGAATTCCCACTTTCTTTTTAAATATTTCTTCAAAATATTCTTTTAAACCCGGCAAATTGGCCGTACCTCCGGTCAGATATATTTCTTCAATGTCTTTATTCTCTTCCTGATAGAAATCAGCAGATATTTTTTTTATTTTAAGTATAAGGGGATCAATTAACAGATATAATGTTTTAGTCAAATCAGCGTTCAAAGAAATCAAACCCTGTTTATTTTTCATTTCTTCTGCTTCGTCGTAACCTAATCCTAGAGCGGATGATACGGCGTAAGCTAATTGACTGGAAGCAAAACCGAAGCTATAGCTCTTTTTTAAAACTCCATAAGCAATAATGTTAACTGTCGTACTTTGAACACCGATATCCACTAAACATATAATTTTCTTTCTATCTTGAACCAGTGCCCTTGTTATTGCCAGCGTTTCGGCTTCCAAAGCATACAACTCAAGGCCTGCCAATTGCGCAATCTTTTGATAACCCTGAATAACTTGGTTCGGGATTGCGATCAAAAATATTTTTAAAGAAGAATTTTTATCACCCGGAGTTCCACCGATAAGTCGCCAATCCAATGTTGTTTCTGTAATCGGAAGAGGTATATACTGAGGGGCCGTATAGTAAACCGCCTGATGTATTTCTTTTTCTGTCATGGGTGGAAGCTCAATTGAAGTGCAAAAAGTAGAAAAATCGGGAATAGAAAAAATTGCTGATTTGGTTTTTATTCTTGCCTCATCTAAAATAGCCATAATCGCACGTGAAACAAAATAATCGGAAAGTAGATAACTGCCCCTCTCAAAAGTTTTAGAGGGCTCCTTGTAAAGAGCTGTAGATTTTATTTGCCCGTAATTTTCCAATGTTTTGCCTTCTCCCCAACGTGAAAGTTCAACAATCTTGACAGAAGACGTACCAACATCTATCCCCAACATTTTTTTAGGGAAGAACATCATAAAAGGATTTTTAAAAGGGTTTCGCATAATTAATCAAGATATACAAAAAAATGCCGACTTTTTAATAGTTTTCTTTTATTATAGAATAGAATTAATACAATAACACTGTGGATAACTCTTTGCCTACACATAGGTGTAGGCAAAGATACCGCCATTCAGATGGCGGTATACATTATGAAATTAAAAAAGTTTTTTCTTGATTTATTTTTTCCTTCTTTTTGTTTAGGTTGCCAAAAAGAAGGAACTTATCTTTGCGATGATTGCAAAGCGGTCTTAGAAACAACTGAATTTCAATATTGTTTATGCAATAAAAGACCTATGATCATCCCACTACAACAAAAAATTGGTAAATGTCCAAAATGCCAAGATAAAAAACTAACTGGTCTTTATTCTGCTCTACCCTATAAAGAAAAATCTTTAACAAGAAAATTAATTCATCAATTTAAATATCAGCCATATATAAAAAATTTAGCAAAAACTTTAGCTGGCTTAATTATTGAGCATCTGATAAAAATAGGTAAAAATACCGATGATATCTGGCAAAACAGTGTTTTAATTCCCATACCATTAGATAAAAAGAAATTAAAAAGCAGAGGATATAACCAATCAGAAGAGTTGGCAAAAGAATTATCAAAAATTTTACAAATTCCTGTAATTTCTGATAATTTAATAAAAATAAAACAAACAAAGTCACAAATGGAGTTATCAAAAGAAGAAAGAGAAAAAAATCTGGAAGGTGCTTTTACAATAAAAAACCCCGCAGAAATACGGGGTAAAAAAATATTTTTAGTAGATGATGTCTATACTACCGGCTCCACTATGTCAGAATGTGCTAAAATTTTAAAAAATGCCGGAACTAAACAGGTTTGGGGCATAACTATTGCCAGAGAGGGACTAAAAAATTAACTGACCAATTCTACTGTTTGCCAATCACCATCAACCCATAAAAGAATAATTTCCGCAGGAAAACCGAATGATTTAACCGTTTCTTCAGCTTTTTTAAGGTGCGTAATTTGTTCTTCTTTCTCGGTCGGATTGCCGGCACAATCAAAGTGACCTATAATCGCCACAACTTTTGAGCCGTGGTGATTTACAGAGATATCCACTCTTTTTTTAATATTTTCAATTATAGCAATGTCAGCATTTTCTGCCAGAATTTTGTTCGGTCCGGGCTCGGTTACCATATCAACGTAATCAACGCTGTAATTTTCTTTCATATAATTTTTAACAGCATCTTGAACTCTGCCGTCCATACAATTTATTGCGCAAGCAAATGTTTTATTGTTTTCCATAAGTATTTTTAAATTAAAATTAATTTTTTGATTATCTTATTGACTTAATAACTTATTTTTCTTTTTTCATATTATATCAAAATTATAACTATGAAATCACTCACTTTTTAATCTTAAACTTCTCATTAATCCAAGCAAAAAATAATTTTTTTTGACATTTAAAATACGACAATGTCGATTTATGCTTACGACAAGGATTTTCTCTTGCAAAAGTAATTATTTCTCCTCGCATCGCAACTTTGCATTTTTCATCTAGGCATATTTTTTTTGCCTTATTAAAAAATATTTTCATATTAATCTTTGTGTACTATTTTTTTGAATTTTTTGACGGCGTAGTTTAGTCGCACAGAAACTACATTTGGGGAAATATCTAAAATTTTAGCAATTTCCGTAGGTGAAAGATCGTCCACATAGCGCAGTATAATTATATCTTTATATTTTTCTTCCAACAAATCTAACTTTTTTAAAATCGTATTTATTTCTATTTGATCTACCAATTTTTTTTCTGTCATATCAAGTATTTCCGGAATTTGCTTTTTTTCTATATCATCTGACCAAATAACCGATTTTTTACGCCGATTATCTATAATTTTGTTGACAGCAACTTTATATAAAAATGCTCGTATATTTTCAATGGTTTTTCCCGAAGCCAAATATGTCCATGTTTTAATAAAAACTTCCTGAGTCAAATCTTCCGCCAACTGACGATCGTACACCCTAAGATAACAGTAGCGAAAAATAGCATCTGCATAAAGATCGTATGCCCCCAAAAAGAGTTGCTCTGCTTCTAGGTTGGAATGATTGAGCATATTCATACAATCTAATCATATCACAATCATTATTTATTGACGAGTTCGGTGAATACAACAAAACGTTTTGTATAGGTCTTTTGACTTGCTATCCATTCACCATTACAAGTGATTAAATTAAGATAAGAACCGTCTGTACGATTGAAAATTTCGGGCACAACGGCATCAGCTCCATAGGTTTTAATTTGTGTAACAACAAAATCAAAAACCTGTCCTTTATCATCACGTACAGACACCTTGTCTCCTACTTTTATTTTAGAAAGATTATCAAAAACAGAATGAGAGCCGTCCGGCCATGTACCATAGTGACCATTGATAACCGCGCTTCCCATTTCTCCGGGTTTTGCACCAATATCAAACCAACCGGTGTAAACACCATCTTTCGGCACATCTAAATTACCGTCCTTGGTCAGCCCAACTTGCTCTATTGGTGCATCTACGCCTATGCTTGGTATGCTTAAGTTTAAAGGAATGCCGGGATTCTTCTTAACGACCAAATCAGCAACAATGTTATTGTTTTGATTTGATTGATATGAAGAAGTAATATTCTGTCCGCTTATAGAATAAGAGGGAGGGGAAAAATTTAATAATCCTCTATTAAATGATAATAGTATAAATATAGTCGTAAAGAATATAATGATATATGTAGTACGTATAATTGGTTTCATATAATATTCGGAACAAAAAATTTTATCGCCAAATAAGAGTGAGCCAATGGCTCAACTCTTGTTTGTACGAAGTCGCTATTCGATAATCTGCTACTTTGCCGGACCAACTCCCGTGTTAGGTAGTCCAGGTACTGATATCGGCAATATGTGGAAGTACAGCGAGTTGGAAACTAATCCTCCAGGGTTTTCTACTCTTACTAAATCATCTGTGGCTACTGATAAAAGTGTGTAAGGAATTGTTGCTATCAATCTAGATGAAGAAATATAGCTGGTGGATACTGGAACTCCGTTAAATCTTACCATGCTTCCATTCACAAATCCTTGTCCGTTTACTGTTATGGTAACCTGACTGCCTACAAAGGCTGAGTTAGGTGAAATACTGGTCACACCTAATGTTGTCGGGAAATTACTCGTAACAATAAGATTCATGACATTTGAGGTTTTTATTGATCCCGCAACCCATGCTGGATTTGACACTGTTATTAATAACGTTCCCGTATAATTCGTATCCGATGCCGGTAAAAGTGCCGTTAGCTGATTACTGGAGACATAGGTCGTTGAACGATAGCCACCATTAACATTTACCCATGATCCATTTGCAAATCCTGAACCATTAACAGTAACAATCATGTTACCACTATTTGTCATTACAATACTTGGATTAACATTATTTATTATCGGCTCAACTTGAGCGATTGACAATAATGGAAATATAGCTAATCCTGCAATAGTAATTATCGAAAGAACTTTTACTTTATTCTTGTTCATGTTATTAGGATTTAATTATTATGATTAATAATATCGACCTTTATAATAATAAGACGTGTCAGCGTGCCAATAGTTAGGATATTATTGACATCCAACTGTAGTATTATGCCAAAAACACGCTCCTATTAGGAGCGTGTTTTTGGCATAATACTTTGATAATATTAACTTACCATATCGGTAAAAACTACAAGTCTTTTGTCATAGGTTTGTAAGGATGGAAGCCATGTTCCATTACAAGTTACGATGTTCAAATGAGCTATACCGTCATCCGATAAAAAAACTTCTTTAACAATATCATCAGCCCGATATGTACGGATTTCTCTGACTGCGAATTTTATTGTTTCTCCATTATTTCCCTTAACATACACAATATCTCCTTTTTTCAAGTTTGGAAGATTTCTAAAAACAGCGGGGCCGGGATATCCATAGTGACCGCCTATTGTGGCACTCCCGATTTCTCCAGGACGAGTACCCAGCTCATACCATGCCACATTTTTACTACTGCTGGTCATATCCATATTTCCTTCGGCGGTCAATCCGACGTGTTCTATTGTTGCGTTTACACCTATGCTTGGTATTTCCAAATAAGAAGGAAAGTTGTTATCTGCCGGTATATTATTTTCTATAGTTTGGCTACCAATATTGTCTATAATCTGACTATCGTTTTTGTTTTCTATTACTTGTTCATTATTTTCTTTTTTTTCTGCTGAAATGTCATTATTATTGTCGATATCTTCTGAACGTTCTGAAATTACCGGACTATCAATAACCTTACTTGGTTCCGACGCAAAGACATGTTGTATGTTTAATTGTATGTTTGAAATTGACCCGGTATATTTTGCTAAAAAGAAAACTGCAACTAAAATAACAGTTAATACTGTTATACTTTTTAAATACTTCATTAATTATTTTTTAATACTATTTATGTTAATATTATCATCTTTTTTTCTGCAAAAGTCAACCCTATTTTTTTTCAAAGGCGGTGACAATGTCCCGAAGCTAGAACCAATTCCAGTGTTATCTTTTATAAAATTATACGAAATTTGCGACGAATCTACAAGAATAATCCTAGTTATTTTGAGATTCCTATCTTTGCCCGAAAAGTTTATTAATTGTATAATATAATATATGAAAGAAATAACACTTCACAAACAATGGGTTATCAAAGCTTCAATCGAAGATGTGTCTAGAATAATGACCAACTTCGAAAAATTACCAGAGTATTTTCCAAAGGTTGCAGAATCAGTACAGATTAATAAAAGGGATGGAAATAATCTAGAGATGGAAGCAATCGTAAAATCATTCGGTAAAAAATTTAAAGTAAAAATGAAAACCCAAATCCTTCCGGGAAAAGGGTTTATTTCAGATAATGACAATTATCAGTTTGGAACTTCTGGACACGAAGAATTATTGCTTTTCCAACATCCAGAAGGAACCTTAATTGACTATACCTATCAGATTTCAATTCATAGGGCATGGCTACGCATAGTTGCAATACCGCTTATCAAATGGTATTCGATGAAGGCCTGGGAAAAAGCAGTTATTGATCAGCTTAGGAAGATTCTTGAAAAACAATAATACTAACATTGTCTTTCTAACTTGGACATCTGGCGGAGGAGGTGGGACTCGAACCCACGAACCCCGTGAGGGGTTCCACTTTTCAAGAGTGGTGCAATAGCCGCTATGCGACTCCTCCAAAAGAATAAATAAATTTTAAAATGTAAATATCAAATCTCGCCTTCGCATTCTTCTAGCGGATTTTGTCCGCCGAAGCCCGCTATGGCGGGCGAAGGCGGAGAGGCAGGGATTCGAACCCTGGGGCCCCTTACGGGGCACAGGTTAGCAACCTGTTGCTTTAGACCACTCAGCCACCTCTCCAATGTTTTTTATTTTACCTTTTAAAATGCTATAAGTCAATTTGATTTTATATGTATTTCATTGTATTGTTAAATTGAAAATGCCCCCGTCGTTCAGTGGATAGGACACGAGCTTGCGGAGCCCGGAACAGAGGTTCGAATCCTCTCGGGGGCACATGTTTTATGTTTATTTTTTATTTTTAAATAACAAAAAAATTTATAAAAGGCACAATAAAAGAACAGTGTAGTTCTTTTAAAAATGGATTCTATCACAAAGGAGTAAAAAAAGTCACGACGTGAAAGGGGGTACAGAAATGGAAGAGGAAGAGGGAAAAGGGGTCTTTGATGAAACTAGAAAGAGAAGAAGAGCTCAAAGAGAGCTGGATTGTCTTCTCAAACAGTTTCATGGCAGAAAGTCCATATTACAACTTCTGCCGGCAATCCGACTTCGATGTTCTAGCGATGTGCTCACTGTGGCGCTTGAAAGGGTCGAAAGGAGACGCGATGCTCTCACAATGGAAGATTTGGTTTTTCTTGAGAACTTCAAGAGTTCTCTACAAGCCAAGAAAGGATAGTAATGCTTAAGGCGTCCCGATTTTATTCGCGGACGCCTGTTTTTTTGCAAAAGACGGAAAAATAA
>Ga0172380_10008650_pt1 | contig 11040 bp, 22 predicted proteins | sample Leawe162metaG_FD_119747 | JGI IMG/M metagenome (GOLD analysis project Ga0172380, IMG submission 119747) | Leachate microbial communities from a municipal landfill in Southern Ontario, Canada - Leachate well 162 metaG | ecosystem: Engineered > Solid waste > Landfill > Unclassified | place...
AGGGCGGAAGTACAAAGATAAAGAAGAACCAAGTAGATGATTTCTTTAAAGCACTGGGAGTAGTTGTGGAGGAATAACCCTTATGGAATATACAGCAGGAAATAAAGTGACGCCGCCACCTTGTTTAGGTTGCGGAAACACAGGTTGTACTTGTTACAAATTGCATTGGATAAAGGAAGTAGAAGGGGAATGAGTAAGAAAACCGTACCATGCTGGTTATGTAAAGGTACTGGGATTGCAGAGGAAGGTGAGCGTGTAGACGTTGGTTTGGGTACTTTTTGCACGGCTCAAGTATCTGCTGACTGGGACTGTGGTTTGTGCAACGGTACTGGGCAGATAGTTTTAGGTAGCAAAGCACATAACCTTTGGCGTAAAAATGTAATGAATGTTGGGAGGTATAAACCCCCTGTAACTAATTTAGAGAAAGGACAATAAGATGAGTTTATATAATATGCTCTTTGGGCAGAATCCTAACACGGAAGTATTATTAGCCATTTTGGAACTTAAAGAGTCTGATGTGGAAAGGTTACGAGACGTTCACTTCTCTAGTGATGGTATAGAGATATATACCAGAACTGGAGGGAATAACAGGAAGAGTTACCCAAATGAAAAGTTGATTAGTAGCCCCTACTATGTCAGAGATGAGGATGACGATTTTGATAATACCTATGCCACTTATTACTTTAGGTTTCCCGACGAGGTTAAGGATGACTGCGAAAAGTTCAGAAACGTTAGAGAGAATGGAGTAAGTGGAAAGTTAATACAATGGGTGATAAAAACATTGGAAAGACAGGAAACAGAAGCCGATATTTATCACAGACTCTGGGAGGAACAAAATAGACTTGTGCAACAATCTAAACAAACCTTTATTTATGAGACTAACGGACATACGATAGTTCCGCTAGATGATAGTTCTTTAGAGAAGTACTTAAAATTGATGGAAGATGCCGACGGGCAACAACTATCTTACTCCGTAATGCCTTATAAAATTGTGTTAGAGGAAAATGTTGATATGTGGGGATTTGAGAGGGATAAATCTGATTTGGAGAAGGAAAAATGTCGAGTAAAAATATCATTTCCGAAAAAGTGGGAGATTGATATGGATTTGTGGGATAGATGGGAACAAAAGTTTTCCGAGAAATATCCTAAAGCCATCAACACTATAAAAAAAGGAATCTAAACAATGAAAGAAACAAAGGCTAAATTTCAATCAGAACGGGAGAGGGCATTAAAAGAAAAAATGTTTGTAGATGCTACGCCAGACGGAAGCTACGCTTTAAGGTTATTACAGATTTATAGAAACGATTGCGATATTACTTATGCGGATAATACTTCAGGTGAAGAAAGTAGCAACGACTTTATAAATGCTATGAACAAACTGCAAAAGGATAGAGCAAAAGAATTAGACGATGCAATTAACTACCTCAAGAGTAAAGGAGATAAGAGATGAAAGGAATTAGCATGAAAATACCAAATATGCCTATATATGCTGATGAGCTAACCAAAGAGTATGAGAGCAAATACATGGTTTTTACTGGTAAGAACGGGGATAAGTGGTGGAAACCCGCTTGTGTTTTAAAACTGTGTAAGAAGAGAGAGCGGGAATTCCTAGACAAGTTTATTCTTGAGAAGATAATACCCAGACTAAGCATACATGGCGTGGAACTTCCGGAAGATATGGCAAGCACGATTCAAATAGAAGTAATAGAGGTATTAGCACTTGCCACACAGTTTAAGGAGGAAAGGAATTAACACGAATAAACTAAAAGAAGAGATAGAGAAAATAATAGCTTATCTTGAAGAACCTGATTTTGGTGGTGCGGGTGTTATGAAAATACTTAACTTTAATAAAAAGGAGTATGTCGTGGGGGAACTCACCACTCTCATACAAAAGGAAAGAGAAGAAGCATATAAAGAGGGTAACGAAAGTGAGAGGTGGATAAGAGGTGATTATACACCCGAAATGGTTGAGACAGTAAAAAGGAAAGCATTTGAAGCAGGTTTTGAGGCCAGTGGTGAGGGTTGGAACGGAGAATATATGCCCCCAAAAGCTAAATATAACGAAGCAATGAATAGGATGTTTGCAGAATACCTATCACAAACTAAGGAGGATAAAAATGAGTTACATTAAAACATTTGAGGTAATGGGTAGCGACGGAAAAGAGGGTAGGTTTGTAGGTAATTACCCTGCTAAGGGTTTTGTCTATGATAAGGTTAAATGTGCTTTTAAAAAAATAGGCGAAGATAATGATAAATGGGTTAGTGATGAAGAAATAATTAAAGTTTCACAAACTAAGGAGGATAAAATGAGAATTTATAATAGCTGGTATAAAGAAATCTGGTGGAAGATACTAGAAATATTCACCGAAGCCAAATGTGATAGGTACAATATCCCATGTAAAGATAAGCCCTGTCTATCACACAGGATAGCCTTCAAGCAACCCTGTCCTGAAACCGTAAACATCAAGTTGAAAAGATGCCTCATTTGCGGGTGGTTATATAAATAATGGCCAAAACACCTGCAAGTAAGAAAGCCAAAGGTACAGCGTTTGAGAAAAGTATAGTAAGCCGTATAGATGCTACTCTAAAGGATTATGGGATATGGGCTAAAAGAACCCCAATGTCGGGAGCTATTGCTGATTGGAAAGGGGATATCACGACTAACCTTGGTATATGCTTTGAATGTAAGTGCCAAGAGCATCTTAATTTCAGGGAAGCCTTCAGACAGGCGGAGGGTGCGGCAACTCAAAGCCAGATACCTGTAATGGTAACCAGTCGTAATTATGACAGACAATCCCTAGCACTCATGGATTTTGAAGACCTACTTATGCTAATAGAGTATGCAATTAAAGGTGGGTGGCATGAAGATAATTGAACTTAGAAAAAAGTATGCAGTTAAAAGATGTACTAATTGCTCTATATGCGGAAAATATACCACATGGTACCATATCGACTCCTATTACCATAAGAAAGAGGATAAACCCCTGTGTAAGGAATGTAAATTAAAAATAAAAAGGAAAGGGAAATTACCCAAACATCATAGATAATTTCCCTTTTAGCTAACCTTGCTCCTTGTGAAGCCGTGCATGACACACCTGACATAGGATTCGGACATTCTCCAGCACAGTCTTGCCACCTCGGCTACGGTACTTGATATGGTGCATAGTCAGTGGATTCTTCTTGCTTCCCTTGGTACCGCACTCAACACACTTGTACCCGTCCCGTGCAAGAGCCTCCTTCTTTACCTTGTCCACCTCGACCTCCTATAGTGCAATGCTGATTGCCTCAGAAGCCTCCTCCGGACCCATCTTGAATTTGACTCCTTGGTACTCCCCCTGAACCACGGTGATGATCCAGCAGTATCCGGTGATATCGACAACTACGGGAGTACCGTGGGGTAGTATGTAATCCTCCAATTGGATATCGCCAAGCGTCAAGCCCAACTCTACTCTGTGTGCCATTTCATTCCTCCGTTAGGATATAGACTTCATAGACCAGGCGCCATCCAGCCCGCACTCGTTCCGCCACATGGCGTGCTATTGAGCGATGGAAGGCCGATCGTTCCCCTATGGGAGCTTGAATTGTCAACGGACATACTTCTTCGCCTCGGACAAATACCCCGATCCACTTTAGCGTGTTCATCATACCTCCTAATTTTTAAGGTGCAGAAACAAAAAAAGACCCCATCGAGTTGGAGTCTTTAATTTAAAGCATATATTTATTATACGCTTATTTTTCGGCTTGGAGTTTTTCTATTCTCGGTTTGATCTCTTTCAAAAAGACTAGGAAAATGTTAAGTGCAATAGCGAGCCAAACATTACTAATTTGCACTTTACTCAGCTCAATAATAATTGCGGATAGACCGTAGGACGCAGATAGATATAGAGCAACCTTTACCTCTGCGGGAAGTTTACCCCATACCTCGGATAATTTTTTCATTAATGAATCACACTCCTTAAAATATCTAAAATAAATACGAGTTTAGTTTTTAAATTTTGGTTTTTTAGCCAGTCGTCGAAATTTTTTGTCAAAAGTTCTAGCTTCTTTCCCTCGCATATAGATAGTTTGATCGAAAGTTCGCTGTCACTCGGTATAGTCGTTAGCGTTTCTTGTAATGTAGCTATCTCTTTATCCTTCGATTGGCAAAGCGTCTCACACTCTGCTATCTTTCCCATAATTCTGTCATACCTTGACATTAAGTCTGTGTACTTTTGTTTCTCCGTCTTCAACGTGCCTTCTAGCTCCCCTACCTTGGTTTTTAAGCCCGATATAGTTGCTTCTAGTGATTTACTACCTTCCTCGTAATCCAACCTCTCCTGCTTCATCCTGGTGTCAAGTTCCGACAGTTCTTCCGTTAAGCCAACCCAATCTCTCACCAGATCGTTATATGTCCAATTCTTGTTGTAGCGTTTGATCTTCTTGAGTTCATACTTGCCTTCTACTTCGGTAGATATATCTTCATTCAAGAAATCCGAGACTTCTTCGGCGACATTGGGGCGTAACCAACCGTATATTCCGTTCCAATTCTTATATGTATAAGTGCGAGGTGCATTACCTATCGGATTATTCTGCTCAAAAACAGTCACACTATCTTCTTTAACGGATGAGGATATGGCGATAGCTGTATGTCCGTAGCCCCCGCCCATGACAGAAGTCCAAACTATAATATCTCCTGCCCTTGGATATATTCCCGACGCATTTTTAATTTTTGTATATTCGGATGATGGGGCGTTTGCATATAAATATTTGGCATGCCCCCAAAAGATAGTAAGTCCGAGATTCTCTCTCCATTTGTGGATAAGACCTGTACATTCTCCAAAGTTGTCCTTAGTGGTTCCTACTTTGACCCCAGTATATTTTTTTATAAACTCATCTATATTTAGCATTTTATAGAATAATCATCTTGAGCAAAGATCCCAATATGGCTAAAAGACAGGTCATGCCTACACCTTTGAGAATGTTTTCTATAGCTGTTATTTTTTCTTTTACGTTGTCATATTCTATTCTAGTAGCAAACTGATCGGGAAGATTATCGAATTTACCATATAATTTATCTAATTTTTCTATAATTACAGTATGGTCAACAGAGTTTTGTTTATCCATGTTTTTGAGTCTTTCCTCCAGAACTTCCAAAGGTGTCCGCATAATTATACTCCGTTATATCAGTAGTGTTAGTACTTATACCCTTCCTCGGAATTATTTGATCGGGAAATAACAGCACCTCTGGTAAGAAAATCCGCTAATGGGCTATAGACTCTTGACGCTACATTGGCGCTCTTAGAGTAAGTTTCCAATAAGTCCGGGTTGTCTAAAACTAATCTTAAGGTTTCGTTGAAGCCCACAGGTAACCCAGACGGTGCCGTTTTTAATCTTATTCTCCTGACAAAGCTTTGGGCGTCTTTTGCTGCACTTACTTTAGCATTTAGATTCTTAAAGATAGTGCTCTCTCCCAAAAGCGTCTCTTTCGAGAAATGCTCGTTAATGATATCATTCGCCTTTATATAGAGGTCGTTGAAAATCCTCGCCTGTTCTGTCTCTTTAGCGGGATTTAGTTCACTGAACCTACCCTGATCACCCCAATTTTGCTTCACTTTATGGAACTCTTCAAGAGACATAGCGCCTTCCGTGCCAAATGTCTTTTCTACGCTCGTTATGGCATTATTTATGGGAGCTTTCATTTCTGGGGTTTTAGCATCATCCAAGAGTCCATATAAGTATCTTAATATCTCGTCCCTATCTACTTTGGCGCCTTTTTTCGACAATCTCAAAATTTCATCAGATAGCTTCCTTCCGTCATTAGAAATAATATCCGTTGCAGAATCCCCTAGTTCATCAATAGAATTTGTATTCAATCCAAGTTTTTTCCATTCTGTTACAGCAGGAACCCCACCCTCCGATGCGGTGGGTTTTCCCAATCTTTTTATCCCCCCCCTCACAAGAGCGCTATCTGCGGATTTCTTCAAAAACGGCACTATGCTGGCCAATATAGGCTCCATTACGGACGCCGTAAGGCCTGATTTAATCGACTCCCCCACTGTAGAATCCGGCTTGGATTCCTGCGAGCTAAATCCTCTGACAAAACCAGTCAGTGCTGCTAACTTCCCTTTTCCAACTGGGATAGAGGCACTTAAGATTCCAGACCCGGCTCTCGCACCCGTTTCAATAGATGGAAGGGGGCTACCGGATCTTGCCGCGACCTCCTGCTCTTTATTTAAAAAGGGTATATTCCCTCTTAAAGACTCCTCCGCCCCGGTCTTACTTCCGAGAAGACCAGATATAGCCTCTCCCAACATAACACCAGATCCCGCGCCATATCTTAATCCAGACTCTACCGGCTGCATATAATTTCCAATAAACCTAGATAACGCATTACCAGATTGGGCATGCTCAGAAATTGGAGCTGTACTTTCGTCGTAAGCATATCCTTTCAATAAACCTCCCAATCTGTCCATTACACCAACATTCTTTTCTACTCCCGCATTAGTTGTCTCTACTCCATCCCCAATCCTCTCAAATATAGCACTATTGAAATCTTTTTCTTCCACCGTTCCTGTTTTTCCGGTTGATTTTACTTTAACTCTTATTCTGGGCATATCTAATTTTGTTAGTCCTCTATAAAACTTTCTGGTAAAGTAGCGGAAGAAATAGCAGCTGCACCTAAAATGGCGGCATTCATTTTATTTATTATACCTTCCTCATCTTCAACTATGTTTATTGAAGATGCAGATGCCGGAGTTTTACCCCATATTTTTTGCCAGAAATTCGCCTGATTTCCCGGAACAGTTCTTATCTGGGTTCCTGATATCACTGCCAGTTCTGTGGCTGTCAGCGCCTTTCCTCCCTCTTCAAAAGCTCTTTTATTATAATCCGACACTGCATATCGTAGTGCATCCATATAATCCTCCTTTGATAGAGAGGATTTCTTTTGTATAACGTCCAACACGGACTGAGCAGCAGTCTTTATAGTTTCTATGGCTTGCTCCTTTTTCTGGGTAGCAGTATCTTTTTCTTTTAATTTCTCACCCAGCAGAGCTTGCCTATATGCCTCATCTTGGGACAATTTTGTCCGGTCCATAGCCAGTTGTTCTTGCCTATACGCCTCATCCGCAGAGAATTGTCGATCTTGCATGGATCTAGTCCATTCATTCTCTAATGATTGGGCTTGTGCCATCTCTCGTTCAGCTTGGGCATACATCTGTTCCGCCCTTGCTTTAAGTTGGTTTGCACCAGCTTGGATTACCTCCTGTAAAGTGCCTTCTTGTTGCGCCTCATTAGTAGATAGTGTTCCAAGAGTTCTTAGGTTTTGTGCCCTAGCATTATAGGTCAGGCTATTGACACTAAACGGATCTACCATACCCGAGGTTCGCTCTCTTATTCCTGTAGGATCAGTAACCATTTGTCCCATCACATTACCGACCCCTTGAGCAAGGGTAGATACCCCCCTAGCGGTACGATCCTCCCGTACAGCTTTCATTATGCTGTCACCTAATGTACCCGCCGTAGTGTCAATTCCCTTGCCTTCCGCAGTTATATTGGCGGCACTTTCTTGGTATTCTTTGATTTTGTCATAATTTTGTATTGATGCTGGCATTTTTAATATCCCCTCACGGCACTTAATTTACTGGCTTTTGCCGCTTTCTCCGCCTCAATCTTTCTAAGTTGCGCTTGATACTCTACATCCCTTCTAGCTAGTTCGTCCTCTTCCAATTCTTCTTTCGTAGCTTCCTGAGCTTTTATTCTTTCTCTTTCCAGATCAGTTAGTGCAGTTTTATCATCAATAGGAGAGATTCCTCTCTCTTTTTGTAGTCTTAACAGTTCCGTAGCACTGGGTAATTCTGATAAACTGCTATATCCAGCAGTTTGTAATGCACTTTGTTGAGTGGCTGCTGCTTCTTCGGGAGTACCTATTTGTCGTACTCTTTCTGCCTCTGCAGCCTTTCTGGCAAGTTGAATGGATTCCAGATTATATTTCTTGGCGGATTCTAATTTAGTCTTTTGCGCCTCCGAGCCTCTTAATAGAGCCTGTTCCTCTAAAGAAGCAATATCCTGCTCTTCTCCCACCGCTTTTCTACCAATACCACTAGTGAGAATTCCAGATTGTACTTGGTCGACTTTGAGATCCTCTATTCTTTGTTTAAAGTCTGTTTTTTTAGCTACCATCTCCTCATTAGTAGTAGAAGTTAAATCCGCCAACTGATTTAAGAAATCCTCCTCAGTCTCGGCTTGATTTAGGTCAAATTTAGCTAAAGCTTCTTTGGCGGATTCTTCTACCTCCCGTTGTGTTGTCAAAATTTCCTCAGCAGTTCTTACTTTTCCTTCTTTTATTCCTGCTTCTATCTCTGCTCTTTTACTATTATAATAAGGGGTAATTTCCTCAATGGCTTTATTGAGAAATGCTGCTTTCTCTTGGTCTGTTAATTCTACTGCAGGAATGTCAGAAATTTGTCTGTCTAATTCCACTACTTGTTTCGTTAATTCGTTTACTAATTGATAGGTAGGATCGGCTTTTAATTGTTTATAAACTTTGGCAAATTCCTTAGAATTGGATAAAGTCTTGCCCGCTGCTTTAAGTCTGTCATATTTATCCTGTAATTCCTGATAACTCATGTGTTAATTATACTATCTTTGCTAATTTTCCGCCCCACCTGCTCTTGAAAATATTTACCTTCTTTTTCTCCTCTCCAGCCCAATCGGCATATACACCGCCAACATCAAAGATTTTGAATCCCAGCTCTTTAGCTTCCTTTATAAGGGAGTAGAATAAAAAATCTCCTGCATGTGTACTTCTACCCTTACCAGTCACTCCTCCCAATGTATATTTAAACCTATTCCCCACAGAGGTTATTACTGCAACAGCTAGAGGATTTTCTTCTCCGTCTACCACAGCATAGGCTTTTCTAAGACCATCCAAAAACGTCGCCCTTACAGATAATATCTGCTTTGCTATAACTATATCTTTCATATCCTCCAGTTCGCCGATTACATCCCTTATCATGGATATTCTACTAAAAGGTATTTCCATAAACTTCATATCAGAAATATCCTTTAAATACCGTTTAGTGGTGGATGAAAACTCCGAGTAAATGCTTTCTATGTCGTTGGTAAGATATATCTCTATAGTTTCTATGGAATCGGGATTACTCCTTTCCTGTACGGGTTTTTTCCTTATTATAAGTTCTTCGGGATCGTCCAAGATAACCTCACAATCCAAAACACCTATTTGATGTCCCTCTAGGTATCTTTCCAATTCCATGGATTTTGCTCTATCTATAACTTTTCTTTCAATATCCTTGGGATTTACTCCTTTTGGTTGTATTAGGTTTGGTTTTAATTCAAACTCATTATGAATTCTGCCTAAAATAGCTCCGTATATTCTTCCGGTATTTCTGTCATAGTAAATTATCATGCTGTTTCTATCTCCTCCATAAATAAAACTATATCGAATGTATATGTATTTGCAATACCTGTCCATGTACCCGACCCGGGAACAAAATGATAGTTATTAGCACTAACATAGATGCGGGAAGATGTAGCCCATGCTTTAAGTTCTTCCGTCTGCATTTCCCCATCCTTACCATAATACACCGTACTTCCATAGTCGCAATTCACATATACACTATTTATGTCGTTAGTAACAAATGCCATAAATTGTGGTATATATCCAAACCCATGCTCAAAACTATTTACTACCGGATCGGAATCCGTATCTGTGGTTGTTGTGACGTTAAGAGAAAGTAGAGATTTAATACTCTTGTTTCTATACTTGCTCCAGAAATGGTAATCTTGCGGGTCACTACTGGTTATTCCACTTCCTGCTTTAGTTATTTTTATTCCATAATTTGCCATAAAACCCTTCTAAGATAACGGATCGTAAAAAACTACATAGACATAATCCAGAGTAGCGTTAGTATCGAAAGCAGTGGTCACGTCTAGTTCCAAGGTTGTTGTGGTAGTCCAAGCGTCATAATACGAGGACACACCCAATCCTGCATATTCTGACCAACTACACATTCTCAATTTCTCTATCTCGGTTCCACTAGTTATATCCAAATAATTTATCCATAAATAGAAAAAGGGCTTATAACCAAGACTGTGCGTAAGAACAGTCTTACTTCCACTCCCACTTGTTACTGTTAGTGTTCCCGTACCTATACTCTTTATTTTCAGCAACGGATACTTGGAGTTATATATAAGTCTCCTATCACCATCATCATAATCGTAACCACTTTTAGATATCTTAATACCGTAATCGGCCATTATGGTTCATCCAAGTAAATAATGTAAAATAGTTTGTTGCTCCCCGATATTTCGTCACAGTACAGATAAGTAGAATCTGCAGATACCTGCCAACTGGAGTTCAAATATCCCGTTGACGGATGCGCTTCTGTTAAGCTATTTTCTAATATATAAGCGTCCCACATGGGCGTAAAACCCAGCCCGTGAGCTATATTGGAGTCTGCAGAGAGGACACCTTGAGAAGAAACTTTGGGAACAGCATTGGTACTCAGCAATGTATAGTTCTTTTTAGTGGTTTCCGTAGGGATTGTCTTTACATCAGTACCCGCCTTGGAAACCCTGATTCCATAATCTGCCACTAGAAACCCCCACTCTGGTATCCGATCAAAACCCTGTCATTTGTACCGTCATTCATTATTATTACATCTCCGTCTAAATCGAAATATGTTTTTCCATCAGAGGATTGTACTTTTCCTGTGGTTATCCTGTCCCCATCAATGGTAGTACCATTAGAGTTGATAACATCAATAATACACTTAGATCCCGTTGCCCCCAACTGAACTATGGCTAGGAGTAGTTTATTACTACCAGTAGAACCAGAGGCCGTAGAAGTGGTCTGTAGTACCGTAGTAGATGTATCCGTATCCAGATAAACATAAGTAGTAGCTAGAATATTTCCTGTATTGCCTGCACTGATTGAATAAGAGGTTCCATCGGATGTAACAATAGTCCCCGACTCCCATGACGCTGTATTGGCGTCTGTGGCAGTCCACGCTAAGGTACTTACAAAAGACAAAGAGCCAA
>Ga0172380_10008651_pt1 | contig 11040 bp, 7 predicted proteins | sample Leawe162metaG_FD_119747 | JGI IMG/M metagenome (GOLD analysis project Ga0172380, IMG submission 119747) | Leachate microbial communities from a municipal landfill in Southern Ontario, Canada - Leachate well 162 metaG | ecosystem: Engineered > Solid waste > Landfill > Unclassified | place...
AGGCAGGTGACGAAGAGGGCGACGCGCACGCTGGGTTCCTTTGGAGGGCAGCGCGTAGTGTAGCGGTCACCGACGGCCGGCGGAACCGGGTAAACCCCTATTCGCCGGCCGTTCGCGGCTCCGTTCCCCGCTAACGGGCAGCGCGCTCGTCCACGACGATCATGAGACCCCAGGCTCCCCGATTGTCGCTGAGGACCGCGTCGTTCACACAGATCTCCAGCGCACCGGCGCGCCTGGTGGTGAAGCTGGTGTTCTTGCCACCCTGAAACGCGTCTCCGCCGACGCGCAGCACGAGGGAATACTCGCGAAAGCCCGGGAAGGGGAAGTTTGCCGGCGCACTCGACCCGGTCTTGCCGTCTTCATCATGGATGCAGCCGCCGAGCACGCAGCCGTAGTTGGTCGGCGGAAGGGCGGTATTGGTCGTGATCGAGACGGCCGTATTCGGACGCAGCGGCGGCATGTTCGGGACGGGCGTGCACGTCGTCGCCGTGGGTTGCCCGAAGCCCAGCGTGAAATCGGTACGCCGATCGGTTGGCGACAGTTCCCTGACCAGCATGAAGTCAGCGCTCGCCGTACCTGCGCAGTTGGTGATTCCCTCGACGGTCACCCGCTTCAGCCCGGGCCAGCCGGCGTAGGTGTGCGACTCGAAGACATATCTGGGCTGCGACGGGTAATTGCCCAGATCCCTGTTGACGACATCGGTAAATTGCCCGTCGCCCCAATGAATCCGGAGCATGGTGCATTCGCCCACGCCGCCAATCATCGCCTGAATCGGCTTGCCGATCTGGCAGCCGCTGGAGCCCGCTTGCGCACCACAGCCTATCGACAAGTGCGGCGTATTGCGGTCGTTGAGCCCGACCCAGGAGATCTTGCCGATCGAGCAGCCCTGCATGGCAAATGCCAGGCCGGCCAGGATTGTCCCGCGCCACAAGGCGGACTTGGCGGTGGCGCCCGCAATTGCGGCCGATTGGACCTGCTTGGAAAGTGGGAATGACATAGTCTCCTCCGGAGAAAGGATTAAGGATTTCTTTCTAGTTATTCTGGAAACCCGGACTTGATAACAATCCACCCGGGGCGGGCGCACAATAGACTATCCGCGCCCTATTCCATTCGACTAAGCCGAGGCCATTGTAGCGCAGGCGGGGCGGGATCCCGCCCCGTGGTGGAATTTAACTGCTAGCGCGCCGTCCAGCCCAGGTCCATGGTCAGCGCCGACCCGGTGATGACGCCGGCGGCGGGCGAGCACAGATAGGCGACGAAGTCGGCCACCTCGGCCGGCTCGATCAGGCGCTTGATGGCGGCCGGCTCCAGAAAGACCTTCTCGATCACCTCGGCCTCGGGGATGCCGCGCGTCTTCGCCTGGTCGGCGATCTGGTTGTCCACCAGCGGCGTGCGCACGTAGGCCGGGCAGATGGCGTTGGCGGTGATGCCGTGGGCGCCGCCTTCCAGCGCGGCGGTCTTCGTCAGGCCGACCAGGCCGTGCTTGGCGGCGATGTAGCCGGCCTTGCTGGGCGAGGCGATGAGGCCGTGGATGGAGGAGATGTTCACGATGCGGCCCCACTGCTGTTTCTTCATGGCCGGCCAGCAGTAGCGCGTGAGCAGGAAGGGCGCGGTGAGCATCACCGCCTGCATCTTGTCCCACATGTCCTCGGGAAAATCCTCGATCGGCGAGACGTGCTGGAAGCCGGCGTTGTTTACCAGGATGTGCACCGTGCCGTACTTCGCCAGGGCGGCGTCGACCAGCGCCTTGCAGTCTTCCCGCTTCGCCGAGTCGCCCTTGACGAAGAGGCCGTCGATGGACGCGGCGACTTCCGCGCCCTTCTCGCTGATGTCGGCCACCACCACCTTGGCGCCGTCGGCGGCCAGCCGCTCGGCGATGGCCTTGCCCAGCCCGCTCGCCGCCCCCGTCACGATCGCCGTTTTTCCTGAGAGATTACCTTGTGCCACTTGCTTCTCCTTCGCGTGATTACTGTCTGCCGCGCATGACGGCCTGGACCAGTTCGGCCACCGTGCGCACTGCCATCTTGTCCATGATGCGCGAGCGGTGCACTTCCACCGTCTTGATGCTGATGTTCAGCACATCGGCGACCTGCTTGTTCAGCTTGCCGGCGATGATGAGGTTCATCACCTCGACTTCCCGCTCGGTCAGGGCTGCCAGCCGGCGCGCTGCCGCGGCCCCCCGTTGATTCTTCTCGCGGTTGTTGCGGTCGAGTTCGAGGCACTGCTCGATCAACCGCAGCATGTCCTTGTCGCCGAAGGGCTTCTCGATGAAGTCCACGGCGCCCTTCTTGAGCGCGGAGACGGCCATCGGCACGTCGCCGTGGCCGGTGATGAAGATCACCGGCAGCGTGCACTGCAACGCATTCAGCTTCTCGTAGAGCTCCAGGCCGCTCATGCCGGGCATGCGCACGTCGAGCACGATGCAGCCGGCCATGCCGTCGCGGCAGGCGGCCAGGAAATCCTCCGCCGAAGAATAAGCCGTCACGGTGAACCCCTGCGATTCGAGCAGCCAGGCGAGCGAGTCGCGCATGGCCTCGTCGTCGTCGACGATGTAAACGCGTTGGTCGGTCATGGTTCAACCTCCGAGACCGCTCCCCCTGCCCCCGCGGGGAGAGGGGAGTGAGCAGGAAGTGTAAACCTAAACACGCTGCCGCCTCCCGGATTGGGCTGCACCCAGAGGCGGCCGTCGTGGTACTCGACGATGGAGCGGCAGATGTTCAGCCCCATGCCCATGCCTTCGGCCTTGGTGGTGAAGAAAGGCGTAAACAGCCGCTCCGTCTGTTCGTCCGTCAGGCCGCAACCGTGGTCGGCCACCGCCACCTCGACGGTACTCCCGTCGAGGCAGGCGGCGAGGACCAGGGCGCGCTCGCCCGGCGGCACCTGCTGCATGGCCTCGATGCCGTTCTTCACCAGGTTCAGCACCACCTGCTCGATCATGATGCGGTCGGCGAACACCGGCGGCAGGTCCGCCGGAATGTCCACGCGGACGACCACGGCCGCCTTGCGCGCCTCGATGTCGGCGAAGCCGATGGCCTCCTCGACGATCTCGGCCAGCGCCACCGGGGCGCGCACCGGCTCGCTCTTCTTCACGAACTCGCGCGTGCGACGGATGATCTTGCCGGCGCGCTCGGCCTGGGTGCTGGCCTTCTCCATGGCGGCGAGGATGTCTTCCTGCCGGTAGTCGCCCGACTTGATGCGGTTGACGCTGCCCATGCAGTAGTTGGCGATGGCGGAAAGCGGCTGGTTCAGTTCGTGCGCCAGCGAGGAGGCCATCTCGCCCAGGGTGATGAGCCGCGAGGTCTGCTCGAGGCGCTCCTGGTGCTGCAGGGCCGCTTCCTCCATGTGCTTGCGCTCGGTGACGTCGGCGGAGATCTCCATGCGCACGACGCGGCCGTCCACCCAGCGGATGGCGCGATCGCGCAGGTGGTACCAGCGGCCGGTGAGCTGGTGGCGGATCTCGCCGTCGTACAGTTCGCGCGGCACGCCGTCAAGTCCGAGGCTGCGCGGATCGGCCTGAAAATCGCCGCGTTCGGGATGGCAGGCAGTGGTCACCTGCCAGCAGTTCCTGCCGACCGCGTCGAAGCCGCAGAGGATCTTGAAGGCGCGGTTGGCGTAGAGGATCTCGTCGTTCGCCACGTCCGCCACGTAGACCGCCGTATCGAGGCCGTCGAGCACGGCGACGAAGCGCTCGTGCGCCGCCTCCAGCTCGGCGCGCGCGCGCTTCGGCTCGGTGATGTCGTTCATCGAGGCCATCCAGCCGAGCTGGCGGCCGGCGCTGTCGATGAGTGGCGATATATACATGCGCACGTCGAAGCGATGGCCGTCGCGGCGCATGATGCGCATCTCGTAGCCGCCCGGCGGCGCCTGCCCGGCCAGGGTCTGCTCCAGGTCGCGCTGCAACTGCTCCGCCCCTTCGGGCGGCCAGTAGGGAAAGGGCGGCCGGATGCCGAGCAGTTCCTGCTCGCTCCAGCCGATCATGCGGCAGAAAGCAGGGTTGACGAAAATGATGCGGCCCTCGAGGTCGATGGCGCGGATGCCGGTGACGAGCGACTCGCCCATCGCCTTGCGGAAGGCATAGGCGCTCTTCAGCTTTTCTTCGTCCTCGCGGCGGTCGGTGATGTCGTGGGCGACGGCGAAGAGCAGCTTCTCCTCGGGCACGGGATTGATCGCCCACAGCAGCCAGCGGTAGCGGCCGTCGGCGCCGCGCCAGCGGCTCTCGAAGCTGGAAGGCTTGCCGGAGGCGAGCTGCCGCAGCTCCTCCGCGGTGGCGGCCATATCCTCGGGATGCACGTAATCGAGCATCGGCTTGCCGGTGATCTCATCGGCCGCGTAGCCGAGCACGCGGCCGAAGGCCGGGTTCACGCGGCGGAAGCCGCCGTCCATGCCGGCGATGCAGAGCATGTCGAGCGACAGGTTGAACAGGCGGTCGCGCTCCTTCTCCACCCTGACGCGGCGCTGGAAGTGGCTGCGCAGGGCCCACAGGCTCCACACCACCACCAGCGTCAGGCCGAGGATGAGGAACAGCGGCACCACCCGCGCCACCCCCGGATCGGTGCGGAAGGCCTTGGCGCGCAGCGCCAGGCCGTTGCCGGGCGGATCGAAGTCGATCGAGTAGCTCAGCGCGTCGTCGGCCGGCTTCACCGTCGTATTGGAAGCCAGCACCTGGCCGTCGGCATCGACGATGCTCAGGCTGTATTTCTCGCCGAACCAGCCCGGCACGAGGTGACGCACCATGCCTTCGACGGTGTACACCGCCACCAGGGCGCCCAGGTAGGTCCGGCCGTACTGCACGGGGACATACAGTTCCAGCAGCGCGGCGTCGCGATGGTTGACATAGGCCTCGCCGTAGTTCGGCCGCCCGGAAGTCAGCGCATGGGCGAAGCTGATCGGCTGCGCACCGGCCAGGCGCTCGCCGGCGATCCAGTCGGTCGTCTCGAAGGGCGCCGTCCAGCGGATGATCTGGCCGGAATCCACCCAGACGATGTTGGCCAGTTCCGGCGTGTTGGCGAGGTATTGCGTGGCGCGCACCTGGAAGGCGCCGCGATCGAGCTTGCCCTCGGCCATCTCGCGCGCCATCTGCGACAGGTAGTCCTGCGTGCCCTGCATGTGCAGGCGCATGGTCTGCTCGGCCCACTGCACGTCGCGGCCGAGCGCGTCGTTCTGCAGGTCGGTCTCGCGCTTCTGCAAGCCCCAGACGAGCGCCAGCATGGCCAGGGCAAAGATGCCGATGGCGACGTAGGGAACGCTCAGGACCCAGTTGCGCTGGTTCGCGACGGTTTGCGCTTTCATGGACGATTGCAGATTGACATCGCGGATTTTCTCACGCCGCAAGGGTATACCCGCGCTTGGGGTTTACCCCCATTTGCCCGAGGCCTTTCGGCCGCTACGCTGAAACACGTTTCTTGCGGAGAACACGATGGCCCTGCTGCGCCTGATCGCAATCGCCTGGTGCGCGGCAAGTGCCGCGGCACTGGCCGTGGAGCCGATCCGCATCGGCGTCTCCGGCCCGTTCACCGGCGGTTCCAGCCCGATGGGCATTTCCATGCGCGACGGCATCCGCGTCGCCGCCGCGGAGATCAATGCTTCGGGCGGCCTGCTCGGACGGCCGGTTCAGCTCGTCGAGCGCGACGACCAGGCGCGCAACGAGCTGGGTGCGCAAATCGCCCGCGAGCTCGTCAGCCGCGAGAAGGTGGTCGCCGGCGTCGGCATCGTCAACACCGGCGTCGCGCTGGCCAGCCAGCGCTTCTACCAGGAGGCGCGCATCCCGATGATCACGGCGGTGGCGACCGGCTCGATCGTCACGCGCCAGTTCCTGCCGCCGCAGCATCCGGAAAACTTCATTTTCCGCGTCTCGGCCAACGACACCATCCAGGCCGCCATGATCGTCGAGGAGGCCGTCGAGCGGCGCAGGTTCAGGAAGGTGGCGATCCTCGCCGACTCGACCAACTACGGCCAGCTCGGCCGCGAGGACCTCGAACGCACCCTGGAAAAAAAGGGGATCCGGCCCGCGTCGGTGGGCAAATTCAATATCCGCGACACCGACATGACGCGCCAGCTCCTCGCCGCACGCGAGGCCGGCGCCGAAGCCCTGCTCACCTACGGCATCGGGCCCGAGCTGGCGCAGATCGCCAACGGCGCGGCCAAGCTCGGCTGGTCCGTGCCGATCATCGGCAGCTGGCCGCTGTCCATGTCCAACTTCATCGACAACGCCGGCCCCAACGGCGAAGGCGCGCGCATGCCGCAGACTTTCATCCAGGAAGCAACCACGCCGAAACGCCGCGCCTTCATCGAGGCTTACCAGAAGCTCTCGCGTGCCGAGCGCATGCCCTCGCCCTCGGCCGCCGCGCAGGGCTACGACGCCATGCTGCTGCTGGCGGCGGCGATCCGCCAGGCCGGCACCACGCACGGCTCGCGCGTGCGGGATGCACTGGAGAATCTCAAGGAGAAGCTCGAGGGCGTCATCATGACCTACGAACGCCCCTTTTCCCGCGGCGACCATGAGGCAATCGACAGTCCCGGCCAGGTGGCAATGGGCGAAGTGCGCGGCGGCCGCGTCGTTCGCGCATACGAGGACAAGAAGAAGCCGGCGAAGTAATCCTTCCGCCGCGCCATCGGCTCCGGCTCCACGAGGGCCTGCGATCATCACACACAAAGGAGTACGCATGAGGCTCAAAATATCCCTGCTCGCACTCGGCGTGGGCGCCTCCGCGCTGCTGGCACTGCCTGCGGCCGCCGCCGACAACCCGATCCGCATCGGCCTGACCTGCCCGTTCACCGGCGGCTCGGCACCGATGGGCGAATCGCTGCGCAACGCGGTGCGCCTGGCCGTGGAGGAGATCAACTGGAAGGGCGGCGTCCTCGGCCGCCCGATCGAACTCGTCGAGCGCGACGACGAGGCAAACCCCGACAAGGGCCGTGCCCACGCACAGGAGCTGATCGAGAAGGTGAAGGTTGTCGCCACCATCGGCAGTTGCAATACCGGCGTGGTGCTGAAGACCCTCGACCTCTACCAGAAGGCGAAAATTCCGCTGCTGGTGCCGGTAGCCACCGGCGTGGCCATCACCACCGCCTACGCCAAGGCGCCGGAGCACTACATCTTCCGCACCTCGGCCAACGACGAGATCCAGGCACAGCTCGTGGCCCGGGAAGCCGTCGAGCGGCGCCGCTTCAAAAAAGTCGCGGTACTGCATGACACCACGGCCTATGGCGAACAGGGCAAGGATTTTCTGCTCGCCGAGCTGACCAAGTACGGCGTCAAGCCGGTCTCGGTCAGCGCCTTTCCGCTCGGCGAGGCGGACCTGACTGCCGCCCTGGACAAGGCGCGCAAGGCCGGCGCCGAGGTCATCCTGACCTACACCGTCGGCCCCGAGCTGGCGGTGATCGCCAACGGCCGCGCCAAACTTGGCTGGAAGGCGCCCATCATCGGCAGCTGGCCGCTGTCGTGGACCAATTTCCTCAGTGCGGCCAGGGGCAACGCCGAAGGCGCGAGCATGCCGCAGACCTTCATCGAGGAACCGGTCAACTCGCGCCGCACCGAGTTCATCGTCACTTATCTCGGCAAGACCCAGCTCAAGCGCATCTCCTCGGCCGTCTCGGCGGCGCAAGGCTACGACACCATGCTGCTGCTCGCCGCCGCCATCCGCCAGGCCGGCTCGACCGCCGGGCCAAAGATCCGCGCCGCGCTGGAGAACCTGGAAGAACGCGTGCAAGGGGTGGTCACCACCTATGAGCGGCCCTTCACCGCGCAGGATCACGAGGCCATCACCGACAACATGGTGGTGATGGGCGAGGTGCGCCGCGGCCTGGTCCTGTTCGCGCACAAGGAGGACGAAAAGGCCGCGATCGTCGGCCGCAAGCGGCAGGCCGACGAAATGCCGAAGGCCGTCAGCATCTCCTCTGGCGAGTGAGGCGTGGTTTCCTGGTATTGCACTATCCGGTGTTTTATCCTACAATGCGAAACGCTTCCCCGGCACGCTACCCCGTACTAGAGTGGAAGCAAGGGCCGCCACGCGCGGCGACACGCTGTGCTGCTTCTCACAAGGAGACAACGCCATGTCCGCATTGCCGAACAATCTTCTGCCGTCCGACCCGGACACGCAGGAAACCCAGGAATGGCTCGACGCGCTGGAAGCCGTCATCGAGCAGGAGGGGCCGGAGCGCGCCCACTACCTGATCGAGCGCCTCGTCGAACTGGCCCGCCGCACCGGCATCAACCTGCCCTACAAGGCCACCACCGCCTACATCAACACCATCCCGCCCGGCAAGGAAACGCCCTCGCCCGGCGACCACGCGCTCGAGCACCGCATCCGCTCCTACGTTCGCTGGAACGCGCTGGCCATGGTGCTGCGCGCCAACAAGGGCGACTCCAACCTCGGCGGCCACATCGCCAGCTTCGCCTCCGCTGCTACGCTCTACGACGTCGGCTACAACCACTTCTGGCATTCGCCCTCGGAGAATCACGGCGGCGACATGGTCTTCGTGCAGGGCCACTCGGGGCCGGGCGTCTATGCGCGCGCCTTCATGCTCGGCCGCCTGACCGAAGACCAGATGAACAATTTCCGCCGCGAGGTGGACGGCAAGGGCCTCTCCTCCTACCCGCACCCGTGGCTGATGCCGGACTTCTGGCAGTTCCCCACGGTGTCGATGGGCCTCGGTCCGCTGCAGGCGATCTACCAGGCACGCTTCATGAAATACATGAACGACCGCGGCATCATCCAGGCCGGCCCCCGCAAGGTGTGGGCCTTCATGGGCGACGGCGAGATGGACGAACCGGAGTCGATGGGCGCCATCGGCCTGGCCGGCCGCGAACGCCTGGACAACCTGGTGTTCGTCATCAACTGCAACCTGCAGCGCCTCGACGGCCCGGTGCGCGGCAACGGCAAGATCATCCAGGAGCTGGAAGCCGACTTCCGCGGCGCCGGCTGGAACGTCATCAAGGTGATCTGGGGCGGCTACTGGGATCCGCTGCTGGCGCAGGACAAGCAGGGCCTGTTGCGCAAGCGCATGGAGGAATGCGTCGACGGCGACTACCAGACCTTCAAGTCGAAGGACGGTGCCTACGTGCGCGAGCATTTCTTCAATTCGCCCGAGCTGAAGGCGATGGTCGCCAACTGGTCCGACGACGACATCTGGCGCCTGAACCGCGGCGGCCACGATCCGCACAAGGTGTATGCCGCCTACCATGCCGCGATCAACCACGTCGGCCAGCCGACGGTGATCCTGACCAAGACCATCAAGGGCTACGGCATGGGCGAGGCGGGCGAGGCGCAGAACATCACCCACCAGCAGAAGAAGATGGGCACCGTCTCGCTGAAGGCCTTCCGCGACCGTTTCGCCCTGCCGCTCACCGACGAACAGGTGGACAAGCTGGAGTACATCACCCCCGGCCCCGACTCGCCGGAGATCAGGTACATGGCCGAGCGCCGCATGGCGCTGGGCGGCTACCTGCCGCAGCGCCGGCGGAAGGCCGAACCGCTGGAGATCCCGGCGCTGTCCGCCTTCGAGGCCCAGCTGAAGGCCTCCGGCGAGGGCCGTGAATTCTCCACCACGATGGCCTTCGTGCGCATCCTCAACACGCTGGTAAAGGACAAGAAGGTCGGCCGGCACGTCGTGCCGATCGTCGCCGACGAGTCGCGCACCTTCGGCATGGAAGGCATGTTCCGCAGCCTCGGCATCTGGTCGTCGGTCGGGCAGAACTACACGCCGCAGGATCATGGCGAGCTGATGTTCTACAAGGAATCCAAGGACGGCCAGATCCTGCAGGAGGGCATCACCGAAGCCGGCGCCATGGCCTCGTGGATCGCCGCGGCCACGTCATACAGCACGCACGGCGTGCAGATGATGCCGTTCTTCATCTACTACTCGATGTTCGGCTTCCAGCGCTTCGGCGACCTGGCCTGGGCTGCGGGCGACCAGCGCGCCCGCGGCTTCCTGCTCGGCGGCACGTCGGGTCGTACCACCCTGAACGGCGAGGGCCTGCAGCACGAGGACGGCCACTCGCACATCCAGTCGGCGCTGATCCCCAACTGCGTCTCCTACGACCCGACCTTCGGCTACGAAGTTGCGGTGATCGTGCAGGACGGCCTGCGCCGCATGTACCGGGAACAGGAGGACGTCTTCTACTACCTCACCCTGCTCAACGAGAACTACGCCCACCCGGCCCTGCCGGAAGGCGCCGAGCAGGACATCCTGAAAGGCATGTACCTTCTCCGCAAGGGGCCCGCCGGCAACAACCCGCGCGTGCAGCTGCTCGGCTCCGGCGCCATCCTGCGCGAGGTGATCGCCGCAGCCGAACTGCTGAAGCAGGACTGGGGGGTGGAAGCCGACCTCTGGAGCTGTCCGAGCTTCACGCAACTGGCGCGCGACGGCCAGGCCGTGGCACGCCTGAACCTGCTGCATCCCACCGACAAGCCGAAGCTCTCGCACGTCGAGCAGTGCCTCAAGGACACGCGCGGCCCCGTCATCGCCTCGACCGACTACGTGCGCGCCTTCGCCGAGCAGATCCGGCCGTTTGTTCCCCGCCGCTACACGGTGTTAGGCACCGACGGGTTCGGCCGCTCGGATACGCGCGAGAAATTGCGCAGCTTTTTCGAGGTCGACCGACACTACGTCGCCGTCGCTGCGCTGAAGGCGCTGGCCGACGAGGGCCAGCTGGACAAGGCGAAGGTGAAGGAAGCCATCGCCAGGTACGGCCTCGACCCGAGCAAGCCCAACCCCGTCACCGTTTAAGGAATCGTCATGCCCCTCATCGAAGTCAAGGTTCCCGACATCGGCGATTTCAAGGATGTGCCGGTGATCGGCATAGAAGTCAGCCCAGGCGACACGGTGAAGACGGAGGACACGCTCATCACCCTGGAATCCGACAAAGCCACCATGGAAGTCCCCTCGCCTGCCGCCGGCACGGTGAAGGAAATCAAGTTGAAGATCGGCGACAAGGTCGCCGAGGGGACGCTGGTGCTGCTGCTGGAGACCGAGAGTGCGGGGGCAGTGGCGGTTCCGGCCGCCGCTGAAATCCCCCCTGCCCCCCTTTTGCAAAGGGGG
>Ga0172380_10008652_pt1 | contig 11040 bp, 14 predicted proteins | sample Leawe162metaG_FD_119747 | JGI IMG/M metagenome (GOLD analysis project Ga0172380, IMG submission 119747) | Leachate microbial communities from a municipal landfill in Southern Ontario, Canada - Leachate well 162 metaG | ecosystem: Engineered > Solid waste > Landfill > Unclassified | place...
AAGATCACAGAAATTGGTGCAAAAGGCTCATATAATAGAAACGCAAACGACCCTACAGCTGATTATTGTAACATGACTTTTTATTTTCATCTTTCTTTAGGTCAATGGAATAAACCGTATATCTATACACCTAAAGCAGAAGTTATCGAAGTAAAAGAACCAATAGACGGTCACAAGCCCGTGAAAATCAGGAGTGGAAGGAAGGTAAGGAAAATGAAACAGATAAAATTAAAAGATACTACGAAACTTATTTTTCGTTGTGATCTTTGTCCCTTTGTAGACGTTATATTTGAAATATGTTATTGTAAAATTTTACGAAAAAGTTTCACACGGTTTAGTGGTATATATTCTGATTGTCTATTAGAAGATGCGCCTGAACCAATAAAAGGAGAAAAATAAAAAATGAAACGTAACGATAAACAAGCAAAACAGAAAAGACAAGCACGTGTATTAATCCGATTAGAAAAGAAGATTACGCATGTAACTGACGGAAACCACTGTTGCTGTGACATGTGTAACCGGGAACATTATAACGACAGCAGAAAACACGAAATATACGCTTTGTCTAGAAAATTACAGGGGGATGTAAAATGAAACGCCAAACACTCACAGACACAATAGAAGCGCCTGCCTTCTATCCTACACCTAACAGTTTAATTTCTAAAATGTTACACGACATTAACTTTCAAGAAATTGACGAAATATTAGAACCGTCTGCCGGATCAGGAAACATCCTGGAATACATTAATAATAAATATTCAGGCTGGGAGTACCGAGGCTGTGCACCGAAAGTCGATTGTATAGAGCCTAACAAAGAATTACGTTCTGTGCTGAAAGATAAATTGTGTCGAATTGTCCACGATAATTTTCTTTCTTTTTTTACTTATAAACGATATGATCTAATTGCTATGAACCCTCCCTTTAGTGAAGGGGATAAACATCTTTTAAAGGCAATTGAGTTATGCCAGTTTGGCGGACAAATTCGCTGTTTATTGAATGCTGAAACAATTAAAAATCCGTACAGTCAAACACGCAAAGACTTAAAAGATAAATTAAAAATGTTAGATGCTAAAATTGAATTCCTTTCAGACGAATTTAAAAAATCGGAAAAAAAGACAGATGTTGAAATCGCAATTATCCGAATTGATATACCTAACACAGATTGTCAACAAAGCAATATATTGGAGAAGCTTAAAAAATCTGAGCCTTCTTCATCTTCTTTAGACGAGACTGAATTGAACAGTGATACATTAGTCTATTCAGATTTTATTAAAATGATTATAAGTCAATATAATTTTGAGATAAAGTTAGGGATAAAACTTATTCAGGAATTCTTTTCTACTTCCAAACAGCTAACAAAATATTTTGAAGGAGAAGAGTGTTACGATAATCGCCTTTTTAGATTACACATAGGGAGTGATTCAAAGAGCAGTTCTGTAGATAACGACAAACAAGCCGTTAACGAATTAGTAAAATCAATCAGGTCAAAATATTGGACTACGCTTTTCAATTCAAAAAACTTTCATTCGATTATGACATCTGGGGTAAGAAGTGAATTTATGTCAAAGATCGAATCTTTATCAGGTTATGATTTTTCAGAATTTAATATCGAACAAATACAACAGGAAATATCTGGCCAGTATGTTACAGCTATAGAAACAACAATACTCACATTGTTTGACGACCTGTCTAGAAAACACAATTGGGATAATGAAGACTCTAAAAATGTCCATTACTATAGTGGATGGAGAACGAATAAATCCTGGAAGATCAATCAGAAAGTAATTATTCCATTATACGGCGCATTCCACGATTGGCAAGGTAAATTCAACCCTACCTCTTATCAAGTGTTAGATAAACTAACGGACATAGAAAAAACGTTAAACTATTTGGCAAAAAAGAAAAACAGTCACACGGATTTAACCGAGGCGCTCACACAGGCTAAGACAGAAGGAAGAACCGGGAAGATTCAGTGTAAATATTTTAGACTCACTTTTTATAAGAAAGGTACGCTCCACATCGAATTTACAGATATTGAACTACTAAACAAATTCAATATTTTTGGGAGTCAGAAAAAAGGTTGGTTGCCACCTGGATTTGGTAAAAAAGAATATGGGAGTATGACTAAAGAAGAAAAAACAACAGTCGATGATTTTTGTGGTCAAACTGATTATAACACGTTTTACCAGGAGAAAGACTATTATATAACTAACAAAATTGAGTTATTGGAGGATAATTCGATAAAATAATTTGAATTTTCTTTTTATTTTTAAAATTACTATTTACTTTGTATCAGTAATGTATTATATTTGTATTATAAGGTTAATTAAGATTAACCGAAAGAAGGAAGGTAAGGAAAATGACAATTAAAGCAAATGAAATTAACGCTACAGATTACAGAGGGATTTTTAACGAAATCCAGACTAAGTGCCCAAACTTAGATGAAGCAGATCAAATGGCCGCTGCGAAAAAGATTTTTGAAGAAGATGAAGACTACACTGTTTGTAATGATCTATCTGCTATGTATATGGTAGTAACCACCGGATCGGTCGGGAGCAAAGATTATTGGTTGGAAGCGATATCCGAAGAAGAACTGGAAGAAAGTGGCTGCGAAACAAAAGAAGATCATTTTGAAGATATGGTTGCCGCAGGCGATATCGTCGAAGTCGAAAAAGGCTTTGAAGGAACTTGGGTCGAAAAAATTTAAAATAAAATTTTAGTAGAGAAAAAAGAAGTCTAGAATCTTTTTTCTCTACCTTCTAAAAGCCCGGTGCAATTCCGGGCCTTCTAACTGAGCCAACAGACGGTCACAAGCCCGTATAAATCAGGAGTGAAAGGAAGAGAGAAAAATGACAACTAACACACTACTAAAGTACACAAATAAACAAGGTCAAGTTCTGTACTTTACATCTCTTTTTTTCGCTAACTTATATCTAACTAGAATTAAACAGTCCGATGTTTATTTCAAAAAAGAAGACGTAGAAGTAAAATGGGATAACGAAGAAGGAACATACCTTAACCTAACAAGTGATGTTTTTTTAATGCCTTTGTGTAAAGGTGTTTATACAATATAAATTTTAAATAGGAGAAAAGAGAAAATGAGAATATTATTAACTGGAATAGGTTGTCCTGGGACACCTGGGACATTACATGCTTTAAAAATGGATAATGAAAAACATTATATTGTCGGTGTGGATATGAATGAAGATATCTTAAGTTCTTTTTCTTTTTTTTGTAATGCGACATACCCCGTACCCGCACCTAACACAAAAGGGTATATAAAAAACCTAATTGAAATTTGCAAAAAAGAAAAAGTAAAATTATTAATCCCTCAAACAACAAATGAGACAGAAGCAATTAATAATTGTTTATCAGCCTTCTCTATAGAAGGAATATACGTATTAACTCCGGTAGGAAACACTTATAAGTACAATAACAAATATCTTCTGTTAGGCGCTGCTAAATATTCAGGTCTGACAGTTTCACCGTTTGCATATTCTATATCTGGGAATAAAATTGATTTCTTTTTTAAATTAAAAGAATTAGGTTATCCAAAAAAAGATTTAATTATTAAACCATGTATAGGAAATGGAGGACGTGGCGTAAAACACATAACCCTTAAGAGTCGAACTAAAGAGGAATTTATTTCTAAGTATGAATTTGAAAAAATCACACCTGACGAACTGACTAATCTGTTTGGAGTTAATAATTTCCCTGATTGGTTAATCATGTCTTACCTGCCAGGCATGGAATATTCAGTCGATGTATTAAACACACCTGACACCGAACCGTTTATTGTTATTCGTAGACGCGACGTTATACGGTCAGGGATTACTTTTTCTTGTGTGGTTGTAAGTAACGATGAAATAGAACAACAGATTAAGACTCTTCTAAAGAACTATCCGTTATACGGACTGTTTGGGTTCCAATTCAAAGAAAATGAAGAAGGCTATCCTGAAATAATTGAATGTAATCCTCGCGTACAAGGTACGTTAGTTGCTTCTTGTCTTTCTTCACCTAACTTATTGACAGCTGCAATTGAGTACACGTTAGAAGGAAAAATAAAAAATCAACCTGTGCTTCCTAAAGCAAACACAAAAGTAACAAGGTATTGGGGCGCGATATCAGGAGACGTAAAAGTATGATCGATCTAAAAATACCTTATCTTTTTCATTTTCATTCTAACTTGACGGACGGTGAAATTCCTCTAGAAGACTATTTCAAATTTGCAAAAGAGAATAAAATTAAATTGTATTTTTGTGAACACTTGAATAATGAACCGACTTTTGACGTTTCTTCTTTTATTTTCGATGTGCAACAACTTTCAAAACGTTACGGAGTCAGCTACAGAATGGGTTTTGAAATCAGCGCACATCGGCAGATATCTCTAAAATGTCTAAATTATCTAAAATTGACTGATAACTCTGTAGGAAGCCTTATAATCGGCTTGTCTTATCACTCTTTGTCAAGTTCCATCTTGCCTATAAAGATTGAAATTAGGGCACTTCTTGACCTGTTGCAGGGCACTTTAGAAGACAGCGCTGATTATGTTCTTTGTCACCCTGGGAAATGGTTTATTGAAAACTCAGTGTATGATTTATCAGACAGTTATTTAAAATTCGAGTGGTTGACCTTTTTGGACTATCTTAAAAGCAGAGGGATATATTTAGAACACAACTTAAAATATCCTGTACCGATTGAGATAGAAAAAGAAACATCAAACATTTATTTGGCGAAAATAGTCGGTGCAGACATCCACACACAGTTGGAATTACATAAGTACTTAACTAACATTAAGTACTACTTAAAATAAAATTAAAAAGTAGTAAAATATATAGGTTTACTACTTGAAATTACGGATAATATTTAATATAATTCAAATATTGAAATTGAAGAAGGAGAGAAAAATGATCGTAAAACTTGCAGACGGTAAACAAATTGAAATTGTTTTTGAGTGCGGTAATTTCGATTCTCATGATACACCTGATTTGATTGATAGTTTAGTTAGACAGGATAGAGTTTTTAGAGACCACGAAAAACCAGTGTTAATTTTAGAGTTTTGTCCGGCGTGTTCTAAATACAATTCTGATTTTTTAACAAAAGAAGTTTGTAAAACACATCAAATCCACGAACTAATTACCAACAAACACACAACGTTTGAAATAGATAAAAGGTTTGAAAAGATTATTGATAAAAATACGTTAGAGTTAGAAAAAAGTGCACGAAATCGAAATGTTTTACTGTACATAAACATAAAAAAATTAAATGGGATTATTTCAGATAACAATTTATCGTGGAATAAAGAAACTAAAGAAAAATTAAAAACGTTAATTTCTGAATGTGAAACACTGTACGAGGAGGAATAAAATGGAATTTGAAAAATTAAATTTGAGTTTAAAAAGATCACGGATAAAAAAATTAAATGAAAAACAGAAAGAAATTTACAAAGACATTTTACGAATAGGGAGGAGTATAACCCATCATAGGAGAATGGTTTCACAAATGAAAGAGGTCTCAAACTTATACACGCCGGTTTTTAACTATTTAAAAGGGAAAACCGAACATCTTGGGAAAACAACTTGTGACCTGTGTTGTAAATATAATAATATTGAATTAATGGCGTGTGTTCCTTGCCCTTTAGTTAATACACGCCCCCAATATAAATGCACTCGGTATAACAGCCCTTATGCAGAATTATCGGATGCCGACGATAACAATGACGTTTCAGAATTCATAAAAATTGAATTAAATAAAATGCTCCCTGCACTCTATCATACACTAGAAAACTATAAAGGTCTATTAAATGCAGCAAAGTAAATACGGCCTACAGTCAATTATGCAGAATGCTTGGCATGATTTTAAAAGTTCTAAATTTTCTTCTTTTTCTTTAAGCCTAACCAACGCTTGGCGAATTGAAAAAGAAAAAATAAATGTAACACCTAACAATTACATAAACTCACCTGAATTTATTCAGACATTAAACAAATATGCTATTTATGCGAAACATAAATTCTTTAGTGGAGAACATAAAGAAGTTAATGAGATTATAAATGATTTATTTATTGTCTCACATAACGCACTAAGCAAGTATAATCACGAAAAAGGAACACTTAAAACCTATTTATATACACGTATCCGGGGTTATTTGTTAGATTGTTTAAGAAATAAAAAAAGAACGCAATTACCCGTTTTTAACATCGATGAAGCACAAGAAACGAATGAGGGGTCAGAGCCTTATGACTTTATTTCTTTTTACGCAGTGAATAAGTTAGATAATTCAGCGAAAGATACATTAGACACGTTAGGTGAATATGTTAAACAAATACCGGGTAGAGCAGTTGATGTTTATAGTTTGATTCGACAGGGGTATAACCTTAAAGAGACAGGAAAAAAATTAAATTTGTCTGAAAGTAGGGTCTGTCAACTTGTACAAAAGATAAAGTGTATAGCTAATAAAAATAAATCTAAAATTTTATGTTAAAAATATTTTTAAAAAGTACTAAAGTTTTTATGTATTTTTTACGACAATGAGGAATTTTTTAAATGAAGAAAAAAAATGAACAGTCAGAAAAATTAAAGTGGATCATCAAATATGGTTTTGAGAAAGGCAAGTCTAGGTGTGAGTGTATTAAATTACTCTTGGCTAAGTATCCTAAAATGAAACCCAATTATGCCAGGACTATTATTTATAACTCGCTTTGTTATCTTAACTGGAGTAGATCACCTTATCCACCCAACAGAAAAAAAGCTAAGAAAAAAGCTATACTAGACTCTAACACCAAAGCTTTGTTAGATGAAAATAAAAATGAAAATTCAAGCAACTCTAATTCTGTAGGCGCGGATGAGTTTGCTTTTTAGGCTGTAGTACTGCGCTACAGCGTGTAGTCCGTACTATAGGATATACACCACGTACTACTATTAACTATACTAGTTAGATATAAACGTTATGTTTGATTAGTTAGTCTACTCGCTACGTTCGTAGGTACTGCTAACGCAGTACTACTAAGACTACGCAGCTATCGCTGCGGGCTGCTTACGCAGCCTACACACACAAGAACTTAGTTATATTGTTATGCTATAGGTTTGTAACACAGGCTACAAGAGCTATTAATAAATTCTTAATATTAATATACTAGAATTTATTAATTACTAGTTACTTAGGAATTCTTAGAATTTACAGTATTCTAGAATTCGAGTCAAGATGTTTTTTGAAGAAAAAATAAAAAATGAAATATTTAAAACCCTCTTGACTTAAAAATTGATTTATGATAAATTGAAAATCAAGTGCGCAGAAGAAAAATATTTATGAGAGGTTTTATCCTCTCGGATATCCGGTTTATTTTTCCCGGGCACTTATATCCGAGAGGATAAAACCTTTTTGTTTTAAAGGGTTTTGAGAGTGTACCGTAGTCCAAGAATAACCCGTGTCTTGAGAGTGAAGTTAGCTGTCTGGAATAACGGCAGCTAACTTATTTTGAAAGAAAAATAAAAAAATTAAAATAAGGCTAAAGTTTTAGCCGGGGGATTACGATAATAAAATTATATTGAGTTTTTTTATTTGTTTTACTTTCCTGATTAGGTTGACTCCTACAGGAAAAGCCGAAAAGACCTAAAGCGTAGGTCTATTAAATCCAGTCTGGACGTGAAAGGGTTCGGGCAATTTTATCCGCCTATTTGCTGTGCGGAGAGTTCTTTGACAGAGTGGCCGGCTAACCGGTTTCTTGTCGGACACTCATTTTTCTGTCGGTTATGCGAGAGTACTTTTTAGGCTTTTTCACTCAGACCTAAAAGGTGGATACGGAAACGGGTTATTTTGAAGGAGAAGAAAAAAGATAACGTTTAGTTTGACTTCGTAGATAACAAAATTATTGCAGCCGATTTCGGTAACCGATTACAGAGTAAGGTGAATGAGATGGTTTCGCATTCGCTCTGATTTGAATGGGGGATCAAGTAGTTTACCTTACTTTTTTATTTTTCACTTTAGGTGTTAGGTTTACCAACATAAAGGTATAACCTAATTTTTTAGAGTGTAGCCTAACACATAAAATGAAAAGATAAAGTGAGATTTTAAATTTTTAATGTTAGGTGAAGTGCAACTACTTAGAAAAAAGGTCTAGTAGGTTAACGCTTTAGCGGGAATGACTTCACATAACTTTTTAGTTTGTTTTTTAATGTGTTAGGTTTATCATAAGATGAGAATAGCCCGATAGTAAGGAATGTAACCTAACACGTTTTTTTATACGGCCCTTTCGTATAGTGGATTAATACAGCCGACTTTCTATCGGCTAACGACGGTTCGATTCCGTCAAGGGCTAATTTCATTTTTTGCTTTCTTATTTATTTTTTGGTTCGGTGGCTGGCTTTTGTGGGTCTTTTAACCTTCGGACTCTGTCAGCCACTTATTTTTTATTTTGTTTTTTAATGTGTTAGGTTTATTGTAACACGTGAATAAACCAAAATAAAAGAATGTTGCCTAACACATTTTTTTATTTTTAGGGGGATTTATTTATGTTAAGTAAAATATTCAATTTTGTTATGTGGGTTTCTCTGTTAGGTTGTTTTTTGATTGTTGTCGTTTGTTTTTGTAATCGAAAAAAATTAAAATTTGAAAGAGAAACAAACCAAGAAGTTAAATGTCTTATAAATCATTTAGATTGACTTTTGAAAGAGGAAAGTGTGGAAAAGAATAAAAAACCTGAAAATAAAACATACGAAGTTATTGTAACCGCAGAGGATTTAGAGAGTTTCATTAAGTGTAAAGCACATGAAGTGTTTATTAAGAAATATGGGAAAGTAATAGGGTTTAACTTTAGTGAGCTGTCTTTAATGACTGACGATGGAGAAGGTTACGATACTGAATTTATGGCTCATTCAATAAGGGCGGAAATATAAATTGGAAATGGTAGTTGAAGCGATAAACAATTTATTTGTTCTCGTACAAAACAAAGTTTTATCTAAAGAGCATGTATTGTGTTATGTGAGAATTTGGACGGCTGGGAAATTGGGAACTAACTTAAACGTGTTAGTTGCATCGTTAGGCAGAATGGTAAATTCGGCTAACACTTCGCAGGTGAAGTCTTTTATTTCTTTTTTAATCAATTGTGAAATTTTGAGAGAAGTTAAACCTTCTGTAAAAAATGTTCTGTATCTGCAACCTTTACGTGTGGATGAAAAAAAAGTAAAAAAAATAATATCGAGTGTTAAGGACACCTCTAAAGGACAGATAATAAGAGAGTGTATTGATATCTTAAAAAAAGAAATACTTCCTAAATTTTTACCTGTTAAGTGGGATGCTTTGACTTTGAAGATGTTAGTCGGGGTTTATAACAAGGTCGATTTCAAAAAGTATGTTGTTTGGTTTTGTCACTGTCATGGAAATGTTATCGGTAACAGTTTCGACACATCTTGGCTTAAAGCGTTTTGTAGTAACACGTATGTTTGTCTGTTTGATGGGTCTGTTATTCCAGCTAAAGGAAAAAGTAGACTAATAAGTAAATCCGATAGTTTCAAAAAAATAAAGGATAAAAAGTTTACAGGGACAGACTTAGATACGTTATTTGAGAAAAATAAAGAGACAGGAGAGAGTGAAGTCGATGTGTGCTTCTAGTTATTCACAGCCGTTATATCAGAAGTTGTTACATTATAAAAATGAATTAGTTGATTCGTGTACGTTGTGTGGTGGGCAGGGTTATTTGGTAGATGAAAAAGAGATACAAAAATCTTGTAAGTGTATGCAGTCGTTTAAATATATTTGTTCGCTTGTTACAGCAGATATTCCTACAGAATATTGGCAGCTATACTTTGAAGAGTTGAACGTAGATGAAAAAATAAAAAATTTACTTCGTTTATTTTTTTCCAATTATAAAAATGCGTTGGTTAAGCACAAAGGTATAATGTTTGCTGGAATAAATGGCGTAGGTAAAACTGCACTGTTATGTGAGATAGGAAAATATTTTATTTCAGAAAAAATAAGTGTGAAAAGATTTACGTTTGAACAGTTCACTAATGCAGCGTTTAAAAACAATTCTGATTTTTTTGACTCTCTTTCTATAGCGGATGTATTGTTGTTTGACGAGTTCGGTAAAGGTTATGTGAAAGCGGACTCTACTTTTCTTCCAGGTAAAATTGAATCGTTCGTTAAAGACTCAATAGAAAATAAAGTGTTGTGTTTGGCGACTAATTTTAATCAGGAAGAGTTGAGAGATTTGTTAGGAGATTCTATCATGTCAGCGTTAGAGAGACAGGTCGTCACTGTGGTAGTTGATGGGGCAGATTACAGCAATGTTAGGCAAGGTGATTGGGCTAAAGATTTAATGTCTATTTATGATTATGGACACGTCAATATTAGACGTTATGCGGATAAGTTTTAAAAAAGGGGGTTTATTTTGGGTGACGATTTGAAAGGTGGGTTTTCGGAATTTTTTGGGGGCGCCATTATTTTTTTGTGTTTTATTAGTATGTTAGGTTTATTGGCATATTCGATTTTTAAGTTAATTTTGGTTGTGGTTGTAAGGTTTAATTAAAGTAAAGAGAAAAGAAATAAGATATTTTTAGGAGGCTACTGTGTTAGAAATAAGACAAGAAAATTTAAAAGATTATTTTGATAAGGAAAAAGGTATTTATGTTTTTCCTTTGAGGTCTAAGTTTGGAGGCGTTATAAAATTCGGTAAAGGGTGCTCATTCGGTGAAGGGTGCTCATTCGGTGAATGGTGCTCATTCGGTGAATGGTGCTCATTCGGTGAATGTTGCTCATTCGGTGAATGGTGCTCATTCGGTGAATGGTGCTCATTCGTTAAAGGTTGCTCATTCGGTGAACGGTGCTCATTCGGTAAAGGTTGCTCATTCGGTAAAGGTTGCTCATTCGGTAAAGGTTGCTCATTCGGTAAAGGGTGCTCATTCGGTAAAGGGTGCTCATTCGGTAAAGGGTGCTCATTCGGTGAAGGGTGCTCATTCGGTGAACGGTGCTCATTCGGTGAACGGTGCTCATTCGGTGAATGGTGTAAAGCAGATTCGATTGTTTGGGGGTTTATGTATGTACCT
>Ga0172380_10008653_pt1 | contig 11040 bp, 12 predicted proteins | sample Leawe162metaG_FD_119747 | JGI IMG/M metagenome (GOLD analysis project Ga0172380, IMG submission 119747) | Leachate microbial communities from a municipal landfill in Southern Ontario, Canada - Leachate well 162 metaG | ecosystem: Engineered > Solid waste > Landfill > Unclassified | place...
GTACGGGCCAGAAAAACTGAACAGGATATTCCACGCTCAGAGGAAGAGCGGCGTCCTGAAGTACCATCAGACTCTGAAAAAACAGTGACTGCAAAACGTTCGGCAGAAGTTGCCAAGGGGTTCATCCTGAAAATAAGGGTTACCCAGAACGGCACGCTGACATCAACTGTGGACGACTCGGTATCACAGCAGCATGAACTCACCATTGGAGATGTTATCGAGTGGAAGGCAGAAAAAAAAGTCACACTTGATTTGAGTAATGCCGGTGGAGTTGAAGTGGAATTGAACGGCAAACCCTACAAATCGCTCGGGCTTCCCGGCAAACCCGCCTATGTTGAGCTTGACGCCGACGGAGTCAAACAATAAATCAGGGCGTTCTCAGCTTATGATGTGTGACTACCGGGTTCAATCAAAAAAAGAAATTCAAAGTCTTGACAGTCCGCTGCTCCATGCTAGACTTCCTGTACTTCGAACCGTGCAGGAGCTCCACCGTGGAACAGGAATTTAAAAGAATACTGGTTGTGGATGATGAAGAAAATGCCCGGGTGGCGCTTTCCAAGATTCTTGCTCATGACGGCTATGACGTCTCTTCAGCAAAGAACGGGGTGGAGGCTCTTAATTATCTGCGAAGCAAAGATGTAGAACTGATCATTACCGATCTCAATATGCCGGAGATGAATGGATTGATGTTTTTGCGCGAGCTGAACCGCAGCCATCCGGCCAGCAACGTCATCATGATTACCGCTTACGGTGAAGTTGAGTCGTATCTCGAGGCGATGACGCTGGGTGCTTTTGAATACATCAACAAACCGGTCAAATATGACGATCTCAAAAAAGTGATCAACAAGATTTTCAAATCCGTCTGACAAGCCGCACATTTTAGGAGGAAATCCATGAAGCCGTTTACAAAAATCCTGACTGCCATCGATTTTTCTGAAAATTCCGAGTGTGCTTTTGACTATGCCCTGACACTGGCAACTCAGTTCAATGCCGAACTCACGATCATTCACGTCATCAACGAGCCGGTTGATTTGCGTGGCTTCTATGTGCCGCATATCTCTTTTGAACAGCTTGAGAAAGAGATCGAAGATGGAGCCACTAAAATGATGGAAACCTTCTGTAGCTCGAAGCTAGGATCATTTTCAAACTATAAAACTGCAATAGTGACCGGGATACCGTACGACGAAATCACGGCTGCTGCCGCCAGAATTGATGCATCCCTGATTGTGATCGGTACTCATGGAAGAACCGGTCTTGACCATATCCTTTTCGGCAGTACTGCAGAACGGGTTGTTCGCTCTGCAAGCTGCCCGGTTTTGACGGTCAGGCTGCCGGCAGTCTAGCGGTGAAGTCCGGAAAGAGTTTCGAAAAGAGATCCCTCCATGTCGAAAGAGTCTGCACCTGATGACAAAAAAATATCTGTTGTCATTATTGACGATGACAAGAACATCCTTGAGCTGACCTCGCTGATACTCTCTAAGAACGGTTTTCTACCATATGGTGCAAGTCGTGCTCAGGAAGGGTTTGAGCTTATTTCCCGTCATGCACCGGAACTGGTTTTGCTCGACTACATGATGCCCGAGATGGATGGCTTGACTGCGCTTCAGCAGATCAAGAGCCGATTCCCGGATACGTATGTTGTGATGTTCACCGGTAAGGGGAGCGAAGAGGTCGCCGTTGAATTGATGAAAAACGGCGCTTCGGAGTATATTCTTAAGCCGTTTAATAATCGAAATCTGGTTGAACGGCTGGAAAATGTACTGAGAATCAGGGAAATTGAGCTTCACAACCGGGAGCTTCAAAAACAGCAGGAGCATCTCCTTTTTGAAATTGAACAATGGAACCTTGAACTCCAGAAGCGGGTACGTGAAAAGTCCGAGGCACTTCAGAATGCTCATGAAGAGATTGTCCGGTCTGAAAAACTGGCGGCGATGGGCTATCTTTCTGCTGGTATGGCTCACGAAATCCGCAACCCACTCAACTCCATTTCCCTTTTTGTCCAACTAATGCGTCAGACAACAACGGAACCGGATCAACTTGAGCATCAGGCTAAAATCCTGAAAGAGGTTGACCGGATAGATTCGATTATCAGGAAATTGCTGGATGCCTCCCGGCGGACTCGCGCCATCTCGTCCAATGTGCAGATCAATCAGGTTATCGATAGTGCAATTGAAGCTTTTACGCCTCAGATTGAAACCAGAAAAATACTGGTCGATCGGCAATATCATTGTATACCTTCCCCTATTACTGCTGACCCGGCTGAGTTGGAACAGATCTTCACCAATCTTTTTCTCAATGCTCTGGATGCAATGAGCCGTGGCGGTCGACTTTCCATTGAGGTTTTTGAAAAGGACGGCCGGGTTGTTGTAAGGGTTGCCGATAGCGGCAACGGCATTGCGGAAGAGGTCCTTCCCAGTATATTCGAGCCGTTTTTCAGTACAAAAAGCCGCGGCACGGGAATGGGGTTGCCCGTTGCCCAGCGGATTGCCCGCATGTACGAAGGAAGTATGGAGGTTGAATGTTCGTCACCGGAAGGAACTACCTTCCGCCTGGAGTTTCCGGTCTGCCGCTGAAAACATTCGCCTTTCTTTTTTCGGTTGAGGTGGTGTAGTATACTTCAATTCATACTATCCTTTCCAGCGTGTACCCCAATGACCGAATCGCTCAAAAAAGTTCTTATAATTGATGACGATCCGTTTTTCCTGAAAGTCTTGACCGACAATTTCAGTGACAATGGTTTTACCGTGTTCAATGCCAATGACGGCATTGAAGGGGTAAAGGCCTTTATTGAAACATCCCCCGATGTCGTTATTTCCGATCTTGTCATGCCTCGCATGGGAGGGGTGAGCACCTGTATGGAGATCGGGCGGCTGGCCGGTGACACTCCGCCGGTGATTGTTCTGCTGACCTCCATGTTTCAGGAAACTCCACATGAACATGATGCTCCTGAAATGGGTGCCAGGATTCATATCCCCAAGTCCACCCGCCCGGTGGATATTGTCATAATCGTCGAACAGCTCCTGGAGCGTGGAAAGTATCTGTCGAGCTGATCTCATGCCTTTTATCTATCGTAATTTATCTCTCTCCCCCCATGATCGTGAAGACACGCTCCCTGCATTGCTGGCAGCAAAACTTTCCATTCCTCCTGCATCTCTGCGCGATGTTCTCATCATCCGCAAAGGGATAGATGCCCGTAAAAAGCCGAACATCAAGCTGATTTACACGCTCTCCTTTTCTGTTGATGAAGCGTACCGGGTGTGTCTTGGCAGTGACCCGGCGCTTGAATGGCAAGACGAAAAAAGTGCTGGGGTTTTGGCACGGATTCAGTCGCCCCAACGCATTGTTATTGTCGGCAGCGGTCCGGCCGGACTTTTTGCAGCCCTTCGATTGGCCGAATACGGGCTGACTGCAACGATCGTCGAGCGCGGTGAGCCCGTGGAGGAACGGGCGCTTTCCGTGCAGCGCTTCTGGAAGGATGGTGTTCTCAACCCCGAATCCAATGTCCAGTTCGGTGAAGGTGGCGCCGGAACGTTTTCTGATGGCAAGCTGACCTGCCGCTCCAAAGATCCGCTGGTACAGTGGGTGTTGGAAAAGCTGGCGCTGTTCGGAGCGCAACCGGAGATACGCTACCTTGCCAAACCGCATATCGGCACGGACCGATTGAGGGTAGTAACCAGTGCAATCAGGCGGGAGCTGCTTGAAAGGGGATTTGTTATCCGCTTCGGTTGCCGTATGACCGACCTGACTATCAGCGGTGGCCGTATTAAAACAGTGACTTTGAACGATGCGGAGGAAATCCCGTGCGACCATCTGATCCTGGCCACAGGACATAGCGCGCGGGATACGTATGAACTGCTGGAACAGTTGAATATTCCGCTTCAACGTAAGCCGTTTGCAATGGGACTCAGAGTCGAGCATCCGCAGGCATTGATAAACCGGATCCAGTATGGCAGTCAGAAACAGGCAAACCTGCCGGCGGCTGACTATGCCGTTACCTGGAACAATCGTTCGAGCGGTCGTAGCGCCTATTCTTTCTGCATGTGCCCTGGCGGGGTAGTAGTCGGCGGGGCCTCCGAAGGGGGGGGGGTTGTTACCAACGGCATGAGCGGACAAATGCGCAACTCGCCGTACGCCAACAGTGCCCTGGTCGTCAATGTTCGGGAAGATGATTTCGAAGGCCCGGGGCCGTTGTCCGGGGTACGGTTGCAACGCAGGTGGGAACAACGGGCATTCGAACTTGGTGGAGGAGGATTCAGGGCCCCGGCCCAAAACCTGCTCGATTTTTTGCGGCTTCCGGGGAAAGGGGTTGTTAGAACAAGCTACCGTCCCGGCATCTGTGAAACAGAACTGGATACAGTACTGCCGTCGTTTATCATCGATACTCTCCGGGAGGGAATTGCTGATTTTGGCCGCAAGCTGAGGGGATTTGTAACCGCTGAGGCAACCCTGATCGGGATTGAGTCCCGTACCTCTTCACCGGTGCGTATCCTGCGCGACGGAATGTATGAGTCAGTCGGGGTCAAAGGACTGTATCCTGCCGGTGAGGGTGCCGGTTATGCCGGTGGCATCATGAGCTCCGCGGTAGATGGTATCAAGATCGCCGATAGTATTGCGAACCGTTTGGCTGCCGACTAGGTCGTTTCGGCACGTTGCTGGATAAACCTGCTATACCCCAGGTCTGTTCCTTTTATGTGGCAGACCAGCCAGTCTACCAAAAACTCAAGGATGTTTTTGCCCATTTCGTGTCCGTCGTTAAAGTTTCGCTGAATTTCCTGCAACCGCGAGACAAACTCATCATGCTCCTTGCGATGAGCCGCCAGTCCGGGATAGTTGCACGAGAGCATCAACCGCTCTTCTGCACTGAAATGTTCAGTCACGTAGGTAATCAGCTTCCAGATCACCTCTCCAACTGCTTCAGCGCCGTCTCCTCTCTTGACTGCCTCATTCAGATTGTTGATCCAGCCGAAGAGAGCTTTGTGCTGCTCGTCAATGGTTGAAATGCCAAGTGCGATACTTTCGTCCCATTCAAAAATAGCCATGTCTGTTCACCTCTATTCTAGAAACTATCCTGTTTGTCAGGGTTTGGGAATATCCAGCTTCAGATCAAGCTCCCGGACTTTTCCCAGTGTTGTGAGCGGCTGGTCGAATTTTGCGGAATCTCCGATAACAACGAGCTTGAACGCGTCCGGGTGCAAATATTTTCGGGCAGCGTTCAGGATATCCGCTTTCGTTACCTTGGCAATATTGTCTCGATACTGTTCAAGATAGCCGTCGGGATAGCCGTAATATTCGAGCCGGGCACGCTGGGTTACAATCGAAGCGGGGCTGGTGAAGCCGAACATGAACGAGTTGATCATGTATTCCCGTGCGGCACTCAATTCACTGTCACTGACCGGTTCTTTCGTAAGTTCGGCGATAATTTTTTTCATCAGATTGATCGCTTTGACGGTGGATTCCGCTTTGGTCTCTGTCTCGGCTATAAAGCTGCCGGTAAAACGGCGACCGATGTCAAAGTGGCTTCCGACGCTGTATGCGAGTCCCTGATTGGTGCGAATCTCCAGCGTCAAGCGCGACGTGAAGCTTCCCCCAAGAATGTAGTCCAAAAGGCGTATGGCATAGATATCAGGCGAGTCCTTGCTCAGACCCAGGTGGCCCATGCGAATGACCGTCTGGTTTACGTCCTTTTTACCGTAAAGCACCTCAGCCTGAAACTGCTGCTTCGGTTGTGGCACCTCGGGCAAAGCCAGGACGTTGGGGTGTTTTTCCGGTGTAAAGGTTGAATTGAGTTCCTTGAGCAGGGCGGTTCGATCAAAATCGCCTGAAACTGCAAGGATCATGTTGTCAAGCCGGTAATAACGGCGATGAAACTCAACCATATCCTGGCGGGTTACGGAGCCGATAGACCTAAAAGTCGCAATTTCACCCAAAGGATGGCCGGCATAAATGGCCCGGTTGATCTCGCGTCCGGCAATTTCTTTTGGGTCGTCATTTTGGCGCCGCAACGCCTCAATTATCTGCTTGCGGGTTATTTCAATCCGTTTTTCGCTGAAGTCGGGACGCAACAGGACATCGCTGAACATTCGGAGGGTACGGCTGAAGTTCTTTTTGAGCGCCGTCAACGAGACGGTTCCCATATCGCCGCCGACTCCGCTTTCAACTGCCGAAGCCATGAATTCGAGTTCGTCGTCCATTTCTTCCGGTGTCATGCCTCCAGCGCCGCCGCTTCGCATGACGCTTCCGACCATGCTGGATAGCCCCGATTTCGTTGCCGGTTCATAGACTGAACCAACGCGTATCATTGCGGTCATGTTGATAATCGGCAATTCGGTATCGCGCAGAAGATAGACCGGCATTCCGCACTCCAGAACAACCCGCTCTGCTTTGGGAATCTGAAACGCCAGTTCAGGAAATGTCATTGTGCGCGGATTCGCCAGTGGCTGGTCGCCGGCGCAGACCGAAGTGACCCAGGTGATCAGAAAGCAGATGGAAAGGAGAAGCCGTCTCATTTGTCACCCCCTTTTTTGGTGATAAATCCGACGGTGCGGTTCTCGCGGGTGAAATAAGTGGCGGCAACCCTCATAATGTCTGCCGGAGTGACACTGGCGATTTTACCGCGATGTTCGGACATATAGCGCCAACTACCGGTTGTCGCCTCGTACTCGGTCAGGTTGCGTGCGAGACCGCCATTAGTCCCCATCCGGCGAGCCTCTTCATACTCGATTTTGTTGAGGATGCGCTGCAGATCCCGTTCGGATACAGGAGTAGTTTTGAGCAGATCCAGCTCGGTCTGGATGGCGTCCTCAACCTCTTTCACCGTATGCGGGGCACGCGGATTGGCGCTGATTACGAACAGATTCGGATAACGGTTGCCCGGTGCATCAAATGCTCCGATATCAGAGGTAATCTGTTTTTCGATCACCAGCTTTTTGTAAAAGCGAGAGGTCCGGCCACTCCCCAGGATCATGTTGATCACGTCAAAAACGTAGTCATCCGGGGTGTTGACGGCAGGTTTGTGAAAGCTGATCATCACTGTCGGTTCAGCCTCGGCCACCAGTTCGATGCGCCGTTCTCCCCCCTGTTTCGGTTCCTCGGCGGTGACCGGCGGTAGCTCTTTTCCCGGCTTGATCGCTCCGAAATACCGTTCGACCATGGCGATCGTTTTCCTGGTATCGATGTCGCCCACGATGGCCACAATGGCATTATTGGGGGCATAGTAATTATGGAAAAACTTCTCGGCTTTGCTGCGGGTCAGATTTTCAATGTCTGACATCCAGCCTATGGTCGGCTGACCGTAGGGGTGAGCCAGAAAGCTTGAGGCTACAAACGTCTCCCACAGTTTACTCTCAGGGTCGGCATCATACGATCTGCGGCGTTCTTCCATTACGACCGAGCGTTCGGTGTAGAATTCCCGCAGGACCGCATTCTGCAATCGGTCAGACTCGATGGCGGCCCACAACTCCAGTTTATTGGCCGGCAGACTGATGAGGTAGGTTGTGCCGTCACGGCTGGTAAAAGCATTATAGCCGGTGCCGCCATTCTTTGAATAGAGTTCGAAAAACTCATCCTTTATGACAAATTTACCCGCATCAGCCTCTAAAGCGGCCAGCTGTTTTTCCAGCCCTGCTATTTTCACCTGATCACCCTTCTCATGCTTCGCTTTCTCCGCCGTTAATGCCACGGCCACTACTTCAATTTTATCAAGAAGCGGCTTTTCTGAAGCGTAATCCTTTGTTCCGAGCGTGGTTGTTCCCTTGAAGAGCATATGTTCCAGCAGGTGGGCAATCCCGCGTTCATCGCTGCGTTCATCGACGCTTCCCACCCTGAAGCGGATCCAGGCTGAAACCGTCGGCGACGTGTGGCGCTCCACCAGCAACAGTTTCATACCGTTTTTCATCGTACGCTCAACGACCTTTTCTTCGAGAGTCGCGGCCTGAAGTTGAGTCGCCAATGCAGCTACCAGCGTGACTATGAACAGGATGTGTTTCATATTGTTATTACTCCTCAAAATACGGAAAATTTAATATACTTTCGCGGGTTTTCCTTGAAGTCCTTCACGAGTTCATTCAGATCGTCGGCCATTTTGTTCATTTTATCATAGAGCGCCTTGTCGTTCACCAACTTGCCTGCCGTGCCGTCGCCACTCTTGACTTTGGCGGTTACCTCTTCAATTGCTTTAACCGAAGCCTCGGCCTTGGTAAGGAGAGAAATTCCCTTGTCATAAAACTCACGATCATTAAGCAGCAATCCGACCGTACCATCTTTTGACATGATTTTTTTGTTCAGATCGCGCACATCATCGGCGGCCTGGATACTCTTGTCGGCAAGCGACGTCAGCTTGGTGTAGAGCGCCTTATCGTAGATCAGCCTGTTAAGTGTACCGTCAGATGCCTGGATATCCTGAAGGGTACGGTCGGCCCGGTTGAGAATACTAATCAGTTTGTTGTACGGTTCCGGATCACGATTCAATTTTCCGAGTGTTCCTTCCCCCCTGTTAATGGTGACGATCAGCTCTTTCATTTCAACGGTCAGGCGCGAAATGTTGCTGTAAAGCGTCTCGTCCTTATTAAGTTTCCCGAGAGTCCCTTTCCCCTGGTTAATGTTATCGATAATGCCGTTAACCTTGTCAAAAGCGTCGCCGGCTTTCTGAATAACGTCGTCCAGTTTGGCCACTGCGGTCCCTCTCAATACGGCAGGCGGTTTATCGGAGTACTGTTTCGATGGGAGTATATCGACGTATTTCTCGCCCATCAGGCCACGGGTTTTGATCGTTACTTTCGAATCCGGGCCGATCTTCTTCAAGGCACTGGTATCAACTTCGATATCGATGCTGACCTCATTGCTGTCCTTTGGATTGGCAAACAGGATATCGGTAACAAGGCCGACGTCAACTCCTGCCAGCCAGACTGGCGCGCCGACCTTCAAGCCGACTACGTCACTCATGACGATCCGCATGGACCCTTTATTGACAAACATCTTGGTCTTCTGACCCATCAGCAGAACCCCGCCGGCAAAAAAGAGCAGCGCCAGTAAGATGAAGACACCTCCCCGCACCTGGGCCCAGCCGATCTGATTACTTCGTTTCATATCTGTCCACCTGTTCGTGCTGTTTTTCATTAGTGGTTTGAACATCATAAAACAGCGACTCGTCCGTCGGTTCCAGAAATTCCTGAACTTCCGGGATGCTGCTTGCTTTCATCTCCTCTTCGCTCCCCTCAAACAGCATGCGTGCTTTATGCAGAAATGTGAACTGTTGCGAGGTTGCAAAAGCGGTTATCAGATCGTGAGTGACCATCAGAGTGGTTTTCCCCTCTGCCTGAAGCCGCTGCATCAGGTTACAGATGTTGTAGACTCCGATAGGATCAAGTCCGGTGGTCGGCTCGTCAAAAAAAATGTAATCCGGTTCGGCTGCCAGAGCCCGGGCAATGGCTACCCGCTTCTTCATGCCGCCTGAAAGTTCGGCCGGATACAGATTGAGAGCCGCTTCCACCCCGACAAAACCAAGCTTCTCGACAACAATTCTGGATATTTCGGTCTGAGAAAGGCGACCTTCCTCGAACAGGCGATAGCCGACGTTCTCTCCGACCGTCATCGAATCGAACAGCGCACCACCCTGAAAAACGATGGCGATGCGTTTCCGCTGCTGCATAAAGCTCGATTCCGGCAACCCGGTGATGCAGAGGTCGCCAATAAAAACCTTGCCGGAATCAGGATTGAGAAGACCGAGCAACAGCTTGAGAATCGTCGTCTTCCCGGCACCGCTTACGCCCAGGATGGTGCGATTTACGCCGCGCTCCAGCTGGAAATCGAAATCCTCCAGGATCTTACGTCCGCCGATAGAATAACAAATTTTCTCCATACGGATCGAATCACTGGAGCTCATTGATCTTCCATTCCTCCCATGATCAGAATAATGTGCCATTCATCCTCTGTGACCGGCTGAATCGAGAGGCGGCTGCGCTTGACCAGGGGCATGTCAGCCAGCAGTGGGTTTTGCTTGATGCTCTCGAGGGTCACAATCCTTTGCAGCGGCATAAGATAGCGCAGGTCAACCATGTACCAGATCGGATTGTCACGGGAGGCCTTGGGGTCAAAGTGTTCCGAGTTCGGATTCAGCGCGGTTGAATCAGGATAGCCGGCGCGGACGACTTCTGCCAGACCGACTACCGCGGGTTCCGGTATGTTGCTGTGATAAAACAGCACCCGATCACCAACCCTGACGGTATCCCGCAGGAAATTGCGGGCCTGGTAGTTGCGCACCCCGTCCCACGGCTCGGTCTTGTCATGGCGATTCTTCAGATCGTCGAAAGAAAAACAACCCGGTTCGGTTTTGAACAGCCAGTACGCCATATTACCCTCTAAAAACGATAAAGATCTTCGCAATGAAGAAATCACAGATCAGAATCAGCACCGAAGAAAGCACGACTGCCTGCTTGGCTGCCGTGCCGACACCCTCTGCTCCCCCCCTGGTGTTAAGCCCCATGTAACAACCGGTAATGGCGATTATGACGCCGAACACCGCCGGTTTTACCACCCCCTCGATCAGATCCTGGAACAGCATGAACTGGGGCAGTCCGTTGATGTACATGACCGGGTTGATGCTGTAGCCGGCAGACATGATATACCCCCCCAGAATGGAGACCGTGTCGGTTATGACTGTCAGAAACGGCAGTGCCAGCACCATGGCTTTAAGGCGCGGGACTACCAGGCGCGTGACAATATCGGTGCCTTCCACCCGCATGGCGTCTACCTGCTCTGTCACCACCATCGTTCCCAATTCAGCGGTGATGGCCGAGCCAACGCGTCCTGCCACCATAAGTGAAGCCAGCACCGGCCCCAGTTCCTTGATCATGGTTACCGCCACCATGCCGCCGACATAGCTGGTTGCTGCAAACGGCTTGAGCTGGATCAATGACTGCAGTGCCATGACCATGCCGGAAAACAGGCCGGTCAGTATGCAGATGAACAGAGAGGAGAACCCCAGTTTATCGAACTGGATGGCAAATTCACGATAATAGAAAGGTCGGCGGAACAGCCGTGCAA
>Ga0172380_10008654_pt1 | contig 11040 bp, 21 predicted proteins | sample Leawe162metaG_FD_119747 | JGI IMG/M metagenome (GOLD analysis project Ga0172380, IMG submission 119747) | Leachate microbial communities from a municipal landfill in Southern Ontario, Canada - Leachate well 162 metaG | ecosystem: Engineered > Solid waste > Landfill > Unclassified | place...
CGGAGAAGGCGGCGGCGCTGCGCCGGGCGAAGTCGAACCACGGGACGCTGCACGACGGCACGGCGGTGGTCAGGCGATTCGGCCTCTGGTGCAACGCCAGCAACCCGGAGATAGCGATGGACGTCCGGTACTACCCCGAGCTGGCCAAGGATACGCCGCTGCTGTCGGACGACGAGTGGCGGCGCGAGGTGCTGCCGCTGCCGACCACGCAGGAAAGGAGGCAGAGGTACGACGAGATGTGCGCCGGCACGTCGCTGGCCCTGGAAGCCGCGGACGTCGAGCTGAAGAAGCTGGCCCCCGGCGTATGAGGTCCTGGACTCTCGAGCTCACGCCGGTGTCCATCGCCCGCCACCAAGGAGCGAAGACCATGCGGCTGCCGCCGTCGCAGAACAGCGGCGGGATGGGGATGCACTGGCAGACCCGCAAGCGCTGGAACGAGGGCTTCAAGGTCATGGTCAAGTGCCTTCTGCGGGCGCAGAACGTGCGGCCGCTGGCGAAGGCGCGGGTGACCATAGTCAACTACTGCCTGGAGGCCCACATGCGCGACCGCGACAACCTGACCGGGTGCGTGAAGCCGATGGTCGACGCGCTGACCGAGTACGGCATCGTCGCGGACGACCGCGAGCAGTACGTCGAGCTGGTTTGCCGAAACGTCGCGGTCCCGAAGATGAAGGACAAGCGCGTGACGATGACCATCGAAGAGATGGAGGGACCGACGCCGGTGCGATGCTCCTGCGGGTGGCCCCACTCGATACGCAAGTGCAAGAGGTGCGGCCAGGTCATGTGCAGGCGCTGCCATGACCCCCGCGAGAACATTCACCGGTGCGCGAGCGCCGATAAATAACCACGCAAATGGAAGCTCATGAGATCAAAGAGTTTATCAAGCAGGCCGTCGCCCAGGTAAAAGCCGGGGCGAATGATGCCGGCATGGTCGTCTCGTCCGAAATCAAGTTTGAGCTCGACGTCCGCGATGCGGAGGAAGACCAGTCTAACAAAGTAACCTTCTGCGTCGGCTACGCGCCGATGGCCTAAACCTATGTCATCCAGCAAAAGCACGATGGCGACGATAGAGGTCGCCAAAATCAAGGAATGGTACAACCCGCGCGGCGAGATGCCGCACGCCGGCCTCGAGGACCTGGCCGCCAGCATCGCCTCGAAGGGCGTCCTGGAGCCGCTCATCGTCCGCAAGGGGCGCGCCGCCGGCGACTACCTGCTGGTCGCGGGGCACCGCCGCCTGGCCGCCGCGAAGATGGCCGGCAAAAAGGACGTCCCCTGCACCGTGGTCGAGGCCACCGACGACGAGGCGAGCGAGATCGCCATCGTCGAGAACCTGCACCGCGCCGACATGCACCCGCTGGACGAGGCCGAGGCGTACGCGAAGCTGGCGAAGACCATGCCCGACATCAGGGCCCTGGCGTCGCGCGTCGGCAAGCCCGCCGCCTACGTCGAGCGCCGCATGAAGCTGCGGCGTCTATGCCCTGCGGCAGTGAAGGCTTACGGCGAGGGCAGGCTGGCCGACGACAAGGCCGAGGCCGTGTCTAGCCTGGCCACCGTCGAGGACCAGCTGAAGGCCGTCAACCACGTGGAGATGAACCGCTGGGAGAGCGCCAAAGACCTGCTGACCTGGATCGACAACGAACTTTCCGGGTGCCTGAAGAAACAGCCGTGGGTCGGAAATACCGAGGCCATGAAGGCCGTCGGGAAGTGCACCAAGTGCCCGCCCACCCGCGACACGCTGTTCGGAAGCGCCACCGCCGACGAGTGCGTGTGCGTCGCTTGCTGGAAGGCGAAGATGAAGAAGTACCTGGCGTGGATGAAGGACAGGCGACCGGGGTCGGTGCTCATCACCGACGGGTACTCGTCGAAGATGGGGGCGCTGGCCTCGTACAAATACGACCGCGTCGGAACCAAGCCGTGCAAGTTCGCGGTCGACGGCATCGACGTGGACACTTTCAAGGTCTCGAAGGTCTGTTGCTCGGAGGAATGCAGGACGCACAAGGGAAAGGGCGTGAACGTCCCGCAGACCCCAGCCGAGAAGGCGAAGCAGGAGGCGAAGGACGCGCTCGAGAAGACTAAGCGCGAGGCCGCAGAAAAGAAGGCCGACGCGGCCCGCCTGGCGGCGCTCAGGAAGACCTCATGGCCGCCGAGCGACAAGGCGATGATGACGGCCATCGCGTGCCTGGCGGAGAGCAACGGCAACTTCATTGACTTCCTCACTCGCCACGGCGTGGACGTCTCCGAAGACGACGACGAGGACGTGGCTATCGACGCGCTGGCGAAGAAGAAGTCGGGCAAGGACCTGTATCTCGTGCTGCTCGACCTCGCCATCGCCACCGGCTTCAACGACTCCGAGAACCTTAAGAACGTCTAGCCATGGCATTCATAATCGTCGTCCTTTACATGGTCCCAGCCATCGTCGCGGCCGCGCGCAAGAAGCGCAACGCCGGCGCGATCTGCGTCCTCAACCTGGTCCTCGGATGGACCGTCATCGGCTGGTGCGTCGCCCTGGTATGGGCGAGCGCCAACGACGCTAAATCATAACCCCCGCCACAATGAAAAAAGGTTACACACGCTCGTCGTTCGAGAAGGTCGGAGTCATCCTGAAGGGGCGCAAGCCGAAGGACCCCGGCATCACCGTCATGGACGTGACGGAAGGGAAGAAGCCGAATTACAAAATCACGAAGCAGTCCGGCGTCGAAATCGTCGAGGACGAGTTCCTGCCGCCCGAGCCGAAGAACAAGTCGAAGGTCGCGGTCCTCGGGAAGGCCGAGGCGCCGGAACCGCGCGTCGCGGTCGTGCGCCAGACCCCGGAGATGCAGCTGCAGATACTGTTCACCGACGTCGACTTCAAGCGCCAGAAGGTCCGCGAGACGAAGCTGCTCCTGAAGCAGACCATGGAGGCGCACCCGTCGTGGGCGAAGATGAAGGAGGACAAGGCCAGCTACGACCAGCGCTACAAGGTCGTGCGCGACTCGGCCGTAGGCGAGCTCAAGGCCGACATCGACGAGATGCACGACATCGAGACCGAGCTGAAGGACGAGGACGAGCGCCTTCGCAAGAGCGCCATCCCGCTGCTGGTCGCCGGCAAGGACGTCGTCCTGAAGGGCGAGAACGACCGCGAGTACGGCCTCGAGCTGACGGTCAAGGTGGTGCCGCGCGAGATGACCGTCGTCGACGGCGACGCCAAGAAGGAGCCCAGGCAGATCGGCGGCAGGCAGACGCACCTCTAGCTATGCCGACCAACACGATACCGCCATGCCCCAGCCCGCGCATCGCCATCCGCCAGGGCTTCCGGCTGGAGCACGAGCAGCGGTTCGGCGCGGACCAGTTCACGCCGTCGGAGTCGGCGCACGAGCGCAGCCTGAAGCACGCGGAGCACGTCGCGAAGATGAGGGCGTCGTACGACGAGCCGCTGCCGGCGACGCCGCCCGGAGAAACCTTACCCCCCAAGCATGCCGATACCTAAACGAATCCTGCAGGTCTGGATTGGCCCCGTCCCGGAACCGGTGCGGTGGATGATGACCTGGAAGAAGCTCAACCCCGCGTGGGAGTACATCAAGATAGGCAACGACGAGCTGCTGCGGAAGCGGTGGCGCAACCAGGGCCTGATAAACCACTACCTGGCCAGGTGCGAGGAAGTGAAGGCCAGCGGCGTGTTCGTCAACGCGACCGGCGTGCGCTTCACCGGCGAAAAGGCGACGCTGTTCGCCTGGCACGTCCTGGCCGACGTCACGCGGTACGAGCTGCTGCACGAGTTCGGCGGCTACATGCCCGGAGCCGACACCGAGTGCGTCGCCCCGATACCGGAGGACGCGTTCGAGGGGGCGAGCCTCTACATGGTAAACACCGGCTACCTGTACAGGGACCACATGGCGAAGATGGTGGAGAAGCTGTCGAACGGCGGCCTGGAGCCGGCGGACGCGGTGCGGCTGCGGCGCTACGACCCGCTGGCGTGCGCCCCGGTCATGGCTGCCGAGGCCGGCCACCCGTTCCTTGACCTGTGCATGGAAGAGCTGAACCGGCTCAGTCCGTCGCAGCTGGGCGAGGCGGTCGACACGACCGGCAACGTCTTCATGGCGCGGCTCATCCGCAACCACGCCGACATGCTGGGCGGGTTCGTCATGAGGCCGTACCTGAAGGAGCGCGAGGCCGTCGCGACCGGGGCGTGGCGAGTCCACCACTCCGGGACCACCCTAAATCGCTATAAGGAAGCCAGGTAAAAATATGAGCATCCAAAAGATAATCCACCAGGTTTGGGTCGGGCCGGTGCCGCCGCCGACTCTGTGGCTGCAGACCTGGCCGAAGCTGAACCCAGGATGGCAGTACAAGCTATGGGGCAACACCGAGGTCTTCGGGCGGCGCAAGTGGCGCAACCAGCGGATGATAGACGAGTACGTCCTGCGCTACTGGAAAACAATGAAAGGCAAGGGGCAGGACGGAGAGGACGTCTTTACGACAGCCCAGGGCGCGAAGTTCAAGGGCGAAAAGGCGACGCTGTTCGCCTGGCACGTGATCAGCGACATCATCCGGTATGAGATACTGTTCGACGAGGGCGGCTTCATGCCGGGCGCGGACCACGAGTGCATCGCGCCGATACCCGGCTCGTTCCTGGACGGCTGCCGCCTCTACACCGAATGGACCGGGGCCAAGCTGGTGGAGCCGCAGCGCGCTCTGTTCGAGAAGATGCGCCAGGGAGGGCTGACCGAGACGCTGGACCAGGTGCGCTTCAAGAGGTACGACCCGTTCCACTGCTCGCCGATAATCGCGGCCGAGAAGGGGCACGAGTTCCTGGCTCAGGCGATAATCGACCTCGGCCTGGTGCAGCCCGAGATGATGGGCGAGGCCGTCGACACCACGGGCAACGTCTTTATGGCGAGGACGCTGAGGAAGCACCCCGAGCTGACGGACGGCCTCGTCATGCCCGACTACGACGACGAGCAGGACGCCGAGGCCGCCCTGGCCAAGGGGGCGTTCATGGTCCACCGGAACGGCACCACTAAGAACAGGTATAAGACTGCAAGATGATATGGAAAAAACTGACGACCAGATTAAGCAATGGGTCGAGGGCCAGTACGCCAAGCCCGACCCGTGGGGCTACCAGAGGAACCCCGACGACATGCGGCTGAAGGCGTGGCGCGTATGAGGCTCGTCTTTCTTGATACCGAGACGACCGGCATCGAGGACGGAAGGCTGGTCGAGCTGGCGTTCGACGGGCCGAACGAGGATGAGAGCTGGCGCGGATACTTCAAGCCGCCGGTGCCGATAAGCATCGAGGCTATGTCCGTCAACCACATCACCGAGAAGATGGTCGAGGGCGCTCCTGTTTTTGCCACATCGAACATCCCCGAGATCGTCCGCGATGCCCTGGACGGCAACGTCATGGTCGCGCACAACGCCCCATTCGACATCGGCGTGCTCAAGCGCGAGGGCGTGGAGGTCGGCGAGTACATCGACACCAAGCGCGTCGCCATGCGCCTGCTGCCTGACCTGCCCAGCCACTCGCTACAGTACCTGCGCTACGCGCTCGGGCTGGAAGTCGAGGCGGAGGCCCACAGCGCGGCCGGCGACGTGAAGGTGCTCAAGGCCGTGTTTGGGTTACTGCTGGGCGAGGCCAAGAGGCAGATGATCGTCGACGACGACGGAGAAGCAATCGACTGGATGAGGAAGCAGACGCACGAGCCGGTCATCCTCAATCTCGTCCCTCTCGGAAAGCACAAGGGCAAGGCGTTCGAGCAGGTCGCCAAGGAGGACCGCGGCTACCTGGAATGGATGATGCGGCAGGACTTTGGCGAGGACATCAAGGCCACGGTCGGGCATTGGCTCAACGACGGAAAGCACTAACCAACCTAAAAGCACGGAGATGGAGACCAACAAGATCTGCGAGAAGTGCGAGGGCGAGATGCGCCTGATACCGTCAGGCTTCAGCGCCGCGAAGAACAAGGCATACAAGGCGTTTTGGGCCTGCGACAAGCGCAACGGAGGGTGCGGAGCGACGGCGCAGGCCGAGGTCAAGGACGTCGGTCCGGTGAGCCTCACCGGTCCGAAGCACCAGGGCGGCGGCGATGACGGGCCGGGCGTCGCGGCGGCAGTGTACCGCATGGAGCAGGAGCTGGCGTCGATGCACGCCAAGCTGGACCAGCTCATCCGCGCGTTCATCCCGGAATGATATGCCGCTATACCTGAAAATCGCCGCGACGCTCGGCATGGCCGGGGCGGTCGCCTTCTACGGGACATGCGGGTGGGGTACGCTGGACATGGCACTGGACGCCTTCCACCAGGGCCCCGAAGCCGAGCCGCTGGCGCGCCGGCACGGCACGCGAATGGCGGCCGTCGCCGTCCTGTGCGGCCTGCTAATATCCGCCCTGGTGACTGCCTGCGCGGTGGTCTGGCTGCTATGAGGTATTTCGTGACGGACGACGAGTGCCGCGGCTTCACCGAGGTGACCGTCGAGGAAATGGAGAGGGCGGCATGCGTGACGAAGGCGATGGAGGGCATCAACGGCGAGCGCAAGATACTCGCCGCCGAGATCGCCGACGCGTCCGGGAGCCACCACCTCATCACGGAGGTCATGGAGAGGCTCAGGCAAATCGACGAGATGACGGCGAAGCTCCTTTACGGCCCGGTCATCGACGTGACTGGCGGACCTCGCGTATGAGGCACCACATCAAGTCAATGACCATCACCCGGCAGGGCGGCGTGGTGAGCGTGGTGGTCGGGCTCCCGACGAAAGCGTCGTGGGGCGTCAGCAACATGACCCCGACCGAGGCCCTGATATTCGCGGAGCAGCTGCGCAACGCCGCGACGTCCGAGATGATGAAGATCAGGCGCTGACCGTATGGCGCAGTCAAGGAACAAGACGCCCTACCACCGCTTCCGCCACCGCATCTGGCGCATCAACGGCCTGGCCGAGGCAGTCATGCACGGAACAGCGGACTGGGGCGAGAGCAAGGGGCGCATCCTGAAGGACCTCAAGGAGGCCATGGAGATCGCGGAGCGCTTCCCGGGGAGGCGCATCAAGAAGCACGAGGTACTGCGGCGCGCGGCGCTGCGGGTCAGGAAGGCGAGGGACATGGCGGCCGGGACTAACCGGCCCCAACACGCAAGCTATGGGAATTAGGTCAACCGTCAGCAGGTTCATTCACGAGCTCAAGCGCAGGCTGAAGGCTAGGCGCGCCAGGCGGCGGCCGACGCACCGCGCGCCGCGCTACGGGGCGATGTGCTCCGTCGCGTATCCTGGGTTCATCCGCCTGAAGAAGTCGCAGGCGCGCGGCGAGGTCGGGATTAACGGCATCACGACGTCCGCCAACCCGTCGCGCATGGTCGAGCTGCCGACGAAATTCATGATGGCGCGCGAGTTCGGCTCCGTCCGGGCGGCCGTCAAGTACTGCCAGCGGATGACGGTGCCGGGAGTGCGGTACTTGAGGGCCGTGAGGCTTTCCTAGCCATGAGGCACCTAGACCTGTTCAGCGGCATCGGCGGCTGGGCCATCGCCTCGGGAGAGGTCTGGCCCGACCGCGAGATGGCCGGGTTCTGCGAGCGGGACCCCTTCTGCCGCAACGTGCTCGCTAAGAATTTCCCTAACGTCAAAATCCATGGCGACATCACCGCGCTCGACCCGAGCGAAATCCAAGGAGAAATCGACCTGCTCACCGGCTCCCCGCCGTGCCAGCCGTTCAGCGTCGCCGGAAAGCGCGGCGGCAAGTCAGACGACCGCTATCTCTGGCCGGCCATGTTCCGAATCATCGAATCCGTCAGGCCTCGCTGGGTCTGTCTCGAGGAGGTTGCGGGCTTCGTCAAGGTGGCACTCGACGACGTGCTCTCTGACCTGGAAGGAATCGGCTACACCTGCCGGGCGCAGGTTATACCGGCTGTCGCCGTCGGCGCTCCCCACCGCAGGGACAGGCTCTGGGTTGTTGCCCACCGCGACGGGAGGGGACGCGAAGGCCAGCGGGTCGATGTACCCGAGGACGGCCACGCACCAGCCCGGCATGACGCTGACGGACGCGGTGGCGAGGGGCGGCATGATGCCCACGCCGCAGGCGCGGGATTACAAATCGCCGGACGCGCCGCACACGGCGAACTTCAGGCGGAAGGTCGCGAAGGGTTGGACCATCGACCTGAACAGCCGGGTAGCCATGCTGCCGACCACCAAGGCTACCGACGGCTCGAAGGGCGGGCCGAACCAGCGGGGAAGCAGGGGAGACCTGACCTTGCCGTCAACCGTGGCGCAGTTGCCTACACCAACCGCGAGCGACGTGAAGGGGATGGCGATGAGTCCAAATTCTCACCAGTACCGGACGCAGGACTTTCTGAACACGTTACCGACGCCGGCCGCGCGGGACTACAAGGGCATGAACTCTCGGGAGCACCTGGCGAAGGCGCGGGGGCATCACGACCAGCTGCCCAACGCCATTGGAATGAGGATTGGGCAACCGTCGCCTACCGCACCTGCCTCCTGCCCGACAAAGGTCAGGCTCATGCCGGCGTTCAGCCTGTGGATGATGGGCTTCCCGGAGTCATGGTGCGACTTCCCGACGGTACCGAAATCACCCAGGCCGCATGGCGTCGCGAGTCGCTGAAGGCGGCGGGCAACTCGATCGTGCCGCAGGTCGCCATGGAAATATTCCGAGCCATCAGGAAGTCTGACAACGGGCTGTCATGAGCCTCGACGACTGCTTCCGCTGCCCGTGCTGCGGCCATGCGCTCGACGTGCCGAAGGGCCGGAAGGCGCAGCGCGACGGGCGCGTCCGGGCGGTGCGCGCGATGCGCCTCGACGGCCGCACCGTCCGCGAGATCGCCGGCGTGCTCGGGCTGTCCGTCAGCCAGGCGCACCACTGGGTCGAAGAGTCGCGGAAGCTCGCGGACATGGAGGACGCGCGATAGGAGGCGCGAGGCGGGCGGGATCTCCTGGTCCCGCCTTTCGCTTTACTCGCGCGGGGACGTCCGGTATCATCACGGGGCGGCCAGGAGCCGCGGAAGGGAAGGCCGTCATGGCCGACGCGAATGACCGGGAGGCGACCGGAGGGACGCTCTTTTGCGAGGAAGTGACCCACAGGCGCGAGAGGTGCGCGCGGTGCGGCATCGGAGAGTGGATGACGACTTACCTCGTGTGCCCGGGGGTCGAGGTGACGGCCTGCCCGCACTGCGACGACAGGCGCGTGACCCTCGGAGGGGGAGTAGGAGGATAGGGGCGCTTCGGCGCCGGGATTACGTCCCGGCGCCTTTTCTTTTGCCCGCCATGCCGCCGCCGTGCTAAGTTGACAGGGTATGAAGCACACCACACCGCCGCGAGGAAAGGGGCAAGCCGCGGCCGCCCCGGGGATGAGCGTCGAGATGCGCCCGACGCAGGACGTCAGGCCGTACGAGAAAAACGCGAAGAGGCACGCCAAGTCGCAGGTCAGGAAGGTCGCGGACAGCATCCGCGAGTTCGGGTGGGCGCAGCCGCTCGCCGTCGACGCGTCCGGGACGCTCATCGTCGGCCACTGCCGCCTCGAGGCCGCCAAGCTGCTCGGCCTCAAGGAGGTGCCGGTCGTCGTCATGGACGGCCTCACGGCCGCGCAGGTCAGGGCGCTGCGCCTGGCGGACAACAGGCTCAACGAGAGCGCCTGGGACATGGGACTGGTCATCGAGGAACTGAAGGGCCTCACGGTCGAGGGCATCGACCTGACCGGCTTCAGCCGCGACCTGGTCCTCGAGGCGAACGCCGGGGACGACGACGCGCCGGCCCCGCCGAAGAAGCCGGTCAGCAGGCTGGGCAGCCTCTACGAGCTGGGCGACCACCGCCTGCTGTGCGGCGACAGCACGAAGGGGGAGGACGTGGCGCGGCTCATGGGCGGGGAGAGGGCCGACATGGTGTTCACCGACCCGCCTTACGTCATGTACGGGAACTCGAACGGTGCGGAGGGGGTCGCCGACGACAAGATGGTCAGCTCCTTCTTCCGCGACGTGCTCTCGACTTCCAAGCAGTCGGTCAAGCCGTTCGGTCACGTCTACGTCTGCTGCGACTGGCGCGGCGTCGGGGCGTGGTACCGCGTAAACTCGGAGGTGCGCCTGTCGATGAAGAACCTCATCGTATGGGACAAGGGCACTCCCGCCATGGGCTCGATGTTCAGGCCCCAGTACGAGATGATGCTTTTTTTCTCGAACTCTGCCGAAGTTGCCAAGGTCGCGGGAAAGAGCGCGGGGGGGGGTCAGCGCACCGTCGGCAACCACTCGAACGTCTGGCAGTTCAATCGAGTCAGCCCGAAGGAGAAGGAACACACGGCCGCCAAGCCGGTGGCCCTCATGGAGCGCGCCGTCGGCATCTCGTCGGAGAAGGGCGAGACCGTCCTCGACCTCTTCGGCGGCAGCGGCTCGACGCTCATCGCCTGCGAGAAGGCGGGGCGAAAGTGCCGCATGGCGGAGATAGACCCAGCCTACTGCGACGTCATCGTCACGCGCTGGGAGCGCATGACCGGCCGCAAGGCTAAGCTGCTGAAATGATATGGGCACGCACCTAGGCAGCCACCCCAAGCTGACGCCGGCCGTCCGTAAGAAACTGGAGGACGCCGCAGCGCTTGACGCCACGTGGGAGGAAATAGCGCTTTACGCTGACATTAGCAAACCAACGCTCTACGACTGGATGGCGACCGTCCCCGGACTGAAGGACCGGCTTAACGATTTGCGCAACAGGCCGGTGCTAAAGGCGCGCAACACCGTCATCAAGGCGCTGGACGACCCGCACTACGCATTCCGCTACCTCTCGAAGAAGAAGCGCGCGGAGTTCGGCGACGACGAGGAAGTCAAGGCGTCCGTGACCGCCACGGCAGCCGACGGCACGTCCGTCGACCTGACGCTAAGGGTTCGCAAATATGAAGACCCCGACACCGACGACGGCCGAGGCGCAGGCGCTCCCGCCGCCCCAGCCAAGCCCGCCGCCAAGCCCAGGCGCCCTGCCAAGGCATCATAGCTACGGGGAATGGGCGCGCGACCTCCTGTCCACCCCGGCCATCTTCCAGCCGGAGTTCGTCAGGCGGTCGCTCAAGTCCAAGCGGATGCTGC
>Ga0172380_10008655_pt1 | contig 11039 bp, 13 predicted proteins | sample Leawe162metaG_FD_119747 | JGI IMG/M metagenome (GOLD analysis project Ga0172380, IMG submission 119747) | Leachate microbial communities from a municipal landfill in Southern Ontario, Canada - Leachate well 162 metaG | ecosystem: Engineered > Solid waste > Landfill > Unclassified | place...
ACTCACTATCAATTAAATTTGTCCCAGAAAAGTGATTTCTAATTACCCATGGCTACTTGAACATACTGCACTATTTGGGCGACCCACTCGCCGATAACAGGGATGAGCTGGATGTTGCGGAGGATGAGCGCCAAAATTGCAACCACTATAGTGGCTCCTACTACCGACCCGAGGCCCGTAAAGACACCGCGAAAGAAGGCCTTGGTCATACTCTGCTGTCTGACCAACTGAGTGATACTACGATTGAGACGTTTGGTTTCTTCGGCGAGATCTAATTTGTCCATAATTACAGTATAGCAAAAGAGGGACACTAACCAAACGTAAAGGCAAAGAGCTCCGCATGTGTATCGACAAACTGCAACTGCAATTTGTGGCTGCCAGGACTATCCAAATCAACCAAGGTATAGAGTTTATCCCCGTCAACCACGATGTCTTTGAGATACACTCCGTCCAGATATACTTTGACGGCAGCAGGACTACCATCGTTCTTCAGGACAAGGTAGACAGACTTGGCGTTGAACTGGAGATTGAGTTTGGAGCCGTCCGATGGCTGATTGTATTCTGCACTTGGCGTCCATTTACCCTCGTAGCTCAGGTAGCTGACAATCTCCCCACGCTTGGTGCCGAGGTAGGTTTCGGGCGTACGAGCGTAGGTAGCGACCTGTATATTGCTGATATCTTCACTAACTGTCGCACCAGTCTCTTTGAGGAGATCCTGGATAGCTGATTCTGTCTGGTCGTAATCCCCCTCGCCAAAGTGGGTGTAGCGGACATTGCCATCTTTGTCGATCAGATATTTAGCAGGCCAGTAGTTGTTGTGGTAGGCTCGCCAGGTCGCAAAGTCATTGTCTTGCATAACAGGATATTTGATACCAAAATCCGAGATGGCTTTGGCTACGTTGCCTGGTTCCTTTTCGAATTCAAACTCCGGCGCGTGGATGCCGATCACTACTAGTCCCTGATCACGATATTTGTCGTACCAATTTTTTATATACGGGAGTGTGCGCTGGCAATTGATACAGGTATAGGTCCAAACGTCGAGGAGTACCACCTTGCCCTTTAGATCTGCGAGAGAGAGCGGGATACTATTGAACCACTCCCCACCTGGGATGAGCTCTGGTGCTGGCGTACCCTTTTTGGTTAAAGAGACCGTAGGTTTACCTACGTCTTGGAGCTGAGTTCTGACGAGAGAATTGTCTTCGATTTTGGTCAGACCGGAACCGTACTGCGGAAAACGAGAAATAATATATGACTGAAAAGAGCGATCTAGGCCACTATAGATAGCAATAGCGGTCAGTATCATAATGATGCCAAATACCTTTTGGATAGTGGCGGTATTACTTAACAGCCAGGGAACTTTGGCAAACAACCCTCGACCGCTAATGATGATGAGGTACATGGGGATAGCGGTACCGAGCGAGTAAGCGAGGGTGATAAAGAAAGCATCGCTAGAGACCGTACCCGTAATGGCGAGCGAGATGACTGAGGCCAGGATGGGACCAACACAGGGGGTCCAAAGGAGTCCGAGAGAGAGACCAATCGCGACCCCGCCACCAAAGCCTGTCTGCGCAGGCAGGCCTGTTTTGCTGGTAGTGGTAGGAACGAGACCTGATAGTTGGCTAAACAAGGTCTCGATGAGCACCTGGAAACGTGAGATGAGGAGTGAGATACCAAAGAGAGCGATGACGATAACGGAGATATTGCGGAGGATATCTACAGGGATACCAAAGAGCCTGACCAAAGTAGAGAGGAAGAGGGTAAAGCAAGTAAAACTCAGGATAAAGCCAACCACGATGCCGTAGGGACGGGTGCGACTGCCACTACCTGTGAGTGAAGTGGCCAAGATGACCGGGAGGATGGGGAGGATACAAGGAGATAAAATTGTGACGATACCAGCCAAGAATGCAAATACTAAAAGTATGATCATCTAGGTATGAGTATACTCAATCCTTCCTCGCCGTGCAAATATGGAACGAGGCAGATTGAATAGTTGGAGTCTAACTCAGTAAGCTGAATTGTAGCTGTCAGAATCCGAGCCATTCTTTGACGATGATGACCCTGATCTTGCGGCCCATGTGGGGGTTTTCGCCTTTGAAGATCACGATTTTGTTGAGCTGAGTGGGCGCGCCCCATTTGACCATGGACTGCTTGTTTTCGAGTGGGACCACGTACTCTTCTAGTCTCTTCATAGCCTCTGTCAAATTTGGCACGATCTTTTGGGCACCAACGACAAAGAGAAGATTTTTGGATGTAAAGACGATATGGGGCAGCTGGCTGCCGGTATTGCTGGCGATCACAAACTCACCAGTCTCAGAGAGGGCATGGACACTGCCGAGATAATAATCGGCATGGACTCCTTGTTGGCGCAATGCACTCTGTTTGACTGGATCAGTTTCTTTGACGATAGCGGCATGGAGATTGTCCCAGCCGTGCTCTCCCCCTTTGAGATAGTCGATGTAGCCAATTTGTTCGAGAGTCACAGAGGCACCGTTCATGACGGAGGCACCTGCTGGGATGAGCTCCTTGATTTTGGCTAGGGCATCGGCTTTGGTTGCCACAACAATGGCTTCGACATTGTGCTCTGCCAATTTGGCGACAGTTGAGGTAATACTTTCATTTGATGCTAGTTGGTCGTATTGCATGGTTCTCCTTTATATCGGTTGTTAATTTGGTTAATAATTCGAGGATATAGACATTGTTGACGGTGTAAAACACCTCTTGGCCGCGGCGAACTGAGGTGACTAGATTGCTACTTTTGAGGGTCTTGAGATGTTGGGATACCAGAGGTTGGGAAAGACGCGTAATAGCAACTAACTCAGAGACAGTGCGTTCGCCTTTGAGGAGTGACTCGATAATGGTGTAGCGGGTAGCATTGCCAATACCCTTGCCAAACTTTTCGATTTCATCACAGAGTGGAGTCATATATAGAGATATTAGCATATCCTTATATATTGTGCAACTAAAGCTAGCTGATGGTGGCACCGACAAAGTCGATCATGGGAAAACGGGTTTTGACTTCGGCCCAGAACTTCTCAGATAATCTCTGCGAATAGGTAGCATTTTTGCCCCGCTCCATGCGGCCACAAAGTTTGCGATCCCAGTCTTCGATGATATGGCGGACTACCATGCCCTGCTCGTTGAAAATGACTTGGTTCGCTTTTCTGCTTTCTTTGTAGAGATCGTGGATAAACTGGAACTCATCAAAAATGACTTTGTTTTCTTCGCACATTTGTTTGAAATATTCTTTGAACTTGATCATAGGATTATTTCATTTTGATAAGTTTGCCCATTTGCATCATGACCAGCCCTTGCACCATGTCAAGTACTAAAGCAAAGAGTGCGAGAACTATCCAAGAAGAGACACCTAATCCGAGACTTTCGGAAAAACGAGTGACACCATAGAGAACGAGAAAGTCGACGAAGAAATAGGTGATCATCCACTGTTTGGGAGTGAAGGTCGTACTATTTTTCCATTCATAATAGGTGACTAGGGGCATGACAAAGACGTTGACTACTGATAGCTTGAACACGCTATGGTAGATGGCCCAGATATAGGTGATGGAGTAGGTGCCGAGAACTATGGCCTGAGGGAATAGTGCGTTGGCGAGCATGAGAACGAGAGCATTGGTGACAAACAAAGCTATAAAGCTATAGATCATCATAAGCCCGTGTTGGGCTTGGACCTTTTCTTTAGATAGAGTGATTGCCATAGGTACCTCCAGTAATAACGTGTATAAAACAATGATAACAGAAAAGTACTAATGGGGTTCCAACATCCAACGGGGAGACTCCTCCCAGCTTCGCTGTCCCGACTTGGCCTTTGGCCAGGTCTCCTGTCGAGGAGTCTCCCCTTAGGAAACAAGGGCCAAAGCCAACACCTCAGACACTTCTTTGACTGGGTGGAAGGTAAGATCTTTTTTGATTTCGGCGGGAATTTTTTCTAAATCTTTAGTATTTTCCCATGGATGGATAATTTCACGAAGCCCGGCTGTGTGGGCGGCGATGACTTTTTCTTTGAGTCCACCGATTTCGAGTACGCGGCCACGGAGCGTGACTTCGCCTGTCATACCAATAGTCTTTTTGACAGCCTTGCCCGTGAGAGCAGAGACGATGGCGGTCGTCATAGTGACGCCAGCAGAGGGGCCGTCTTTGGGGACTGCGCCCTCGGGTACATGGATATGAAGGTCAATGGTTTTGTAAAAATCGGGTTTTAGATCGAAGTCTTTGTAGTGACTACGGACATAAGTATAGGCAGCTTGGGCAGATTCTTTCATCACCTCGCCGAGCTGACCAGTGATCTGAACAGCGCCTTTGCCTGGCATGGTGGAGACTTCGATAAACAAGATTTCGCCTCCGACACTAGTCCAAGCTAGGCCTGTGGCCATGCCGACGGGATTCTTTTTCTCGGCGATGGTAGAGCTATATTTGACTGAACCCAAGTATTCATGGAGCAATGACGGAGTCAGTGAAGCAATTAATTTGCGAGGCTTTTTACCTTTGCTGGCAATTTTCTTGGCGACTTTACGAGCGATCTTGGCTAGTTCACGTTCGAGCTCACGGACTCCAGCCTCGCGGGTATAGCCACTAATAATGTCTTTAAGAATGGTGTCACTAATTTTTAAATCTTTGGATCCAATGGCATTTTTTTCAATGACTTTTGGAAGGAGATAAGTTTTGGCAATATGAAACTTTTCTACTCTAGTGTAACCAGAAAAACGAATAATCTCGAGACGATCCCGGAGGGCCGAGGGAATAGTGTCTAGAACGTTGGCTGTCGCAATAAACATGGTATGAGAGAGATCCATAGGAAGCTCTAGGTAGTGATCAGAAAATTCTTTGTTTTGCTCAGGGTCAAGGGCTTCAAGGAGCGCGGCACTTGGGTCACCACGGAAATCATTACCAATTTTGTCAATTTCATCGAGCATAAAGACTGGATTCATGGTCCCGGCGGTTTTGATCCCTTCGACGATCCTACCTGGCATAGCGCCAACATAGGTTTTGCGATGACCGCGAATTTCTGCCTCGTCGCGGATACCACCTAGACTGACTTTGACAAACTTGCGTTTGAGCGAGCGAGCGATAGATTTGCCGAGACTAGTTTTGCCAACTCCTGGTGGACCAACGAAACAAAGGATGGTGGGGAGCGCAGCGTTGTTACTTTGCAGGCGTTTTAATTTCATGACGGCGAGATACTCGAGAATTCTCTCTTTGATTTCTTCGAGACCATAGTGATCTTCATTTAAGATTTTCTGGGCAGTCTGAAGTGAGACATGATCGGCTGTAAGTTTTCCCCAGGGTAATTCAGCGACAGTTTCTAGCCAGGTGCGAATATAGCCACCCTCGGGGTTGTTTGGAGACATGCGATCGAGCCGATCGAATTCTTTGTGGACTTTGGCTTTTTCTTTTTTCCCCAATGGAAGAGAATGTACAGCATCGTGGAGATCGTCGAGTTCGGCCTCTCCCTCGTCGAACTCGCCTAGCTCGGCTTTGATGGTATTCATACGTTCGCGGAGGACCGCTTCTTTCATATTTTTACTAAACTTTTCTTGAGTTTTACTGGCAATACTTTTTTCGATCTCCAATACTTTTAACTCCTTGGTGAGATGCTCATTGATTTTATAGAGACGTTCTTGAAGGTCCAAATTTTCGAGGAGTGATTGTCTGTCAGTTTGTGAAATATTGAGAGTTGGGGAGATTTGATCGGCTAATTCGGAAATGGAGACTCCAGACATAAGACGCATAAAATTGGTAAACTCGACGGATTTACCAAGATTTACGGCTTCGCGGAACTGGGTAGTTAAGTGACGAGCTAGAGCTTCGAGTTCTTCAGAATTGACAATTTTTTCGGTCAATTCCTCTACGCTCACCATTTGAATGGGAGCATCAACGTCAAATTTTGTTAGCTTGATGCGGGCTATGCCACGAACGAGTGCATTGAGCTCGCCGTCGGTTTTTAGGGTACGTTCAACGTAGCAGAGTGTTCCGACATCATAGAGATCTTTAGCTTCTGGATCTTCTATCTTGGAGTCGCGCTGAGTAAAGAGAGCAACCAGTTTGGTGCTTCCAGATAAAGCAGAGTTAATAGCTGAGATAGATTTCTTGCGCCCGAAAGTGAGAACCACTTCGTTCGTGGGGTAAACCACGATGTCGCGAACAGGAATAAGAGGGACGAGGTGATTTTTTGGAGCTGGTAAAGGAATAGCTTCGTTCATTCTTAGCAGTTTACACAATCGACTGCTAAGAGTCAATGCTTTATTCGTTTAAACGAGCTCTTAGACTATTGACACTAGGTATAGTATTTAAGTATGACTTCAATACTTCAAGAGAATAAACCAGGAATATGGATTTACAGTGTAACCCATAATAATGGTCTACGTAGATTACATCCTGCACCAAAAGAAGGACATGAGATTGTTTTTACTGCGTCTGAACCAGATGGTACAGGTCTGAGAGATTTGATTATGAGTGGTATAAACTTCCCCATTGTACTTTCAGGAACTTTTAGTGGCGATATTTTTGGATTAATTGTGAAAAAATCTCCCAGAGCAGAAGATCTTGGTAAAATGTTTTTCTCGTCAAAATCGGATATGGGCGCGAGGGCGTTGGCTGGTGAACTAATTAATTTAGTACAAGTAAATCTAGCTATGGATGTTCCACCACATGCTGTCGTAGCATTTTTAGAATAATCTCCTTTAGCCGAATATTTTGTCGCCAACTTTGATACCAAAATGGGCAGCAGCACTCTTGCCTTGGACGACGATCTCGATAAAACGATTGGTCCGGTAACCACTGGAGCCGACGATGAGACCTGGTTCACCATTTGGTACATCCTTGAGCCGGTCATAGCACATGATCTGCCCCCACTGAGTTTTGACCATAGATCCTGCTTTGTGACCTACATCCTCTGCCCAAGCGGTCGTTTTGCAGTTACCAAAGTTGTCGACGTACCAAACAGCAAGAGGTGCAGGCAAAAAGACAGAGAGCGCATGAACTTCGTGAGGAACATCAACTCCGTCCATAACCCATTTGGCGACACGAGGCAAAAATTCGTAACTACGAAACTGTGTGTTTGTGATGGGTCCACGTAAATGCTCAGCTAGTTTGCCGTGTTTGATCATGGCATCTAGGACAGTCGGGATATCGTAAACCTCGATATCTTTCGCTAGGCCGTACTTGGAGATGAGGGAGAGTGTGGCCCCGTCGACGGTGGCAAAGATATGCGTATTTTGATATTTAATATGACCAAAGGGAGTACCGTTGGGCCACTGTTTGGCTTTGCCGTGGCGAGGGGCGACGTTGACGATGATGATGCCGGGCTCATCCATGGCAGCATCGATGGTATCGATAATACAACCGCTAGCTTCGAGGTCGGCGTAGTTGCCTACGGCTACAGGTGAGATGTGAGTGGCAGGGAAAAAGGTAGCAGCGCGGACTACCTGGCGATTCATCGTGAGCGGATCATGGCAATCATTGATGACGGTGACATACATAAATTTAAGCTCCAATAAACAATAATCAAGTTCCAAACATCATGGAACAATTCATTTTATCATGGCGGCGGCGGGGGCCAGAGTGCGATATTTGCCGGAGGGGATATCGTTTAGTTCCCAGGGACCTAGCTTGGTACGAATGAGTCTCATAACGGGGTATCCAACGGCTTCACACATCTTGCGGATCTGGCGGTTGCGGCCTTCGTGAATAGTGATATCGATCCAGGTATTGTTTGGCTGAGCTTCTGCAACATAAACCTCGGCTGGAGCAGTTTTTTTGCCTTCGATTGTCACCCCTTGCTCTAAATATCCAATGGATTTTTCGTTCATAACTCCCTTGACGAGGACATGATAAGTCTTGTTGATCTCATATTTGGGATGGGTTATTTTGTAGGCCAAGTCGCCGTCGTTGGTGAGTAACATAAGACCTTCGGAGTCAAAGTCGAGACGCCCAACAGGATAGAGACGATGACCTCCAGGGACGAGTGAGATGACAGTGCGACGGCCATCGGGGTCGGTAACAGCAGAGACGACTCCTCTCGGTTTGTTGAGGAGATAATAAACTAAGACCTCGTCGATTTTGACTGGCTTGCCTTCGACAGTGACTTTGTCGGTGTCACTTTCGATGACTTTTCCGACAGTAGCTACACGACCGTTAACTGAAATCTTGCCAGCTGCGACCATCTCCTCGGCGTGACGACGAGAAGCAATTCCAGCATGGGCCAAGTATTTGTGGATACGCATTTTCATGAGGTTATTATACTCTATGACTGGATTTGATATAGATAATTAAACTACTGATACAATATTCTCATGAGGTTATTAAGTCGAGTACTAGTAATTGTGCTGTGCGTAGTATTGGTATTTGCTGACAAATTAATTCCTCGGGATCCTAATGCTGGAGTAATTTGGTCAATCAGCCAGGCAAATAGTGATAGCATGAGCCCTTATCGGAGTGCAGTGATAGAGAAAGATGGGCAGATGATAGAGGCGGTGATATACGAAACGAATACTGTCTACAAAGTAGGAGATAGGGTTTTTATTCAAAGTGATCCACAATTTGAAGGACTATATAGTGTAACTGATTTTGTGCGCACCCCTGCTTTACTCAAACTATTTTTTATATTCATGATAATTATTTTGATGGTAGGGGGTGAACATGGGATTAATTCTCTACTTGGACTACTTTTCTCTTTTGGTGTAATTTTTGCTTATGTTTTACCAAAAATAATGGGTGGCTCAGATCCACTGACTACTGCACTTATTGCGAGCGTAGTAATACTATGCGTATCTTACTTTTTGACTCACGGAATAAATAAAAAAACTTTTATCGCGATAATTGGGACATTTGGATCTTTGGTGATTACTGCCTGGCTAGCTACGATATATGGTTCGTTAGCTAAAATAACGGGCTTTGGAAGTGAAGAGTCTTCTTTTTTGCTGGGCAATATACCAATAGCTAGTTTTTATAATCTGTATTTAGCAGGACTAATTATTGGATCTCTTGGAGTGCTGGATGATATCACTATCTCTCAGGCCTCGATTGTGTCAGAGCTTGCGCTAGCAAACAAAAAACTGGATATGGGTGAGTTATATATGAGAGCGATGCGGATAGGAAGAGATCATATTTCTTCGCTCGTAAATACATTGGTTTTGGTATATGCTGGAGCTACTTTGCCTCTTTTACTGCTATTTATTTCAGGTCATACATCGATGACAGAACTAATAAATTATGAGCCAGTAGCAGAAGAAATAGTCCGGACACTAGTTGGATCGGTTGGACTTGTTTCGGCAGTTCCTTTTACCACTTTGATTGCTGCTTACTGGTATAGCGATAAAAGATAATTTAGTCTTTAAGGTAATACATCAGAATAACACCAATGATAAAAGTAGAGATCATAGAGATGGTGCGTTTGGTGGAGGTTTCCTGCTTGAGCTCGGGAATCAGATCGGTGGCTGAGATATAGATAAAACCGCCCGCGGCTACGGGGATCAAGTATTGGGCAAAACTTGTCATGGTGTGACTAGCGACATAACCGAGAATCCCACCTAGGATGGCAGTGAGACTGACCAGCACATTGGACAAAAGGGCTCGCTTGCGCGTAAAACCAGAGTGAAGGAGCACGCCAAAGTCACCAATTTCTTGCGGAATCTCGTGGAGAGCGATGGCTAGGGTCGAGATGAGACCCAAGCTGGCTCCACCAGCAAATGAGGCGGCAATCAAAACACCGTCAAGGAAATTATGGATTGCGTCGGCGATCAAGTTCATAGTGCCCATAGTGTGTTTGACCATATGATCTTTGTCATGACAATGGCGCCAATGTAGGAATCGCTCTAACACGAAAAAGCCAATGAAAGAAAGAAGAGTGAGCTGGAATGGCAAAGTCGGCCCTAGCGATTCGATTGATTCTGGCAACAGGTGGAGCATGGCTGCGGCCAACATGGTACCGGCTGATAAGGAAACTAAAGAGAGCAAAATCTTGCTCAAAAAAGTTTGATTGAGGGCGAGTGTCAGCACCCCGACGAATGAACCTGAACTAATAACAGTGGTAGCAATAATTACATCGAGCAATTCTTTATTCATGAGATCCTTTCATTTGACATTTATTACATAAACCAAATAATTCGAGAACGTGCTTTGTCACCGAGAATCCGGAGTCCTTAGTGAGACGCTGCTCTATATCCTTGATTTCACTGGCGGACTCGGTGATATCTTCGACTTTGCCACAGTTCTCACAGACTGCATGATGATGGTGATGGTGCATATATTCGTAACGGAATTTGCCTTCCTGAAAATCTACTCTTTCGAGTAGACCAACAGACACAAATCTCTCTAACGTGCGGTAAATGGTTGCAAGGTGTACTTTGCCATTTAGTTTTTGTGCTACTGAGTCGACATCGAGTGGAGTACCACTACTCAAACATATTTTAAGTACATCGGCTCTGGCCGCTGACGGCTTGAGATGTTTGGCAGCTAGCAAGGACATTATATTATTGGTGCGAGTCATTCGCATATTATCTGCGAGCCATTCGCATATGTCAAGATACTAAAATAGAAATTATCGGAGACTAGTGTCTATTGCCTGAACATCGAGACTGGTACCAATGATGAGAATAGCTACTTTGGGGCTAGGTGCGGACTTTGGCATATCAATCAAGCGAATGTCGACGTGATGACCCACCTTTTGCACGAGATAGTACCCTGTTTCTGTATAGACGTAGCCTTTGACTCGCAAGATATTGTCACCTAACTTTGAGATTGCACTCGACACTTTATTAATATCCAACTCATCGGTGCTAGTGAAATAGTGCGACATGTAGGAAGCATGGGTGTGGTGATGAGTAGGCGAGGTAGCTGATGTGGAGAGATGGGGATCAAAGATGATGGAGGTGTCGAGCGAGTCGTCCCATACTAGCGTGCGGGTGCCAATGCCAATTGAGCTAATTTGTTTGATAAGGCTTTCTTTAGCTTCCTGACTAAGACTACTAGATTTTGCCAGCAAGGCTAGATCGGCGTCGGCGATTTGCGACATCAGCAGTGGGTGCGAC
>Ga0172380_10008656_pt1 | contig 11036 bp, 1 predicted proteins | sample Leawe162metaG_FD_119747 | JGI IMG/M metagenome (GOLD analysis project Ga0172380, IMG submission 119747) | Leachate microbial communities from a municipal landfill in Southern Ontario, Canada - Leachate well 162 metaG | ecosystem: Engineered > Solid waste > Landfill > Unclassified | place...
GCTTGTGGTTTTGGCTATTCGGATACTATTTCTGTTGTGATTGAATCACCCATTGTTGCTGGTTCCATTATGGGCGCTACAACCGTTTGTTCTGGTACCAACAATGATACACTGGTGTTGGCTGGTTATTCAAATGCAACATCCGTGGAATGGTTCAGTTCTACTGACAACATCACGTATGCAACAACAGGGATTCTAATCGATACTTTGTTGACCAATAACCTAGCCGTATCCACTTATTTTAAAGTAGTTCTTTCCAATAACTTTTGTCCCGCAGCAGAAACGGCAAGTGTTGTAACGCAAATTGATGCTCCTCTAAATTTAGGAACCGGTTCACCAAATTTAACCCTGTGTATTGATAACCTGATTGGTACTGTTTCCGTTAGTGGATTTATTTCCACCCTGGATGACTGGGAGCAATCCAATGATGGTGGTGCAACTTGGTTTTCAACTGCCGACAACTCTTTAGCGCACGATATTTCAACATTATCTGCTTCTGCTGATTTTAGAGCTGTGATCAGTTCGGGTGTTTGCGGATCTGGTTATTCAGACACCATTTCGGTAACGGTTGAAAACACTATCATTCCTGGAACAATTATCGGCATGAATACGGTTTGTTCAGGTACAAATAGTGATACACTTGTTTTAAGTGGAAATGCAAACGATTTCGGATTCGAATGGTATGCGTCCAATGACAATATTACATTTACCCCAACAGGAATCACAAACGATACGTTGATCACCAACAATTTAACCCAAACAACTTATTACAAAGTAGTTTTGATGGGGAATATTTGTTCGGGTACCGAAACGAATGTGGATTCCATTCAAGTCGATGCGCCACTCAACACGGGTATATCTTCTGCTGATTTGACTTTGTGCTTGTCCAATGTGATAGGGGCAGTTTCCATTAGCGGTTATTCCTCAGTCGTTTTAGATTGGGAACAATCCAACGATGGTAGTATCACATGGGCTTCAACAGGAGATAACGCCGCTTCACACGACATTTCCACATTGACTTCCTCAGCAAATTTCAGAGCAATTATAACTTCTGGCACATGTGGCTCGTCTTATTCAGATACTATTTCCGTTACTATTGAAGATTCAATTATCCCTGGATTCATTAATGGAGCGATAACGGTTTGTTCTGGATTAAATTTCGACACTTTGGTACTTTCTGGTTACGCAAACGACTTTGGTCATGAGTGGTTTCAGTCTACTGACAGTATTACATTTGTCTCCACAGGTTTAATGGGTGATACTTTAATCGATGCCAATTTAACACAAACCACTTATTATCAAGTGAACTTGTACGGAAACAGTTGTGCTGATACACAAACTAGTATTGTAACAATTCAAGTAGACTCACCGTTGAATTTAGGTGTTACTTCTAATGATTTAAATTTCTGTGAAGACAGTGTTGTAGGATTTGTATCATTGGCTGGTTATAGCACGACTTTGATTGACTGGGAACAATCCACTGACAATGGATTGAATTGGAATACAACGTTCGACAATTCTCCGTCACATGATATTTCATCCGTAACAACTTCCACTCTTTTTAGAGCCGTGGTGAATTCAGGTGTTTGTGGAACCGGTTATTCCGATACCATTTCTGTGAATATTCATAGTTTAGGAACGCCTGGAGTAATTGGAAATTCTTTCGGCAATTGCGCTGGTGAATTGACACTTGATTCTATCAGTGTGATTAGTTATGCTGGCACTATTTCTTCTTGGTTATCTTCAATTGATGGAGGTACAACTTGGAATAATTTATCGAATACAGATACAATATTCTACATCAATAATTTACAACAAACAACACAATATCAATTATTGACCAGCAATGGAATTTGCCCTGACACCTATTCCAATACGATAACGGGAACCATCAATCCTTTACCAATAGTTTCGGCTGGACCTGATGCAACCGTTACTTATGGAAATTCTATCCAATTAATGGGATCAGGTGGTTTATTTGGAATTTGGACACCAGGAATCAATTTATCCGATTCCGTTGCGCCTGCTCCTCTGTGCACGCCACAGCAAACAACTAGTTACGCGTATACAGTAATTGATGGGTTCGGTTGCATGAACACAGATTACGTGATTGTGACGGTAGATGTCGACCCAATTGACACCACAAAATTTGTTATATACAACATTATTACACCCAATGGTGATGGAAAAAATGACTATTTCCACATCAAAGGTTTAGACCTATTAAACAGTTATTTTATCAAGGTCTTTAATACAAATGGAAATTTGATTTTCAGTTCTGGAGACTATAATAATGACTGGGGAGCAACGTATAATGGTAACGTTATTGCAGATGGTACGTATCTATATGCTTTGGAAGTTGATGGAATCACTAAATACCGTGGTTTCTTAACCGTAATGAAGGGAAATGACTAGATTATTACTATATCAATTGATCGTAAATTGTCTTTTGGGAACATGGATTTGTTATGCTCAACAAATCCCCGTTTACCAACATTCCTCTCTTATTCGTTCAAGTTACAATCCTGCTGAAGTACTAAATAATAAAAATGAAGCGTCCGTTTATTTGTTAAGAGGTAACCAATTTTCAAAATTTGATGGTGGATTTGAAAACAATTATCTTTCTTTTACTACCCCATTAAAAAAGGACAATATTGGGATAGGATTACAGCTGTCTAGCCGTTCGTTTGGAATAATCAATCAATTATCTGCGAACATAAGCTATGCTTACAAAGCAAAAATCAATGCAAATACCTCAATTACCTTTGGTGCTAGATTTGGTTTTACCGAACACAAATACAATCGATATTACCTGGTAGTATACAACGATAATGACTACGTTATCAACAATATACCCATTGGTAATATGGTTCCCAATGGAAATGCTGGCATGTCATTTCAGTCAAAATTTGGAACCTTGGAGTTGAGTGTACCCCAATTGTTGAGCAACGGGGTATTAAAATTTTCGACTAACAGTTACCAAAATATTGTTTTGGCTCCTCACCTCTTTACCCGTTACAGTATCAACTTGGGAAATGATCAAAAAAATATTCGCTTTTCTCCGGTGATTTCATTACGATACATGCCGAATAGTCTTGCTCAATATGAAGCTGGAATTGTTATTTGGTTGAAAGATATGTTTTGGGTAAACGCAAATTATCGGTCAGGTTATTCCGCTTCATTGGGTGCTGGTATTCGATTAAAAAACACTTGGACTATTGGGTATTCACACGATCGTCCAATTCGGAATGTCTACAATTTTTACAACAGTAGTCACGAATTCGTTTTAGGCTATACTTTTGTGCGAGAGAAACATAAAAAACCAATCAAAGACGATTTCAGAACAGAATTGAAACAACCCACAAGGGTTCTAATGGATTCCATTTCTCCTAAGCAAGAATTAAATATTGCCAGAGAATATTTGGTTCTTCGATTGAACCAAAAACAAATTCAAGATTCATTAGACAATATTGCCGACGGAAAAACCAACGGGTATAACTACAAAAGTATTACGGTTCAGTTGAACTTAATTGATAGTATATTCAACGTGTTGGACACTTCAAATGACAAAAAAACATCTTCACGGGCTCAATCATCAGAGGATGATACATCTTCGTCGAAAAACGTGAGTAAAGACCGTTTAAAAGAAATTTCAGAAGAAGAAATATTAAGAAGTCTGAATAAAGGCCTCAAAGAAGAGATTAAAATTGTACGAAATAAGCAACCAAATCGAAAAGAGTACGTTGAATTAAACGGTCAGGATAGTCCGAGAGGATACTACTTGATAACGGGGGTCTTCTCCACCCTCGAGAGAGCACAAAAATTTAGATGGCAAGAAGGCTCTGATAATTCAAAAATTATTATTAACAAAACAAACAAATATTTTTACGTGGTGGAAATGTACTCTTCTACAAAATCCTTAAACGAATTAGAAAAATATATGCGCGATTACCTTACTAGAAACAAACCAATGTGGGTGCTCGATTATTAAATCCGAATTACGTTAAATTCATTCTCCTATGAAATATTATTTCTCTCTCCTTTCTCTTTTGGTTACGATCCTATCTTATGGTCAAACTACCAACATGCCCTATTCTGGATCCAATTCTATTACTGGATGCTCTGGAAATGTTCGGGACCATGGAGGAAATGGAAACTATTCGAATAATTCAAATGGTACCTTAACAATTTGTTCTGGAAGTGCCACTCAATTCATTACCCTGAATTTCAGCCAATTCAATCTAGAAGCTGGGCATGATTTTCTGACGATTTATTCAGGAGTAGGAACTGGAGGCCCTGTTGTGGCAACTTTAACGGGTACTCCCCTTTCCATTACCAACTATCCAATTCCAAACAATTGTGTGACGTTGGTCTTCACATCTGATGCTAGTTCTACCAGACCTGGATTTCAACTTTCTTATTCCTGTGTAACCGCTACTTCCTGTTCTGATGGTATTCAAAACGGTAGTGAAACAGGTGTGGATTGCGGAGGTTGCTCTACTTGTCCACCTTGTAACATAGCGCCTTCACCAGCAACAGTTACTGCTTCTTCCAATTTATATACACTACCCTGTGGTGGTGGTCCAGTGAACCTTTTGGCCGTTGGAAATTCTACAACTCCAGTTTTGTCTACCAATTTTAACGCTGGAACTGTAGGGCCAGGTTGGTCATTTACCGGATCAGGAATGTTTACCAATCCTTGTGGACCCAGTCCAACTGGAACAACTCATATATGGTTTGGGAATGCTTCTCCACACCCCAGAGTTTTGACTACCAACGGTATGGATTTATCTTGTGGAGGTCAAATTTGTTTTGACTTGAAGTTTGCCATTCAGGGAGCAAGTGGTTCCTGTGAAGGACCTGATTTACCCAATGAAGGTGTAACACTTCAGTACTCAACCAATTGTGGTCAGACATTCACGAATATAGCCTATTTCCATCCCAATGGTACTATAATTGGAGCCAATCCAATGACAACCTCACCTGGAATTTCAGGCACAACAGCATTTACCTCTTGGAACAACTATTGTTTCACAATTCCACCAGGAGCCAGCACAGCCAACACGATAATTCAGTGGAGTCAACTTGCAACTTCAGGTGCCAATTATGACCACTGGGGTATTGATGAAGTTGAAATTAGCGCAAACAATTGTAATCCTTATTATTATGATTGGGCGCATGTTCCTGGTTCACCCAACTCGCCTGCCTCAACCGTAAACGTAACTAATACAACAACTTTTGATGTAATTTACACCAATGGAATTGATGATACGGCCTCCGCAACCTTAACTGTTGTTGTAGCTGGTCCAGTTGGTTCGACAATCACAACTGTGCCAGTTGATCATTGTGTAAGCGCAACCTCTGGTTCAGCTACCTTCACAGGATTAGGCACTTCTAACCCTCCCTACACATTTACAGTAAATGGTCCTTCTGGATTAATCGGCTCGGTTACCGGAAATCCAACAGCTACCATGGGGCTTTTAGCACCTGGGAATTATACCTTGACAACCTCCGATGCAACGGGCTGCTTCACCATCGACACATTTACGATCGCAGAAGGTCCTTATTGCTGTGACGTAACTTTGAATCCTACCAACTTAACTTGTAACGCAAGCAACGCGCCATGCAATGGGTCCATCAATTCATTGCCTGTTACAGGTTTAGCTCCTTATTCATTTCAATGGTATCAAGGTTCGGGTACCTCTACACCAATTGTAGGTCAAACCGCCCAATCGATAAATTCCATTTGTGCAGGTACGTATACTGTACAGATTTCGGATCAATCTGGCTGTACGGATTCGGCGACAGTAACGATAATAGAACCAACAGCATTGACCGCGTCTAATACCAATTTAAATTTAGATTGCAACGGCGTGAATACTGGATCGATTACGGCTACTGCTTCGGGAGGTACGACTTCCTACACCTTTACTTTGGGTGCAACTACCAATACAACGGGAATATTCAGTTTACTTGGTCCAGGTGCCTATACAATTCTTGCTACAGATGCTCAAGGCTGTACAGTCAATACAACGGCAACTATAACTGAACCAAGTGCATTGAATTACACGGTTGGGCCTGTTATTGCCGCATCATGTGGGTTGAACAATGGCGCAATCAGTGTTACGGCATCCGCTGGAACTCCAACTTACACCTATTCTTTAGGTGCTACTACAAATTCCATGGGCAATTTTACTGGATTGGCTCCTGGAACCTATACCGTTGACATTACCGATTTAAATGGTTGTTCTATCACTACTTACCCTATCGTAATTTCAAGTCTTGTTAGTCCAATACTCCAGTTAGACAGTGTTTCTAATGAAACTTGTTTTGGAAGTATGTCTGGTTTTATTTTGGTGTCGGCAAGTGGTAACTCCGTTCCAAACGGATTTACTTATTCTTTTGATGGAGGTCCATTTACGACGAACAATAGTTTTAGTAATTTATCAGCTGGAACCTATACCATTGTAGTGAACGATTCAAATGCCTGCTCAGCAAGTATTAACGTTACGATAACTTCTCCACCACTTCTTGTATTAAGTTCAACCTCTACCAATATTAGTTGCTTCGGAGCTTGTAATGGATCCATTACAAATACTATATCGGGAGGAACGGCACCTTATGTTTATTCATTAGATGGAGGTATTACTTTCTCGAATCCACCATTGACGGGACTTTGTCCAAATACATATTTTATTGTTGTTAAAGATGCTAATGGTTGTTTGGCCAACCAAACAGTTACGATTACGCAACCGAGTCAAATTACTTATTCTGCAACCGCTACTCCCGGAACTTGTGGTTTAGCAAACGGTATTTATACCTTTAATTCTATTTCTGGTGGAGCTGGAGTACCTTACACGACTAGTTATGGTGGAAGTGCTTTTAGTTCAACTTTCATTTATACTGGTTTGCCAGCAGGATTCGACACCATTCTTATTCACGATGCCAGTGGCTGTGAGGTTCAGGGCTTGGCTTTGATTAGCAATATTGAAGCACCCTTCATCGTCAACGTAACGGTGACAAATAATACTTGTTTTGGAGGAACTACTGGAGCAATTGAAGCAATTACAACCCCAAGTTTTGGTGGATTACCTCCACCTTACTTTTTCTCAATAAATGGAGGGGCCATTGCTCCTGGAAATCAAAATTTAGGTGCTGACAACTTATTTTCAAATTTACCAAATGGACAATACGTAACGCTTGTGCAAGATTCAAATGGTTGTGTAGCATTGGACACCCTGACGATAACGAGTCCATCACAACTTCAATTTTCATACATTTCCAGCAATATCAATTGCAATGGAGACGCGACAGGAAGTATCCAATTTATTGCTTCTGGCGGAGTTCCTACATATTCTTACAGTATTGATAATGGCGCGACGTTTAATACCACTGGAGCATTTTTTGGATTAACTGCGGGAACCTATTTCCCTTTGCTTCAAGATGCCAATTTATGTACGAAAACTTTGCCTCCGATTATAATAACTCAACCTCCCGCCTTGGTTGTGAATGCAACGCCTACTGATCCATTGTGCAACAATGTTTGTAACGGAACTGTTTTGCTTAATGCGTCAGGTGGTTCACCAGGTTACCTGTACTCAGTCAACAATGGTACAAATTATGTAATCAATAATAATTTTTCATCTGTTTGTTCAGGAACAGTGAACTACCTCGTAAAAGATACAAAAGGTTGTACAACTGGAGGTTCTTTAATTCTTGCCAATCCAGCCCCTTTGTCTCTTTCTGCAGTTGTAGTTGATGCGAGTTGTGGGCTCATGAATGGAACAATTACCGCTAATGGTAGTGGTGGAACTGGGACTTTAAGCTACAATATTAATAACGGAGTTTATGGTTTGCCAAATGTATTTACAAGTTTAAATGCAGGAAATTATACCGTTGGCGTCACGGACGTGAATTTATGTGTTGCTCAAATTACGCAACCCATTGTACAAAGTGGAGCAATTACCATTACCAGCGTTTCAATTACCAATGCTGCCTGCAACGGTGGTACAGGATCCATAACAGTCAATATTAACGGCGGTACTCCAGCCATCAGCTATACATTAAATGGTGGTTCTCCTCAAGCATCTCCTTCCTTTACAAATGTTCCTGTTGGTTCAAATACAGTAACCGTATCGGATGCTTTGGGTTGCTCGGCGACCTCATCGTTTACAATCACAGAGCCAGCAATTTTAGCCATGAATGCACCAATAGCTACTTCAATTAGTTGTTTTGGTCAATCAACAGGGTCTATTCTCATCAATCCTTCAGGAGGAACTTTGCCTTACCAATATAGTTTCAACGGCGGTACAAGCTTTATTAGCGCGAACACATTAACTTCCATCCCTGCAGGCACTTATAATTTACAAGTTCAAGATGATCATGGATGTCTAGTAACTGGAACGGTTACACTTACGGAGCCTCCATTACTAAGCGCCTCAATTGCCAGTGTGAATGCAACGTGTTATGATTATTGCGATGGTCAAATTACATTAAATACTTCCGGTGGAGTTGCCCCGTATGTATACAATTGGACATTTAACATTGCTAGTTCCTCTTCCAACATTGCCTCCAATGTTTGTGCTGGAAATTACAACGTAACAATAACCGACGACAACAACTGTACTTTCAATACAGGCACTATTGCCATTACCGAATTCCCACTGGTAGAAATTGTTAGTGCACTAACCGATTCCGTGAATTGTAATGGTGAAGCGAACGGAGGTATTACTGTTGTCGCCACGAATGTAGTATCTTATACGATTTCAGGCACTTCTGGAACAATAACAAATACTACTGGTGTTTTCACTGGATGGTTAGCTGGGTTCTATGATATTACTGTTTCCAATGCCATTGGTTGTCAAGCCTCTACCAATGTAGTTGTTTACGAACCGGCACTATTAACGCTCAACTCTACAGGTGATGTTGAAGCTTGTTACAATCTACCTGTTACCTACTCTGGGTTTGCAATTGGAGGTACATCGCCGTACACATACAATTGGAATACAGGTTTTGTAGGACAAAGTTTGGTTTACAGTACTACAACCTCAACCCTATTAACTGTTTCTGTGACGGACAACAATGGTTGTATAGCAGGTCCGGAAAACATGAATATCACCGTTATTCCTCAATTGCAAATTGATCCGATTCCAGACCAATATGTTTGTGCGGGAGATAGCGTATTTGTTGAAGCTACGGCACAATTTGGTGTCCCAGACTATACTTTCAATTGGTCAAGCAACCCATCTTCTCTTGATACGAACGGAGCGTGGCTCAACGGCTCTTCAAATCCTAGTTCTTATTGGGTAATTGTTAAAGATTTGTGTATTCATTATGACTCTACAGAAGTCTTAGTTTATGAATATCAAGCACCAACTTTTGACCTAACGGGGCCAGTAGATGGTTGTGCCCCTCAAACCGAAACCTTTAATATTACAAATACAAGTGCGGCCTTATCAAATTGTACATGGGATTTTGGTAATTCCAATACAGGAACTGGATGCAATACGGTAACGGAAATCTATACCGATCCTGGCGTATATACAGTTCAATTCACTTATGAGGCATACACCGGTTGTCCTTTTGACACGGTCTTCACAGATGTATTAGAAATATTTGAAGTGCCTATTATCGATTCAATTATTCTAACCGATCCACTTTGTTTCGGTTCAGCAGATGGAACGATTACACTTTACGGTAGTCTAGGTACACTTCCTTACAGTTATCAATTGGACGCAAATCCAGTTCAACCAACGAATAATTTCAATGGTTTAACTTCAGGATCCTATTTGATCAGCTTGAGTGATATCCATACTTGTTTCGTAGATTCTACAATAACTTTAATCGACCCGCCAGCTTTGGTTATTAATTCCATCACCACGGTAGATATTTTATGTTTTGGTGGTAATAATGGAAGTATTCAAGTAACGGCCAGTGGCGGTACCGCTCCATTGCAATATAGTTTTGATGGTGGTTTGACGTATTCAAATAACAATACAGCAACTTTATTGACTGCGGGAACTTACGATATATTCGTACGCGATACAAACCTGTGTACAGTTGACAGTTTAGGTATCATTCTCACAGAACCACCTTTGTTTGAGTTCAGCTCCTTCGTTGTAACGAATTCTTCTTGCTACAACGTTTGTGATGGTACAATGGCAGTTACAACAACTGGAGGAGTAGCACCAGCTACGTATGTTTGGTCCGCAAATGCTTCTACTGGGAACGTATCCACAGCGTCTTCTCTTTGTGATGGCCTCTACGACTTAGAAATTACAGATGCCAATGGTTGTGCTATCGATAGTTTGTCAATTTCAGTTACAGAACCACCACAAATCGTTATTACTGCTTTGGTAATCGATTCAGTTACTTGTAACGGCAGCAATGATGGTATCATTACTGTTTCAGCTACAAATGGTGATACGTACGAGTTGGCTGGAGTTATGCCAACAGTAACCAATTCAACAGGAATTTTTATAGGATTAATACCAGGGGCTTATACGCTTACGGTTTATGACGTAAATCTTTGTTCGATTGACACGGTCGTTAATGTATACGAACCACTTCCACTTACCCTTACTACGACAGGTGACACGACAGTTTGCTATGCCGTAACAGTTGTTCACACTGCATCAGGTGCTGGCGGAACCTTGCCATACACGTATACATGGGATACTGGTTTTGTTGGTGGTTCACTTACTTACACTGCTTTTCAAGATACGACTGTATCGGTGAACTTGACAGATGCCAACGGTTGTACGCTTCCAGATGAAACCATTGCCATTACGGTAATTCCTTTGCTCAATATCAATCCTATACTCGCACAAACATTGTGTATTGGAGATAGCGTTTTGACGATTGCTTCAGCAAATGATGGATTGGCTCCTTATTCATTCACATGGAGTAATTTACCTTCTACCACCATTACTAATCAACAATATTTGCACGGTACAAACAACCCGAATTCCTATTGGGTTTATGTTACCGACCAATGTAACGATGTTGATTCAACAGAAGCTTTGGTTTACGAATAC
>Ga0172380_10008657_pt1 | contig 11036 bp, 9 predicted proteins | sample Leawe162metaG_FD_119747 | JGI IMG/M metagenome (GOLD analysis project Ga0172380, IMG submission 119747) | Leachate microbial communities from a municipal landfill in Southern Ontario, Canada - Leachate well 162 metaG | ecosystem: Engineered > Solid waste > Landfill > Unclassified | place...
CCCAGCAGCGACAGTTCCTGCGACAGCCGGGCGCGTTCGCGGCGAACGTCCTGCCAGGTGATCGCCGCCTCGCCCCGGCTCTCCAGCGCGGCGGTCGCCACCTGCTGCGCGACGGCATCGACGTTGTAACTGTCCTTGGTCTTGGTCAGCATCGGCTCGATCAGCGACGGGTCGCCCACGCCGTAGCCGAACCGCAGCCCCGCCAGCGAATAACCCTTGCTCATCGAACGCAGCAGGATCACATTCGCGCATCGCCGCACCAGTTCCGTCGCGTCGTGTTTCAGATCGGGATCGACGAAGTTGACATAGGCCTCGTCAATCACCAAAACCCCCTGAAAGTTTTGTGCGATTTCCTTCAGCGCGTTCACGCCGGTCAACCGGCCCGACGGCGCGTGGGGGTTGACGATGAACGCCAGTTGAACGCCGGCGTCGTTGAGTTTCTCCGCGTAATCGGCGGGCAAACGCCACTCGTCATCCAGCGGCACGCGCACCATCGGCGAGCCGTGAATCTCCGCCAGCACGGGATACAACGAATAACTCGGCTCGGCCATGCCGATCGGCTTGCCCGGTTCGACGAAGGTGGTGATGACCAGCCGCAGCAGTTCGTCCCCGCCGTTGACGGCGATGATGTGGTCGGGCGTCAGTCCGTGCATGTTCGCGGCGACCTGGCGGAAACGTTTGGCCAGCGGGTCGGGGTATCGCCGCAGTTGATCGGCGGTGACGGCCTGCAACGCCTTGAGCACCGGAGGCGGAGGCGGGTAGGGGTTTTCGTTGGTGTTGAGCTTGACGACGTTGTCGGCGCTGGGCTGTTCACCGGGCGTGTAACCGTTCATTGCCGCGATATGGGGGCGTTGGTAAGACATTTTTATTAACCGCAGAGACGCAGAGGCGCGGAGAAGAAATTATTTTTTGTTGAGAACAAGACGTTTCATGCTGTCGCGTAAAACAGGGCTGTGAAAATTAAACAACAAGCCGGTGCCGATGCCGCTGAGTTTCAGATACGTCAGCAATTGTGCTTCATGCACGGGTTGCAACGCATCCACCGTCTTCAATTCCACAATCAAACGATTCTCGATCACCAAGTCTATCCGATATCCCACATCCAGTTGAACATCTTTGTAAATGATCGGCAACGGCTTTTGTCGTTCAACGGCGAGGTTCCGCAATGTCAATTCATGGCATAACAATGCTCATGTGCGGATTCAAGCAGGCCAGGCCCCAACGTGCGATGCACCTCAATCGCAGCACCAATCACCGCATATGTAAGCGGATCCCGTTCCACAACACCGTGACCCACGTTGTTTCCTGTAATCAATTTTCACCTCTGCGTCTCTGCGCCTCTGCGGTTAATTTTTCGTCCTCGCCCGCACGGAGGCCGCGTGGGCGTCCAGGCCCTCGGCTTCGGCGAGGGCGGCGATGTGGTCGATCGTCCTGGCGTCGGGGCCTTGGGGGTAGTGTTCGACGCTGGAGCGTTTGAGGAAGGTGTAGGCGCTGATGCCGCTGGTGAAGCGGGCGGTGGTGCCGGTCGGCAGACAATGCGACGGCCCGGCGTAGTAATCGCCGCTGGCCACCGGCGTGCGGTCGCCGAGGAAGAACGCCCCGCCGTTGCGAAGTTTCTTCAACACGTCATGCGGATTGCCGACGGCGAGCGTGACGTGTTCGGCGGCGAAGGTATCGACCCATTGCAACGCTTCGGTTTCATCGACCGCCAGAATCGCCGCGGACCAGTCGCGCAACGACTGGGCGATCACATCCCGCCGGGCCAGACCGGGCAGTTGCGTCACGATTTGGGCGTTGATGCGCTCGATGATTTTCGCGCTGGTCGAAATCAGAAAGCACGAACCGGGATCATGCTCGGCCTGCGCGAGCAAGTCGGCGGCGATCATGGCGGGGTCGGCGGAGTCGTCGGCGAGGATGACGACTTCGCTGGGGCCGTAGAATCCGTCGATGCCCACCGTGCCGAACACCTGCCGCTTGGCCTGCTGGACGAAGGCGTTGCCGGGACCGGCGATGAAATCGACGGGCTGGACGGTGTCCGTGCCGAAGGCGAGGGCGGCGATCGCCTGCGCCCCGCCGATGCGATAGACCTCGGTGACGCCGAGCAGGTGACAGGTGGCCAGGACCAGGGGGGATACATCGTCTTGCTGGTTTTGTTGAGCTTGCGCCGAGGTTTCAGCCCCCCTCTCCCGGCCTCCCCCGGAGGGGGAGGAGGAGGAAGAGCGTGTCGGCGGGGGGCAGACGACGGCGATTTCTTTGACGCCGGCGACCTGGGCGGGCACGACGGTCATCATCACGGTCGAGGGATAGGCCGCGCGTCCGCCGGGCGCGTGTGCGCCGACGCGGCGGATGGGCGTCCAGCGCAGGCCCAGCGCCGCGCCGTCGAGGGTCAGCGTTTTCGGATCGGCGGGCAGGATGTGCGATTGGTAGGTTCGCACGTGTTCGATGGCGGCGAGCAGCGCGTCGCGCACCCCCGGAAGCAATGAACGCTCGGCTGCTTCCAGTTCGTCGGCCGTGACACGGATGCGGTCCGGCTGGAATGTCGGGTCGGTCCATTTCCGCATGTAACGCACGACGGCTTCGTCGCCGTGTTGTCGCACGTCTTCGAGTATCGCCGCGACGGCGGCGGCGGTGTCGCCGGTCGCCGCCGATTGACCGCGCAGACGGGCGAGCAATTGTTCCAGCGTCGCCCGGTCTTCGGCGACCGCCATGTTGAGCATTCGCAGGGTCATGGTGTTCATCGTAGTAATCCCGCCGCCTCGCGGCAATGAGCGGCACGCCGAACGCCCCTCGCCCGCTTACGGACTGTTTCACAACCTGATCGCGGCCGGAATCCTACCTACCTGAATTCGGGATAAGTGGATATCCCGAAAAAAGTCACCCAAGCCGGCTTGCGATTGGGGGGCCCGCCAATGACTTTGTTTTCAGTGAAACCAAAGTCATTGACATCAACGTTTCATTCACCTTACGCAGCCGCCCTGATTGATCCGGTGAACCCCGACGCCGATCGACTTGCCGATAAAACCGCTTGTGCGAGGGCGTGTGAGAAGCGGTTGATCGACGCAAGCCCTTCTCACACGCTTTCCAAGTCCGACAGGCGGTTAAGCGGGCCGCTCCATGACCGTGCTCAGCAGTCGCAACGCCGCGCCGCCGAGCAACCCGCCGATCAGACCGGCGAGTACCAACGAGCTGAATAGGGGACCGTCGATGACCTGCAAATCATGCAGGAACCAGGCGACGACGAGGGAGGTCGGGCCTGGGATGGCGAGAATCGCGCCGCAGCGCATGCCGTCGCGTCCCCGGCCGCCGAGCAGACGGATCATGAGCCACGCGCCCAGGGCGCGGGCATCGCAGAGGGCGATCAGGGCGGCGAGCGCCAGCCAGGGGTGGAAGTCAACGGGGACATTGACGGACATGCCGACGAGCAGCGCGAGGATGGGGCCGATCAGACGCATCAGCGTTCGCGGGTCGAAGTTGGGATGAATCAGCACCTGCCCGGCCAACCAGGCGGCTCCCGGAAGCAGAACCCCCGGCGGCAACGATGACGGACCTTGCAGTCCTTTCATGCCTCCCTGATCGAGCATCAGCCACGCGGTGCCGAACGCCAGTCCGATGAGCAAGCGCCACGCGGCCCGCGGCTTGTCGCCGCGCGACACCATCGCATCACAGGCGCGGGCGAGCAGCGCCAACACAAGGTAAGCCGCCATGAGCATCGGAGCGAGGCCGATCTTTGACTGTGCGAAAGCGGGTATCGCCAGCGCGATCGTCAACAACCACCATGCGACGGAGGTGAGCAGGGCGCGATCATCCTCATTACAACCGGTGAGGTAACGCTTGCTGATCGGCAACGCGGCGGCGGCGCAACCGGCGGTGAGCAAGGCCCGGATTCCGGGTTGGGGGGAATCGGCCAGCAAGAGCCACGCGGCGCCGAACGCGGCGCCGCTGATGCACACGCCCGCCCCCAGCGCCACCGGCAACGCATCACCGAGGCGGCGCGGTTTGTCACCGGCGGCGATCAACAGCAACAGCGCGGCGATCAGCAGCGTCAGCGTGCGCGTCGCATCGTGATGGCGTCGGACCTCGGCGGCGTGCGTCTCGATCAGCGGTTTAAGCTCGGCGGCGTGTTGGGCGTCCAGTTCCCGTACCGCTTCGTCCGTGACCCCTGTCCCGACCAACGTCTGACGTTCACACCGATGTGATTCAGTGTATTTTTCAATCGCGTGCATCTGGGGCTGGCCACCGATGAAAAACGGCTCGAATGAAAGCCCCGACCCATGACTGCGGAACACCGCGCCCAACGCCAGGCCGACCATCAATGCGCCGGTCCAGCCCGGCAATCGCACCCTCCGCGCCAACCATGCCGCGCCCAATGCCAGCACGGTGGCAATCAGCCCCTGCATCGCCATGATGGGCGGAAGATGTTGCATGATGAGGGTAGGGTAACTGAAAAATGACGAATGACGAAATAGGGAGAGCCAACAGCCAACAGGCGGGCGGATGGTATTACTCCTGTTGGCTGTTGGCTTGTGGCTGTTGGCTTTTCGTCATTCTCCTTCCGTCCGGGCTGGCGTCCGCCGCCCATGCCACTTACGATGTGTTCCGCCAATCACGCCACCATCGGAGCTGCGCATCGTGAAGCGAATCGTCACCCTGTTGTCCGCCGTGCTGCTCGCCGGTTTCCTCACCGGCTGCGGCGACAAACTCATCGTCGCCACGCCTGTCGTCACGCTGGATGGCGTTGAAATCGTCGATCGCACCTCCGAAGGCGCACGCGCCCTGATCCATCTCACCGTCGCCAACGACGGCGATGTGCCCCTGCCCCTGACCGACGCGGGTTACACCCTCACGCTCGCCAACGCCACGTACTCCGGCGGAACCAACCCCAACGCCACGCTTCCGGCCAAGGGGTCGCAAGCCATCACGCTTCCCGCCGCGGTCACCGGTTCCCCCGCCGAGGTACCCAACGGTTGCTCCTACACGCTCAGCGGTTCCATTCATTACGAACCGCCCGGCCAGATTCGACAAGTGCTGACCGACATGGGCGTACCCCTGCCATCCGTCAGTTTCAACGGCAACGGCAACACCACCGGATCGCCGACAGAGCGGGCCGCAATCGAAGACAAACCCGCCCCCCAAACCGAGGCAGAGCGAAGCGCCGACCCGGGTTCTTCCGCCCCCGGAAGTGAAGCTACCGAAAGTGAAGCTCCCGCCCCATGACCTCATCTTCGATCCAATGGGTGGTATTCGATCTGGGCGGTGTGCTGGTTCGCATCTGTCACCACTGGCGGCAGGCCGCAGATCGTGCCGGTCTGCCCAACTTCATGGACGTCGATGACCCGGTCGTGCGTGACGCGATCCACCAGGTGCTCGCCGATTACGAAGTCAACGCCATCACCTCCGACGATCTGCTGACCCGGCTGGCGCGAATTTCCACCGGCCACTCGCCCGCTGATATCCGCGCCATCATCGACGCCTGGCTGATCGACCTGTACGACGGCGTGGGCGATCTGCTCGACGATCTGCACCGGCGTAATCTGCGCACCGCCTGTCTGTCCAACACCAACGATCTGCACTGGCGGCTGATGTTCAGCGATCCGCGATTCGCCGCGCTGGGTAAACTTCAGCATCCGCTGGCCTCGCACCTGATCGCCGCGCGCAAGCCGCAACCGGCGATTTACGAGCATCTCGAAACCGTCACGCGGGCCGCCCCGTCGGGCATCCTCTTTTTCGACGATTTGCCGGCCAACATCGAAGCGGCGCAAGCGCGCGGCTGGCGGGGTCGATTAATCGACCCCGCCGGGGACACCGTGCGGCAGATGCTCGCCGGTTTGCGGGATATGATTTCTGATTTTTGATTCTGATGTCTGATTTCTGATTTGTCGTCACGGTTTGCCGGGGGGGGTGTCGGAAAAATCAAAAATCAGAAATCCGCAATCAGAAATTCTTTCCTCCGTCCCTTACAATCATCGGCATATGACCACGACCGAAATTTCCGTTGCCGTGCATCGCATTGAGGTTCACCCTCTCCACGCCGCTGACGATCCGGTCGGGCGCTCCGTTTTGCACGAAGCGAATGAAATGGGTCTGAGCGAAGGGCTGCGGGACGTGCGATCGGCGCGGGTCTATCTCATCGAAGCCGCGCTGGATGAAGCCACCCTCCATCGCATCGCCGGCGAACTGCTCGCCGATCCGATCAACCAACGCTACGTGGTCGGCGCCTCTGCTTCCGGGGCCAAGCCGGGGCAGAGCGATAGCGCCGCCCCGGATTCTTCTACTTCCGGGGGTGCCGTCATTGAAGTTCACTACCTTCCGGGGGTCATGGACCCCGTCGCCCAATCCACCGCCGACGCGATCCGCGAAATGCTGGAGGGACAAAGGGACGAAGGCACGAAGGCACGAAGTGAAGAAAACGCCTCCGCCTCTGATCCCTCCGTCCCTTCGTCCCTCCGTCCCTTCGTCCCTTCCCTCTCCGTCCAGACCGGCTTCCGCTACGACTTTCTGGGCATTGACGTCGATCATGCCCAACTCATCGCCCAACGCCTCCTCTCCAATCCCGTCGTCCAACACATCACCACCGAACCCTTCCATCCCGCCGCCTTCCGCAAGGGTACGCCTTATCAGTTCAAACTCACGCACATCGCGCTGCGCGATCTGGACGACGACGCCCTGAAAAAAATGAGCCGCGAGGCGCATCTGTTCCTGTCGCTGGAAGAAATGAAAGCGGTGCAGCAATACTTCCAACAAAGAGGCAGCGACCCGACCGACATCGAATTGGAAACCCTCGCCCAAACCTGGAGCGAACACTGCGTCCACAAAACGCTCAAAAGCCGCATCAGCTACAGAGAAGTCGGAAGTGAGGAGAAAGGCGGAAGTGGGAAGGCGGAAGGCGGAACCCCCGGAACTACCGGCCCTGCCTCTGAACTTCCCACTTCCGACTTCCGACTTCCCACTTTCCCGCCACTTCCCACTTCCGACTTCCGACTTCCCACTTGCGCCGCCGGTCGCCCCGGTCACACCGTGCAGCCGGACGGCACGGTCATCATCGACAATCTCCTGAAAAGCACCATCGCCGCCGCGACGCATCGTCTTACGCAGGTCGATGGCATTGACTGGTGCATCAGCGTCTTCAAAGACAACGCCGGCATCATCAAGTTCGATGAGTCGGATGCCGTCACCTTCAAAGTCGAAACCCACAACCACCCCTCCGCCATCGAACCCTACGGCGGAGCCGCCACCGGCATCGGCGGCTGCATCCGCGACACCATGGGCACCGGCCTGTGCGCCAAACCCATCGCCAACACCGATACCTTCTGCGTCGCACATCCCGACCACTTCAGCGCCAGCCCCGACCCCCGGAATCCCGACCCCCGGAATCCAGCCCCCCTCGAAACCCGAAACTCGACGGCTTCGACAGCGGCTCTGCCGCTCAAACCCGAAACTCACCCCCTCCCCAAAGGCGTTTCCATCCCAAGCGCATCCTCAAACAAATCGTCGCCGGCGTGCGAGACTACGGCAACCGCATGGGCATCCCCACCGTCAACGGCGCGGTTTACTTCGACGACCGTTACCTCGGCAATCCCCTGGTCTTCGCCGGTTCGGTCGGACTGATCCCCCGCGACCAATGCTTCGGCGCGGCCAAACCCGGCGACCGCATCATCGCGCTCGGCGGACGCACCGGCCGCGACGGCATCCACGGCGCGACCTTCAGCTCCGCCGAACTCACCGACACACACGCCGACGAATTCTCCCACGCCGTCCAGATCGGCAACGCCATCACCGAAAAGAAAACCCTCGACGTCATCCTCCAGGCGCGCGATCACCAAGACGGCTGCCTTTACAGCGCCATCACCGATTGCGGGGCCGGCGGCTTCTCCAGCGCCTGCGGCGAAATGGGCAGCCAAATCGGCGCGTTCGTCCAACTCGAAAAAGCGCCCCTCAAATACGCCGGTCTGTCCTACACCGAAATCTGGATCAGCGAAGCGCAGGAACGCATGGTCCTCGCCGTGCCCCCCGACAATGTCCCCGCCCTGGCCAAACTCTGCGATGCCGAAGACGTCGAATGGTGCGACCTCGGCCACTTCGGCACCGACAACGCCGAACTCATCCTCACCTACGAAGACCATGAAGTCGGACGCATGGCCATGCACTTCCTCCACGAAGGATTGCCGCGGACCATTCGCAAGGCCGAATGGTCCGCGAAACTCGAAACCCGAAACTCGACGGCTTCGACAGCGGCTCTGCCGCTCAAACCCGAAACTGATTCCCGTGACTACGAAAAATCACTGCTGGCGTTGCTCGCCCACCCCAACATCGCTTCCAAACACTGGATCGTCCGTCAGTACGACCACGAAGTCCAGGGCGGCTCCGTCATCAAACCCCTCGTCGGTCCCCGCGCCGATGGCCCCTCCGACGCGGCCGTCCTCCGTCCCAAACTCGACACCGACCAGGCCATCGCGCTCTCCAACGGCCTGGCCACCATGCTCGGCGACATCGACCCCTACTGGATGACCCTCGCCGCCATCGACGAAGCGGTGCGCAACGCCGTCTGCGTCGGCGCCGACCCACGCAAGATCGCCATCCTCGACAACTTCTGCTGGGCATCCTGCGACGACCCCCGGAATCTGGGTTCCCTGGTGCGTGCCGCCGAGGCGTGCTACGACGGCGCCATCGCCTACAAAACCCCCTTCATCAGCGGCAAAGATTCCCTCAACAACCAGTTCACCACCGAGGCCGGCCAACGCATCGCCATCCCGCCCACTCTCCTCATCAGCGCCATCGCCATCGTCCCCGATATCACCCGCTGTCTCACCATGGACGCCAAACACGCAGGCGACATCCTCCTCCAAATCGGCGAAACCACCAACGCAATGGGCGCTTCGCATCTTGCCGCTTGCGGCTTAGCAGCAACCAACAGCGACATCCCCCGCGTCAACCTCCAATCCGCCCCCCACCAACTCGCCACCGTCGCCGCATTGATCGAACAACAACTCCTCGCCTCCGCACACGACTGCTCCGAAGGCGGCCTCCTCGTCGCCGCGTCCGAAATGGCCTTCGCCGGAAACCTCGGCCTGTCGCTGAATCTGCACGCCGTCCCCCGCCCCCGGAACGATAACCTCTGCGACCTCGCCGCCTGCTTCGCCGAAACACCGTCGCGCATCCTCGTCGAAGTCGCCCCCGATCATCTCGAATCCGTCATCCGCATCCTCAAACAAGCCGACGTCCCCTTCGGCGAAATCGGACGCTTCAACGACTCCGCCACTCTCACCGTCCGCTCCCACGACGCCGGCCGACTCCTCAGCATCGACATCGAAAAACTCCGAAACACCTGGCGCAAACCCCTCGACTGGTGAACATACCCCATGACCCCCCAAACCCTCATCCTCCGTTCCGCCGGCACCAATTGCGATGTCGAACTCGCGCACGCCTTCCATCTCGCCGGTTCCGATACCCAATCCATCCACCTCAACGCGCTGATCGAACACCCCGAACGTCTCGCCGAGTTCGACATCCTCGGCTTCCCCGGCGGCTTCAGCTTCGGCGACGACATCGCCGCCGGTCGCATCCTCGCCAATCGTCTCAAGCACCGTCTCTATCCCGCGCTCCGCGATTTCGTCGCAGCCGGTAAACCCGTCATCGGCATCTGCAACGGCTTCCAGGTGCTCGTCAAACTCGGCCTGCTCCCCGACTTCGATCCCCAACGCGACATCCAACCCCCCACCCAAACCGCCACACTCGCAGACAACGCACTCCCCCGTTTCACCGACCGCTGGGTCTCGCTCCGTGCCGAACCCCAAAGCGTCTGCATCTGGACCAAGGGCCTCGACGAGTTGCAACTCTGCATCGCACACGGCGAAGGCCGCTTCCTCGCTGACGATACCGTCCTCGATCAACTCGAAACCAACCGCCAAATCGCCCTCCGTTACACCGACAATCCGAATGGTTCGATGCGCGACATCGCCGGCGTCTGCGATAAGTCCGGCCTCGTCTTCGGCCTCATGCCCCACCCCGAACGCCTCAACCACCCGACCAACCACATAAATTGGACCCGCAACGCCCCAGCGAGCCGGGGCGTCCCCGCCCCCGCCCCCCAACTTCCGGGGGCCCTCGGCCTGACCTTCTTCCGCAACGCCGTCGAATACGCCCAAAAAGCCCATCATTCCCCTGTGTCATAACATCCCCCTCGGCCCGCCCGCTTCAGCGGGCGGGGAGTCGCCCGACGCACAAATCGCGCCTCATGCAAGCAGCCATCCCACATCGCCTGACCACATCGACCACCGCGATTTCCCCGCCGCCCCGGTCAACGCGCTCATCGAATCCGTTCTGCGAAATCAATGACCCGACCGTCCCCCGTATAATGCCACAATCGGCCCGCCCGCTTCACTTCCGGGGGCGGGCGGGGAGTCGCGCATCGCCCTGGGGCATTTGCTATGGGGCATCCCACCAACATCACCCTTCGCACAGCACCCGAATACCGTCGCATCCTCTGCTATGAATGGGCCGGCGCGGTCGCACTGATCGCGTTGATGATCCTCATCGACCCCTGGCTCCCCCCGTCCGCGGATCGGCCCACGTTGTCCGAGCGGGTCACTGTCACCACAACGCTGTTATCCGTTTTGTTGATCGCGCAAACCTTCGCCACGTACAACTACCGCCTCGTACTCGACGAAACCGGCCTCCACCGCCGGCGCTTCGGCGTGTGGGATCACTGGCCGTGGTCCGATTTTGAAAGCGGCTTGGTCGAACAGGACGCGCTGGGCCAATTCGTCAATCACGCCCGTCGTTGGGGCACGCGCACGCTGGGCTTTCCGCACGCCGCCGAGCCGGTCGCGCTGGCCATCAAGCGGCAATGTCTGGTGAAATGGAATCCCCCGCCGGGGCGCATGACAACTGGCGCACCTGCCTGAACGGGAGTCGCCCCCCCCCCCCGACGATTTCACACGAAGGGCACGAAGAAAGGATCGTATTTAACTTAAATACGATCCTTTCAATTTCGTGCTTCTTCGTACCCTTCGTGTTGGTCTTCGGGGAAGAACAGGGGC
>Ga0172380_10008658_pt1 | contig 11036 bp, 10 predicted proteins | sample Leawe162metaG_FD_119747 | JGI IMG/M metagenome (GOLD analysis project Ga0172380, IMG submission 119747) | Leachate microbial communities from a municipal landfill in Southern Ontario, Canada - Leachate well 162 metaG | ecosystem: Engineered > Solid waste > Landfill > Unclassified | place...
AGAGGAGATTATAAATACTGCCACCCAAATAATCATGTAAATCTATCTCAATCAACCAACGATGCTTATCCGACTTCGGTTAAAATTGCGATCATTAACAGCAATAAAAAATTGGTTGAAGTACTGAAATCATTGATAGAATCCTTCCATCATAAATCGAAAGAATTTGCTAAAGTTATAAAGATGGGAAGAACTCAGCTTCAAGATGCTGTGCCGATGACTTTAGGGCAAGGATTTGAGGCTTACGCTGTTACACTTGAAGAAGAAATTCAGCGCCTTGAAGAAAACGCGAACTTGTTTTTAGAAGTAAACATGGGTGCTACCGCAATAGGAACTGGAATAAATGCCGAGCCCGGCTACAGCGAAAAGTGTATTGAACACCTTCGTGAAATAACAGAGCTCGACATAAAAATTGCAAAGAACTTGGTTGAGGCTACACAAGATACCGGCGCATTTGTAATTTATTCATCAGCCGTAAAACGGTTGGCTGTAAAGCTATCCAAAATTTGTAATGATCTTAGATTACTTTCCTCTGGACCGCGAACCGGGTTTGGGGAAATTAATCTTCCACCGATGCAGCCCGGATCTTCCATTATGCCGGGAAAAGTAAATCCGGTTATTCCGGAAGTGGTAAATCAAATCGCGTTTAAAGTTATAGGGAACGATTTAACTGTAACGCTTGCCGCAGAAGCCGGACAACTTGAGTTAAATGTGATGGAACCGGTAATTGTGCAAAGCCTTTTTGAATCGATTGAAATGTTGAAGAATGGAATGAACACGTTGAAGTATAGATGCATAGATGGAATTACGGCAAATGTAGAGCACTGCTTAAACCAAGTTAAGAATAGTATTGGAATTGTAACGGCGCTAAATCCCGCACTAGGTTACGAAACATCTACATTGCTTGCAAAAGAAGCCCTCGAAACTAACCGCGGTGTTTACGAATTAGTGTTAGAGAAAAATCTTCTGTCTAAAGAAGATTTAGACAAACTTCTCGCGCCGGAAAATATGATTGGTCCGCAAAAGACAAGTTGAACTTAATTCAATGTTTGCGAACCATTCGCAGCATTCGAATATTCAAAACTAAGAAGCGGAAAAACTGCCAAACTAAATTTGTCCTAAATGACTTTGTAAGTTTAGTTGGCACCGGCGGATAGTAACTTTGCTCAAATGGTTTTCTGACTGACATAATTTTTCCTAAAATTTATTCGGGAATAATCCGCCAAAACGGATTTGCTTTAGCTTTGTAGAGAAAAGCATAATGCAGAAAATGTTTAATCCAGTGCCCCGCTAAACCAATTTCGCCGGAAGTGTAGCTTAAATCTCTGCCCGTGTCCGGATACTTTTCAAAATCTGGAATTATTGGAAACATTGTCATCGAAACGGCGGTGCCCTTTAAGAAATTAGCTCCGGCACTGGCAATACAAGCCGCGCCCATGTTTGCAAGAGAAGCTTTTCGTTTAGGTTCGGTTTCTCTTCCTTCAATCATGTCTGCAATATTGTATGCAATTTGCCGAGCCATGACCCCGCTTGGCATTCCGGTTCTTGGCGGAGTTGGGAATATTGGGATTCCATTTGGGTTTGTCATCGGTTTCGAAATTGAATGAGGCGGTGCAAATGCAATTCCGGCAGCGAAAATGTTTTTATACTTTGGCGATTGGTATGTTTTTGGCCAATCACTTGGTCTCCATTCTTCATAAGTTTTTTTAGAATAGTCACCATCAACAATCATAAAACCGTTTGGCGCGAATAATTGTGGAGTTATATCTTCGGAAATTTTATTAAAAGCTTTTAATCCAACACCGCTGAATGGCGGCAACAGCATTGCAAAATCATGCTCTATTGTTTTCTCTTCACCATCAAGGTTTTCGTAAATTGTTTTTCCGGGAAGAACTTCTTTAACATGAGCTTGGGTAATCCACTCAATTCCGCGCTCGGTATAAAGTGATTCTGTGAATACACGGCTGTGGGTTACGTAGCCACCCCGTTTTAAGAACATTCCACCAATTCCAAAATCACCGAGTTCAAGTTCGTTGGAAATCCAAATAATCTTTGCTTTATCCCGAACATTTTGTCTTCGCAGTTCAAACTCAACATTAAATATATATTCAAATGCCGCACCTTGGCATGTGCAGTTTCCGTGTCCGGTTCCAATCAGTAAAGTTTGTTTTTCGCCCCTCTTCATTTTAGCAATTACTTCGGCAAGTATTTTAGAAGTTTCATGCGCATGTGAAAAAGTACAAACAGACAAACTGTTTTTATCTGGTCCTAAACCCTTTGTGGCGTCAAAATTTAGTTTTGGCCCGGTAGCGTTTATCAAATAATCATAAGTGATTTTCTCTGGTTGTCCCAACTTTTCCGGTAATGTAAATTCAACGGTAACAAATGGAAGATTAGAAGTAGAATCTCCTTCTGGATGAATGCTAACGGCCTTTGCTTGATGAAAAGTAATTCCACTTTTTGCATAAACCGGAGCTAGAGGGAATGTAACTTGTTCCGGTTTCATATATCCGGTCCCAACCCAAATATTTGAAGGAATCCAATTCCATTTACTATTTGGTGAGACTACAACAACTTCATGCTTACTTCCGAGTTTGTTGCGAGCGTGCATTGCGGCTGTTTGTCCGGCAATACCGGCACCAAGAATAAGAAGGCGAGCCATAAATTCACCTAAAGTTAGTTGATAAACACTATTTAATAATTCCTTTTGATGCTGCCCATACAGAAAATTTTTTATCTTCGATCAAAACGTGAACCCGAATCCACTGATCCAGCATCGTATCGAGGTGTTCTTTTAGTTCTGTCATACTTTTTGATTGTGTTACAATCTGGCGAATTTGGTTTGAAATGTCCTGATGACGTTCTTTGTGTTCTTTTATTCCGGGATATGAATGCTTTGCAAAATATTCTTCTTCGGTCCTAAAATGCTTTTCAACATAATCAATCAGATGATGTAGAAGATACTTCAATTCATCTTGCTGTTTTCCGGGATTATCTATATCTAAAATTTCGTTGCTGATTGCAAAGAGAAGCCGATGCTGTGAATCTATTTCATCGAAACCGGTTTTACACTCTGCTGACCAAGGCATTTTTCTCATAGTTTAACCAAATGAATATTTCATTTTTAATTTGTAATAAATAAAAACCAAGAGCAATAAAAGAATTTATTATTATTGAGAGGATAATTAAAGAGTTCTATGGATGGCATAGTACAAATATTTTTTGGAAGCTTACTTCTTAGTCTAGTTCATGCAACAATTCCAAGTCATTGGCTGCCTTTAATAGCAATTGGCAAGAGTGAGCGGTGGAGTGAAAAAGAAACCGTATGGGTTACTGCTGTAACAGCAATATCGCATACAATAAGCACTGTTGTAATTGGTATTTTGGTCGGAATGATTGGCTACCAGCTTTCGGAATCCTATCATATCTTTACTAAATACTTCGCGCCGGCAATTTTAATTCTTCTTGGCTTGGTGTATTTCTTTTTAGAATATAGACACAGCAAAATTAAAACTGCTCACCAGCATCACCACATAGATGTAGAAAAAATTGCAAAGAGAAAGAGCAAGCGATCTATTGTTTTTACTCTAAGCGTAGCAATGTTTTTCTCCCCATGTCTGGAAATTGAAATCTACTACTTTACGGCAAGCCGGCTTGGATGGTTGGGAATTACGGTTGTATCAGTAGTTTACTTCTTTATTACAATTATTGGAATGGTTCTTCTTGTTTACTTTGGTTCAAAAGGAATTAAAAAACTTCAATGGCATTTTTTAGAACATCACGATAAACTGATTAGCGGTGTAATTTTAGTGCTAGTTGGTTTGCTTGCTTTCTTTGTTGAGTTTTAATTAGTAGAGAAGCGACGGCATCACCGCCGCTTCTTTAATGAATTTTAGTTTACGCCAATTTCTTTTAAGATATTTTCTGCACCGGAAAATTTATCCAACACCCATAAAACATATCTAATATCTACGCCAATTGATCTGCTGTAAGATTCATTCCAAGCAAAATCATTTATTGTAGCGCCGTAAGCACGGTCGAAGTTTACGCCGATTAGATTTCCGTAAGCATCCAAAATCGGACTGCCAGAATTTCCGCCGGTTGTATCCATATTGTAAAGTAATGCTATTGGAAGTTTTTTTGTTCTGCTGCTGACATACTTGCCGAATTCCTTTTTCTCGTACAGTGTGCGAAGCTTATCGGGTACAACAAAATCTTCTTCTCCCGTATTTCCTTTTTCAATTACACCATCAATACTGGTAAATGGCTCGTAATAAACTGCGTCAGCCGGATTGTACCCCTTTACATAACCATAAGTTAATCGGAGTGTGCTGTTAGCATCTGGAATAAAGTTGGTTTTTTTCCAAAGCATCTTTACATCAACTAGATCGCCATACAGTTTATTGAGTTTACCTTCGCTAATCTGTGCTGACTTTTCACTTGCCTGACTTTGCAGTTTTATTTTTGAAGCAAAGTTGAAAAGTTGATCGCCAGAGCCGAGAAGTTCTTCCGGTTTCTTTGTAAGCAATGATTCAAAATATTCTTTCTGCATGATTTTAGAATTGATAACATATTTATCTATGAACTCAGCGAAAATTGTTTCCGGATTATTGGTGTTTCCTTCAAGAAGATTATCAACTGCTGCTACTCGTGAAGATTGTTTCAGCTTAGAAGCGTCCAGTAACATTTTTGTAAGCATGGCTTTTTCAAAATCGGCATTGTAACCCGATTTTAAGTTTTGGATCTGAGCCATTGTTTGCTTCAACCCTTTTTCTTGAAATGCCGGACGTCTTTCTGCTTCCGGTTTCTGCATCTCTTCGGTATAATTAAGAACGAAGGCGGCTAAGGAAAGGCTTGGAGAAAAACTATTAATCTGTCTTACCCAAAGATCGGCATTAGCTGTAGAGTTTATTTCTTCATATATATTATGAATGTCGGTGAATATGTTTCCAAATTGCTGTTTCAATTTAGGATCAGCTTCGATGAATTTCTGAAGTTGCTTCTCTTCTTCAAATTTTTGGTCGACTAGTTTAATCTTTTTTAATCCGCTTAGTTTCCCTTGGTAATTCTTCATCGTATTTGCCAAGCCTTTAATCCGGCTTGCAAAGGCGAGCTTCTTTGCTTTATCGCCAAGACTAAGTTCTTGCATAGTCTTAATAGCGTATTCATAATTATTAGCTACGAATGGCATAAGATATTCTTGCTGATATTTTATGAATTCAGCGGGACGGTGGCGGAATGTTCTTCCCGGATAACCAAGAATGAAAGTAAAGTCTCCTTCTTCAACTCCTTTGGGATTGATCTTCAAAAACTTTTTGGGTTTGAAAGGAACATTCTCTTTAGCATAAGCGACTGCTTTCCCATCGGGAGCTACATATGCACGCATCAAAGAAAAATCGCCGGTGTGGCGTGGCCAAACCCAGTTATCTGTTTCTCCGCCAAAATTTCCAATTGTTTGCGGGGGTGCGTAAACTAATCTAACGTCGCGGATGATTCTATATTTGAATAATACATAAGTTTTTCCGGCAAACATTTCTGAAACATCTGCAACTATCGATTCCTTTTCATTCGCGGCTGCATCGGCAATAGACTTTGTTTTTGCAGCAAGCGCCTTGGTCCGCTCGAGCGGATCGGTAATATTTTTAATTGCATCTAAAACTTGATCGGACACATCTTGATAAGATTCAATTATTCTTGCGGTATATCCGGGAGATGGAATCTCTTCCTCATTTGTTTTAGCGTGGAAGCCATTATCCAGATAATTTTTTTCAACTGTGCTGCTTCTGGCAATTGCGCCATAAGCACAATGATGATTTGTAATTATCAATCCTTGATCGGAAATAAATGAACCGGTGCAGCCGCTTAGATTTACCAGTGCGTCTACCAAACTAACTCCTTCGGGATTGTAAACTTCTTTGATGCTTAATTTTAATCCGGCTTTTTGAAGATCAACTTTTTCAATTTCGCTCATCGGATACATTCCTTCTTCCGGTGAAGCTGGAATCATTCCAAGTATAAACGAAAGCATAAATAAAACGATAATAAATCGAATGGATTTCATAGAAAACAAACGGTAATTCATTTTAACTCCATGAATAGGTTGGTCCAAAAATAAGGTTCTGCTGCTGAAAAGAAAAAAGTAAAATAGATTTAGGTAATTATTAATTCAAAGTTTTGGCTGGTAAGAGTAACTACATAAAAATAGATACTCTTCATAGAATAATGATAAACGACTATTATTTTTTAGACTCAATTGGGAGTGCTATTGTAAATGTTGTTTTGTTTTGCTCATTTGATTCGAAGGTAACTTTACCATTTAAAAATTGTTCAATAATTAGCTTTACACTGTACAAACCCAAGCCTCTTCCTTTTTTCTGTTTGGTGCTGAACGAGCGCTTGAATAATTGATCTTGAATATGTTCTGGAATAACAGTCTCACTCTTAACATGAAACAGAATATTTGCTTGTTCTAATTGCGAAACTAAGATTACTTTTTGGTCTTCACTAGATGCCTCCAGTGCGTTTTTAACCAAATTGCCGATTGACCTCACCAGCAGTGTGTGATCAGTTATGAATAACTCGTCTCTGCTGCTTGTTTGAACAATGAGGTTGTTAAATTTATTTAACGAATGATTGCTGTATAATTCTTTCACACTTTTCAGAATCTCAAAAGAGTATGCGGAATTGAAGTTTGGTTCAAGGTCTCCATCTTCAGCAACCCTTAGTTCTCTTTGCGAAGAAATTTCATGAACAAGCTGCTTAGAAGAAGTATAAATAGCTTTTATAATTTCTTCTCTTTCATTTTCATTCTCGATTTCGGGAAGGATTTCGGTTAATCCCTTAAGTGCTCCGGCAGTGTTTAGCACATCATGGAAAAATATTTTTTCTAAAGCATCTCTTCTTTTTTCATGAGAAATATCCTGCACTGTAAAAAGTGTATAGTTCTTGTTTTCCAGATAGATAGGCTGGGTATGCACTCTAAAATCAAACGAAACTTCGCAGCCATCTAAATCGGCAGTTATTCTACATTCTTGGGCATTATTACTTTGATTATCAATAGTAGATTTTATTGCTCTTGCAGCGCCACATTCGCGGCAAAACTGGGATGTTCCGCAGCCGCCTTCATATGCATTGTTATGTATACAATTAATAGCTTCGCCAACTCGTTTACCAACAATTGCAAAATAATCTTCAGTTCGAAATGCCGAAAGTGCGTGTGAGTTGAATGCAACAATCTGTCTATATTCATTAAGTAGAACGGTTAATTCCGGAAAACCTTCAAGCAATTGATTCATTAAGCCATTTTGTTTTAGCTTAAGAATTTCCTGAAGTACTGCTTCATCTGGTAATCTTTCCGGTGAATCAAAAAAAGTTCTACTGCCGGCGTCAACTTCCATTTATACCTACCTAAAATAATATCTGGCTCCAAGTGCAAGATCGATCTGAAGGGAGGTTTTTGGAAATAGATTGAACACCGGAGCTAATTCCAGAAAAACATCAAAAGGATGTTCTTTGTCGATGTAAACTATTCCAACAACTCCTCTTGCACCCAACTGATTTTCATCGCTACCAACTCTTAGCCTAGCCCCAAATCCGTAATAAACCGGAACTTGGTATTTACTTTTTATTAAATCAAAATCGTGATGAACGTAATCGCAATGAACTGAAAGCGCACTAACCGATTTAACGAATGAATATGCAAGTCCGAAATCCAATGCTTTGTCTTCGCTAAGCCAATATTTGGCACTAAATCCGGTTGGTTCTCCTAGCATTACTCCAAGGCCAAATTCCTTATTCTGGGCCTTTCCGGTACTAATAAAAATCGTACTAAATAAAAGAACTGCATAAATACTATTTCTTCTCACTACATAATCCCTAAATTGTTCCATGTGTAATTAACAAAATTGAGCAACAAAATAAAGCCACAAAACTAATGCTTAGAACGCTTCTAAAAATATTATCGAATATTCTTACATTTGCTTTAACGAACCAAGGGTATTATTAATGGAACATGGTGTAAATCATCAAGAAATAAACAATTTGGTAAAAGACTTTAGCTGTGAATTCAATAATGAAAATAAATCCACTGCGGTAGTTTTGGCCGCGGGACATGGGAAACGAATTAAATCGCAGACATCAAAAATGCTTCATAAGATTTGGGAAGTTCCGACAGTAAATAGAGTTTGCTCTGCGTGGCAAAGCGCAATATCAGATTCAAATACAATTGTGGTGGTTGGAATTAAAGCCGATGATGTAATTAAATCAGTAGGCAAAGCAAAAGATGTTTCTTTCGCATATCAGCAAGAACAACATGGAACCGGGCACGCGCTTCAAGTTGGTTTAGTAAATGTCCCTCGCGATTATGATGGAGTGGTTTATGTTTTCCCGGGCGACATGGGTTTGATAGACTCTACTACAATTCAATTCTTCAAAAGTGAATTCGAAAAATCTAATTCTGATATGATGGTTTTAACCGGAATCTACGAAGGTGCCGTCGAAGGAAATTATTATGGCCGAATTGTGAGAGTTAAGGATAAAGATGCTAAAGAGCCTGTCCCGAGTTCTTTTCGGGATGAAAAATCAAAATACAAAGGCAAAGTGATTGAGATAATTGAATACAAAGACATTCTAAACTTAGACAAGAAGAAACCTTACACCGCTAAATACAAAAAGAAAAATTTCAAATTCACTCAAAAAGAACTTGTTGAGAATCGTGAATTTAACTCCGGAGTTTATGCATTCAAATCTAAACCGCTTTTTGAATTGATCGATAAGATCGGAAGCAACAATGTTCAGAATGAAGTTTATCTAACAGATCTTATCGGCATGTTCAATGAAAACGGTTATTCGGTTGAAGCTGTGAGCCCGGAAGAACAATATGTGCTGATGGGTTTTAACAACAAATCCGTTCTAAAAGAAATGGATTCGATAGCTCAAAAGCTGATTTATGAAAACCTCAAAGACATTATATTAATAGAAGATTCGAATGATTTCTTCATACATGAAGAAGTTGTTGAAGAACTGCTGAGCCAAGATAAGAGTGGAGTTATTCTTGATATAGAAGTTGGAAAGGGTGTTTACATTGGTTCCGGCGTAAAACTAAATCTTAATATTAAGTTAGGAAGAAACGTTCGCATTAACGGAAATGTATCCTTTGGCGCAAACGTGACTGTTGAAAGCAATTCGCTCATTACTTCCGAATTGGGTAAATCTACCTACATTGGAAACAATGTTTTACTAAAGGGAGAATGTGTAGTTGATTCGACTTTTATTGGCGATGGCTGTGTGGTAGAACGGTCAGTCTTGGTAAATAAAAAAATCGAAAGCGGTTCAACAATTAAATTTTACAAGCCGGAAGTTGAAATAAAGGGAAGCGTCTCAAATCTTTAAAAAAGAAGAGGCAACCTACAGTAGTAAGTTGCCTTAGTTTCATAAAAACTATAGGAATTTATTTTGCAGCTAATTTATTAACGTGTTTGGTTAAAGCTGATTTCTTTCTTGCTGCATTATTCTTATGAATCTTTCCCTTAGCAGCTGTTTTATCAAGAACCTTAGTTGCTTCTTTCAAAACTGCAGCAGCTTCAACTTTGTCTTCTAATGAATAAACTTTCTTAACAAGTGTTTTAACTTTTGAAAGAGCGGCTTTGTTACGAACTCTCTTTTTTTCGCTTGTCTTAATTCTTTTCTTTGCTGATTTGTGATGAGCCATTAAATAAACCTAAATTTGTTAAAAATCGTGCGTAAATATAGAAGAAATGCCTATTCGAAACAAACAAACCGGCATTTTGAGTTAAATCTTCTTCAATCATTTTTTTAGGTGCCCGGCTATTAGTATTTTTGCCACACCTCTTGAAACATTGGAAAAATGCTTAAAATCAACGAAATATATAAATCAATACAAGGCGAAAGCTCAAAAGCCGGGCTTCCGTGTACATTTATTCGATTAACCTACTGCAATTTACGCTGTTCCTACTGCGATTCGGAATACGCTTTTTACGATGGAAAGGAGATGGAGATCGGTGATATCCTTTCAGAAGTGAAGAAACTTGATTGTAATTTGGTTGAGGTTACCGGCGGTGAACCTCTTTTTCAAAAGGAATGCATTGAATTAATGAAGGGTCTTTGCGATGAAGGCTATGAGGTTATGCTCGAAACCGGCGGCAGTCTTCCTATTAAAGAAGTTGATAAACGGGTAATGATTATTCTCGATCTGAAATGTCCATCAAGCGGAATGATGAAAAAGAATTTGTATGAGAATATCGAGCAGATTAAACCAACAGATGAGGTGAAGTTCGTTATCGGCAGCCGGGAAGATTATGACTGGACGAAAGAAATTATAGACAAGCATAACTTAACTGAAAAGTGCTCGGTTTTGTTTTCAACAGTGTTCGGCACGCTAAATCCGGCAACTATGGTTGAATGGATTTTGGAAGACAAGTTAAATGTTAGATTTCAATTGCAGATGCATAAGTATATTTGGGATCCTAAAACCAAAGGTGTATGATGAAAATTGCGAAAGAGTATAATTGGGAAATGGGGCACCGCCTTCCGTTCCATGAAGGGAAGTGTAAAAATCTGCATGGTCATTCATATAAATGCATGGTTGAAATAAGCGGCGAACCGGATGCCAACGGAATGGTTTTAGATTATTATGATATGAAAACCATTATTCAGCCGGTTATCGATGAACTAGATCACGCGTTCATGGTTTATACTGACGATAAAGAAGTGCTGGAATTCTTGGATAAAATTAATTCTCGCAAAGTTGTTGTGGATTTTCAATCGACAGCGGAAAATATTTGTTTATATCTGTTGGAAAAAATTAAGGCAACAAACTTGCCGAGAAATATTAAATCGGTAAAAGTGAAAGTCTTAGAAACTGAAAACACTTACGCTGAAGAAGAGATTAGCTTATTGAGTCGTCCTAAAAAAGGTTGACTGTTATTTAGTAATCCTCTCTGCGTAGCAGAGAGGATTTTTTATTCCATTTTTTAACCGGAAGAGTATTCTGTAGGTGCATCTCCTTCGGTGTTAAC
>Ga0172380_10008659_pt1 | contig 11034 bp, 5 predicted proteins | sample Leawe162metaG_FD_119747 | JGI IMG/M metagenome (GOLD analysis project Ga0172380, IMG submission 119747) | Leachate microbial communities from a municipal landfill in Southern Ontario, Canada - Leachate well 162 metaG | ecosystem: Engineered > Solid waste > Landfill > Unclassified | place...
CCGGATACGATTTGGATGGTAATTTGCTCAAGACGGTCAACAAGCCCCCACTTGCTGTTACCGGTCTGGCATTCTGGGAGGGCGAACCTCAGGGGTATCAGTTGTTCTTAATGTATCAACAACAGAATGAAACCCAACTCCTGAATGTCAACTTGAATACCGGGCAATCCCGCTTCACCACAACACTCAATCCTCCGCAAGGCGAATCCCCGAAAGCGGGTTCTATTACAAACACTCTTGCCCCTTACGGCGGGGTTGCCTTTATCGCTCCAATTACAACAGACATCGGTGGACAGGTGGATATATGGAGTGTTAAAGCCAATTTTGGTTGGATTGATATACAACCGAATAGTGAGCGAGGGGAACTACATTCCGGGGATGAGACCGAATTCAAAATTACTCTTGATGCAACCGACCTTGACACCAGCTTATACGAAGCCTCCCTGCGCTTCGACCACACCGCGCTTGGTGACCCAGTCATCATACCCATAACTCTGACCATCGTGCCCGAAGTATCGGTCACCGCCACAAATCGCCCCCTCCCCACCGAGTTCGCCATTACCGCCCTTTACCCTAACCCATTCAACGCACGGCTGAACATAGCCTATGCACTGCCCCAAGCGGGGGATGTAAACGTGACTCTATTCGATCTGAACGGGCGGGAAGTGCACCGGCAGGTTGCGGGGACTATGACGGCGGGGTATCTTAATCTCAGGTTGGATTGTTCACATCTCCCTACCGGGCTGTATATGGTTCAGGTGAGCAATGGGGGAAGAAGTATAACACAAAAAGCACTGCTACTAAAATAAGAGGAGCCACACCATGAAAACGTTACTATTTCTTCTATTAGTACCGATACTGTTCGTCAGTTTAGCATTCGGGGTAGAACATCGCGTGCCGGAGGACTTTGTTAAAATCCAGTCCGCTATCGAAGCGGCTCAAGACGGTGACCGGGTACTGATCGCAGATGGTCTATATCGTGAGAGGCTCAACTTCCTCGGCAAAGCAATCACTGTCTGTGGGAATATTGAAGCTCCGGAGCGGGTGATAATCAAACCGAATACAGCTGGTTCAGTGGTTGTCTTCAAAAACGGCGAAAGGGAGAACTCCGTACTGTGCGGTGTCACTCTGCGGGGTGCAACTACCGACTACGGCGGCGGTGCCTATATTAGGAATGCCTCGCCAACATTGCACCACCTGGTGGTGGATAGTTGTATGGTTACTGGGAGTGGTGGGGGTATCTATTGCACTGGTAGGTCAGGTTCCCAATTATCTCAAATCATGTTTGTAGCCAATAGTGCGGAAAACGGTGGTGGATTGTGTTGTTATGACCTGAGTACAATATATGCAAATTGTCTGCAGTTTAAAGGTTGCAAAGCCGATAAACTTGGAGGGGGGATCCTCATAAGCAAAGGCTCGTGGTTACAGGCTACCAATATAGAAATCGATAGTTGCCATGGTGTGCAAGCAGGTGGTGGTATCTCGTGTGTCAACGAATCCAGGTTAGACCTTAGCTATTTTACCATCACGAACTGTAAGGCTAATCAAGGTGGAGGTATCACTGTTTCAGCCCTCGCCGGGTTAGTGGCACGTAATGGACGGATATCCGACTGTCACGCGAGTTCCATAGGGGGAGGCTTTTACATTGTATCTGATCAATCCTTGGTTGAGAGAGTGCTTCTTGTAAGCAATTATGCCGAGGACGAGGGTTCCGCAATCTACATCTATCCCAATAATGACGAAGTAGCAACCTTGATTTTGAGTCAGCTGACCATCACAAAGCATAAACCTGAATTTCATGAAAATGAGGAGGATTTTGATGGATGGCTTCTCAGTATTGGACGAGGCGTAACCTACACCAACAACATTGCCTTTGGGAACCTATCAGAACGCATAAGATTGTGGCCTGAGAGACCCCTTTATTACTCCCTAATCTCCGATCCCATACTGCTTGCGGAGAGGGCTGACTTATTCGAATTAGGTGTCATAACAGGGGATCCCCTTTTCCGGGATATTGAGAATGATGACTATTCCCTTGAATTCGGGTCTCCCTGTCTTGATACCGGTGATCCGGATGCTCCACTTGATCCGGATGGCTCGCGGGCTGATATGGGCTGTTACCCGTATAAAAACCTCAGTTTAGTCACAGGGTATGTTCACACAATGGACCATCCTGCCGAGGCGATTGAGGGTGCATTAGTTCAAGTTGTGGATGGTCTTGAGGCATTTACTGACGAAGTCGGGTATTACCAAATCGCTATTCCGCAGTTCGAACCGTTCGATATTTTTGCCTCAAAGGAGAACTTTCAAGACTCTGCAATTGCGGGTTTTGAGCTATTCAATGACACTATCCGGGTAGATTTCCAGCTTGCATCCCCCAAGGTACTGGTACAGTTTGATGGTAACAAGCAAGAAGTTATTGCCGGTGACAGTACCCGTACGATCATCAGGATTCAAAACAACGGAACCGGAGTTCTGAACTGGAAGTGTATCCGTTATCTTTCTAATAAGTGGAGCGAAATTCCCTGGTCTACACCCTACTCCCTGCCATTGAACCTGCGAACCGACCCCATTTTGTTCGGGGTTGCATTCTGTGCCGGTAACTATGTTCTTTCATCACTATACGAAAGCGAGTACGTCTTTATCGTGGTTGATCGCGATGGTAATCAGCTACTCGGTTTCCCCCAACCCGGAGCCAATAATACCTACATGGCTGATTTAGATTCCGATGGGGAGTCTTGCTATGGGATCAAGGACGATAAAGTGTACCGTTTTACCCTTGACGGACATAGTGAGGAGCTTTTTAATTCAAAATATGAGCAAGCATATTCAATAGCTTGGGATAGTCAACGAAGCCTTATCTGGGTAGCTGGCAATGCACCGGGTAGCTCCCTAATAGCCTATGATCAGCGAGGTAATATCATTCACAATATCGAGAAACCGGAATTCACATCCACTGGATTGGCTTTCTGGCAGGATGCCCCGTTAGGAAACCAACTGGTGCTTCTCAGAAACTACCGTGATGTTAACCAAAGGTGTTACTATGCTCCGGACGAGGGTAGATGGAGCGAGATAGACACCATAGCGGCTTCGCCAACAGGCACCCCACGCTTCTATAGTATCAGCGACCAGATTGCCCCTGACGGTAGCTTGGTTATGCTATCAGCAACGACGGGTGGCGGTAGTAATGTGATTCACCAATGGACAGTCGGACTGAATTTTAGTTGGATGCCGATAGCTGAAGATGAACGAGCAGGAAGCCTACATCCCGGCGAAGAAAAAGAGCTAACTCTTGAATTCAACACAGTAGGACTGGACACCGGCAAGCATGAGATAACCCTTAAAATCGAGCATGACGGCTTTAACGAACCCGCCTACATCCCCATCGAACTAACAGTCATCGCAAAAGTATCGGTGAACTCCGCCTCCCTCCCACTTCCCGCTGAGTTTGCTGTCACTGCTCTCTACCCCAACCCGTTCAATGCGCGGCTGAATATCAGCTATGCCTTGCCTCAAGCGGGAGAGGTGTACGTTGTACTATTCGATCTGAATGGGCGGGAAGTGCATCGGCAGATCGCGGGGACCATGACGGCAGGCTATCATAGTCTGACACTGGATTGTTCGCACCTGCCTACCGGGCTATATCTGGTAAAGGTGAACACAGCAAACGGAAGCATCACCAAGAAGGCTTTACTACTCAAATAAAAATAGAGCTTAAAATGAAAACACTCTTCACTCTTCTCCTCGCTGTTCTGCTATTGATTGGTGGCTGTGAGAGAGATAGCACGCCTACTTTCAGCGATCCGCTTCCACCACCTTCGAACCTAACCGCCTCTGTTGCATCCCCCACAAGCGTTCAGCTTAAGTGGGATGATAGTGCCCCGGATAATCAAGGGTTCAAAATCGAGAGGAAAGAGATCGGTGGGCGTTGGAGGCTGATCAACCAATTGAATGGCGGGATTGAAAGCTACGTAGATTCCATGCTCCTCTCTAATCATCCATACTTTTACCGAACTTATGCTTATAAAGGAGGAGAAGTCTCCAACTACACTAACGAAGTCGTCGCTACGCCCAGTCCGTGGTGTTTTGCAGATACTTTCAGAACACTCCCTTCAACTACCGGGAACATAACAGCATTGGCATTCAGCCCCGATGGACAAACTCTCGCCAGTGCCATTTCATACGATGGTGGTGCCATTAGGCTGTGGAACGTTGCTGATGGTAGTAGTAGCCTCACTCTTCAAGAAGCTAATGAGAACATATACACTCTTGCATTTAGCCCCGACGGATCTATGCTCGCATGTGGGAGTTCAAGCAGTGCAAAACTGTGGCGAATCACAGATGGAGTCTTGTTACGTAAGTTCACAGCATTTGGGAACGTAAATAGCGTAGCGTTCAGCCCCGACGGAAAGCTGTTTGCGACAGGAGGTGAAGATTGGGATAACCTCGGTCGCTATATTAACATCTGGCATTTATCAACTGGTGAACTTGACAGTGCACTAATCACAGAACGAAATTCTGTTTCTGATATTGCTTTCAGCCCGGACGGCTCGCTACTTGCCTGTGGTAGCGTCAACGGTGATGCGAGGTTATGGCGCATCTCTGATGGTGCTTGCATTTTCACAGCTGGCGCAACAATGTATTCGTATAACAGCCCGGTGGCATTCAGCCCAGATGGAACTCTACTGGTTCGTGGGGGGAGTGAAGAAGTCCCCTATTTTCAAACGGATGGCGAACCTATTCTGCGAGGGACAATTGAGCTCTGGAGGGTTTCGGATGGAGTTTTCGTTGGAAAATATTTTGGGACCAGTACAGACCGGGTCAGAAACATAGAATTCAGTTCGGATGGTTTGACCTTTCTCTGTGGGGGTGATGGGGGTGTAAGTGTATGGAGTACGTCCGGTAGATTGCGTATCGCCACCTTACCCCAAAATTTATATCAGGGTGCTGCCGCATACAGCCCGGACGGTAAAACGATTGCAACAGGAAACCATGAAGGAATCACATTATGGCATTAACCTATCAACTCATTAACAAAAGGGTATTGACAACGAAAAGCAATACCCGAATCAGAAGGAGTCAAAAATGAAAACGAGTAAACTGTTTTTGGTTGGTTTCACCGGTTGGCTGGCATTTGCATCATTTTTTGGATGTTCGGAGGAGAGTGGTCTGACACCGATTTATCCCCCGTCAACCCCAACCGATCTGATTGTGACAGTGAACACCATTGCTACCGCCACAGTGCAATGGCGGGATACAGCACCCAACAATGAAGGTTTTGCCATCGAACGAAAGAAGAGCGGTGGTGCTTGGGGAAAAATCATGCAATGTGAGGGTACCTGCGAAAGTGCAGTGGACACTACCTTGTCTGTGAACAATACTTACGCATATCGGGTTTATGCGTTCAATCAGGATGTCGTTTCCAACTATTCCAATGAGGTTTCGGTTTCTACACTACTATTAGCACCAACGAATCTGAAGGTGCAGACAGTGAACGCTACCAGTCTTGAGGTACAGTGGGATGACAACAGCCAGTTTGAAGATGGATATAATATTGAACGGAAAGTTGGATCGGGCGCGTGGGAGTTAGTCCACACCACCACCGGAAACACAACCAGCCACACGGATACCGATCTATCTCCAATCACACCCTATGATTACCGCGTAGTGACCAAGAATCAAACGGCTTTCTCTGAATACAGTGAAACAGTAACCGGAATAACCTACTTTATGAACCCACAAAAACTCACAGGGTTTGTTAGAACCGTGGAAACAGTCGCTTTTAGTCCCGATGGGGCTACTGTTGCCAGTGCCGGGTTTGATGGCTCTATCATACATTGGCAAGTATCCGATGGCAGTTGCTCCTTACCCGTTTCAGGGCATATCGGCGCAATCCAATCTATTGTGTTTAGTCCGGATGGGCAGACAATGGCAAGTGGAAGTGTTGATCGGACAGTAAAGATATGGAGCTTTCCTAACGGAGAATGCCTAAAGACATTAGCAGGGCACCTTGCCACTGTCCAATCAGTCGCTTATAGCCCCGATGGTTTAACCCTTGCCAGCGGAAGCTCAGATAAAACTATCAAGATATGGCGGGTTTCTGATGGTGTTTGTTTGCAAACCTTAAGCGGACATGCCGGTTATGTATTTTCTGTCGCGTTTAGCCCCGATGGTTCGCTGTTAGCAAGTGGTAGTGGAAATCGTAGTAATACGGACAATAGTATCAAGATATGGCGGCTTTCAGACGGGGTTTGTATCCAGACTCTCACAGGGCATAGCGATTATGTTGAATCTGTATCCTTCAATGCTGATGGTAAAGTGATAGCCAGTGCGAGCTTGGATCAAAGCATTATATTATGGAGCGTTGCCGATGGTTCGGTTTTACATACCCTAACAGGGCATGCAAATGGTGTTCTCTCCATCGCCTTCAGTCCAAATGGTATGGTGCTGGGTAGTGGAAGCCTCGACAAATATATTAAACTTTGGAATGTATCCACAGGAGCTTGTTTGGCAACATTAACATGGCAGACAGAATCTATTAATTCCATTGCGTTTAGCCCCGATGGTAAAGCGTTAGCAAGCGCGGGACCAAATGGAACAACCTGCCTTTGGCGTTAAGGTAACAATCAAACCGGAAAAAGAAAAAGGGCATAAAATGAAGACATCCAAATTCGTAATTGTAACCACGGCGGTATTAGTATTGCTGTTTGCGGTTAGCTGTACTGACGTAGCCAATCCCTTGGACGGTAACTCCCCTGCAGTTCCGACTGATCTTTCTGTAAATATATTATCAGTAACCAGTGTTGAGCTGACATGGAAAGACAACTCCCCCGATAATGATGGCTATACTATCGAGAGAAAACAAGATGATGGACTATGGAGCATAATAAGACAGTTGGGTGGAAACAGCTTTACCACTGTGGATTCCGGGCTTGCCGTCAACGCTGTCTACTATTACCGGCTTTATGCCTCAAAGGGAGATGACGTTTCAGGTTACTCAAAGGTGGTTACTTTACCACACCTCCTCCCTGCACCAGCAAATCTATCTATCAATGATGTATCAGCAACTTATGTACAGTTCTACTGGTCTGATAGATCCAATAACGAAGAGGGCTTTAAAATTGAGCGGAAAACAAATAGTGCGGTATGGGTTGAAATTGCTGTTTTACCGTTATACAGCACAATGGGTAGAGACACAACTGTAGCACCAAACACAAAGTATTGGTACCGGGTTCGTGCTGTAACATCTGCCGGTGAATCGGACTGCAGTAATGAAGATTCCACAGAGACCATATTACCTGCGCCTGACCATTTGCAGGCAAACAGCTCTGGTAAAACAACCATACAGCTGAACTGGTATGATAATTCATCCGACGAGACCGGATTTAAGGTTGAACGAAAGTCATCAAGCGAGGATTGGAAAGAGATCGCCAACCTACCGATAGACAGTACTGCCTATCAGGACACCGCATTAGTACGGTTCTCCCCCTATTCCTACCGTGTCAGCGCACATTATCTGACTACCACATCAGACTATTCTGAGGAGGTTACCGCCTCACCATGCTACGGACAATACCTAAAACTCTCCGGTCATTCTGAGAGGGTGAATTCAGTAGCATTCAACCCCGTTGGAACGATCTTAGCCAGCGGGAGCGATGATAAATCTGTCAAGTTATGGACACTTTCGGATGGAAAAGCTTTTAGGACGCTGAATGCGGGAACCGGGAAAGTGAACTCCGTTGCATTTAGCCCTGATGGTTTGACGGTACTGGCGGGTGGTGTCAACCTTGCAAGGAGTGCACGCTCTATCAAACTGTGGAGAATATCAGATGGTGTCTGCCTGTGGACATTCAACGATGTGACAGTAGACGAAGATGAAGTAATGTCTGTCGCATTCAGCCCGGACGGACTGACCGTGGCAACGGGTGGAACAAATGCAAGTATATATCTCTGGAGCGTTGCTGACGGAGAATGTATCCGGACTTTCGCCGGTCATACCGGTACAATCAGATCCGTAGCGTTTAGCCCAGACGGTACAATGTTAGCCAGCGCAGGTTTCGACAACAGCATTAAAATATGGAACACATCGGATGGCAGTTGCATACGAACTCTCACGGATCACACCGATTTTGTTGTTTCAGTCGTTTTTAGCCGCGATGGTTCAATCCTCGCAAGTGGTAGTGCAGATAAGACAATTCGACTGTGGCGCACATCGGATGGTGTCTGCATCAAGACTCTGCTCAGCGGCTTTGATTATTGTCGAAATATCGCTTTTTCACCTGATGGTGGCACTATTATCAGTGGTTACGGCTCAACAACACAAATCTGGAGTACCGCCACGGGGGAGTGTATCGGAACACTTACAGGATATAATTATAGTACTAACACTGTTGCATTTAGCCCGGAAGGATCTTCGATTGCGATAGGTGCATCCAGTTCTATCATTCTCTGGCGATAAGATACTTTGTGACAATTGTTCCACCGTCACTGTACTAAGAACTAAACTTATAGAAAGAAGTTATGAAAGCCACTAAAAGCAGTTACCTCGTGCTACCTCTGATCTGCATACTGCTTCTTTTCAGCAGTTGCACGGAGGAGAGCAGTGGTCCAACCAGCACCTTCGCCCCCGCGACTCCCACTGATCTGGTTGTCAAGGTGGTATCTTCTACCAGCGTTGAATTGGCATGGAAGGACAATTCGCCCGATAATGAAGGGTTCAAGATAGAACAGCGAATCGTAGGGGGTGAATGGGAGTATTTAAATGAAATTGATGGCAACACGGATAGCTTAGTTATCCGAAATCTAACCGCGGGGTGTGTCTATTTTTATCGCCTCTACGGTTTTAATGGGGAATCGGTATCCAGTTACTCAAACGAAGTTTCGGTAGTACCCAATTCATGGACGTTTGCACAAAATGTCGGAACCTTTGGCGCACTAAAACCGATAAACTCAATCGCATATAGCCCTGATGGCTCGTTAATCGCTAAAGCTTGCTCAGAAAGCATAATTGAAATCTGGCGATTAGAGGATTACAACTGCCTTAAATCATGGACTACCCACACCTCTTCGGTCGCGACCATAGCATTTAGCCCCGATGGGACAACTATTGCCAGCGGTAGTGCCGATAGGGTCGTCAAAATTTGGCGGGTTGCGGATGGAGCTCTATTGCACACAATGAACAGACATATGTCAAACGTCAATTCCGTTGATTTTAGTCCAGATGGTTTGTTTCTTGCCAGTGGCAGTGGTGATCAAACGATAGCGCTTTGGCGAGTAGAAGACGGCGGTTTTATACGGAGTATGTCTGCGTCTAATCCTGTAGGAACGGTTGATTTCAGCCCTGACGGTGTGACACTTGCGAGCGGTGATAATAACGGGAAAATCAATCTCTGGCGCATTGCTGATGGGGCCTGTCTGAGGATATTATCCGGGCAAAAATTCCTCGAATCCATAGCTTTTAGCCCAGATGGTTTAACCCTTGCGAGTGCGGGGGATGACCAAACCGGATATGATTACACAATTCAGCTGTGGCGTGTCTCTGATGGTCACTGCATCCAAAAATTAGCAGGACACACTTACACGATTACTTCGCTGGCTTTTAGTCCCGATGGTAATTACCTTGTGAGTGGGAGCAGAGACCACAATGTCAGGGTCTGGAGCCCATATTCAGGACAGTGCGTCGGGCTGTTAACAGGGCATACAAACGATGTGCGATCTGTCACTTTTAGTCCCGATTCAAAAACTATAGCAAGCGGAAGCCTGGATTATACTGTCAGATTGTGGCGGTAAGTTCAAAACAACAACCGGTACAAGAAAGAAAAAGGAAAATTAATGAAATCACTACACAACATTAGGCTCTTACTTCTCGCTGTCCTCTTCCTGTCCTTGGCTGACAGCTGTACAGAGAGGGGTAACCCAATGAGCACCATACCTTCCGCCTCACCCACTGATCTGGTTGTCAAGGTGTTATCTCCCACCAGCGTTGAACTGGCATGGAAGGACAACTCGCCCGATAATGAGGGGTTCAAGATTGAGCGAAGGCTGACGGATGACGATTGGAGCCTTATTGGAGAACTCGACGGAAACACTGAAAGTTACGTAGATTCAGCGTTGATGATAAATAGAACATATCGGTATAGGATATATGCATATAGCGGAGAAACCGTGTCCGGTTTTTCGAATGAGGCTTACGGTACGCCATCGCCTTGGATGTATCCACCAAATCAAAGTCACTTAACTGGACACGCTGGTACAATCACAACTATTGCTTTCAGCCCAGATGGGTTGACGCTTGCCAGTGGAAGTTCGGATAGGAGCATCAAGCTTTGGAACCTACAAGATTCAACCTGTTCTGCAACCCTTACTGGTCACGCCTTTGGCATTACATCTCTGATATTCAGCCTCGATGGTAGTTTTCTTATTAGCGGAAGTGTAGATGAAAGCATAAGAATATGGCGTTTATCGGATAACACCTGTACTAAGGTTTGGGATGGACACACCGGCGGAGTTACCTGCTTGGCGACAAGCCCGGATGGACTAACATTTGCCAGCGGAGGAGGAGATGATTTAATCAAAATATGGCGCATATCGGACGGTATCTGTGTAGATACGTTGATTGGGCACTCACAAGCGATCACTTGTATGGAATTTAATCCCGACGGTCAGACAATAGTTACTGGCAGTTGGGATGGTTACCTTAAAGTATGGTCTCTTGCCGATGGAAAATGCATCAATACTTTGAGCTCCAGCGGAGAAGGTTTCAAAACCATTGCATTAAGCATGGATGGTGTTACTCTTATTAGTGCGGGAGAATGGGCAAGCAGGATCTCGCTCTGGAATATAACAAAGGGGACTTGTGTTAAAACCTTAGCCGGACATTCTGGACGAATAAATTCTCTTGCCTACAGCTCCGATGGTCTACTAATACTCAGTGGAAGTGACGATACGACTGTTAAAGTATGGAGTGCGGAGTCTGGTGCCTGTGTTGGGACACTGGTTGGGCATAGTCAGACGGTATTGCAAGCACGTTTTAGC
>Ga0172380_10008660_pt1 | contig 11032 bp, 8 predicted proteins | sample Leawe162metaG_FD_119747 | JGI IMG/M metagenome (GOLD analysis project Ga0172380, IMG submission 119747) | Leachate microbial communities from a municipal landfill in Southern Ontario, Canada - Leachate well 162 metaG | ecosystem: Engineered > Solid waste > Landfill > Unclassified | place...
AGAAATTTCTCCTCAAACCTGGATATTTTAGCCGAAAAAGGGTAAAAACGTCAAGCAGACATGGCTGTGGAATGTTTAGATGGAGAGGTATTTAAATAAGGTTTCCAGAATCTGGTCCGGCGGGAGTAATTCGCCCTTGGGCTCGGACCGTTTTTTCAATTCCACCTTTCCTTCCTTTAAATTTTTGCCGATGGTTATCCGGAAAGGGATTCCGGTCAGGTCCGCGTCTTTGAACTTTTCGCCGGCCTGCCTGGCCCGGTCGTCCATCAAAACCGGAATTTTCTTTTCCTGCGCCGCGGCGTAGAGCCGGTCCGCGGCTTCCTTAACCGCCGGGTCGTCGTAATTGATGGGCAGGATGAGCAGGTGAAAAGGCGCGACCGAAATCGGCCAGATGATTCCGGATTGGTCGTAGTTGTTTTCAATGACGGCGGAGACCAGCCGGGAAACGCCGATGCCGTAGCAGCCCATGACGAAAGGACGCTGCTGGCCGGTTTTGTCCAGGAAGAGCCCCTTCATTTTTTCGCTGTAGGGTGTACCGAGCTTAAAAATGTGGCCGATTTCCAGTTCCGGGCACGCTCCCTCCGCTACGAACTCTTCGGAGAATTTGCCGCCCATGGCGCCGCTGTCCGCGCCGGTTACCTTATATTTAATTTCCAGCCGCTTGAAGATGCGGTGGTAGGCGGCCAGCATCTTCTGGTAGCTGAGTTCCAGACCTTCTTCGTCAACGTCGAAGCTGTAGGCGTCTTTCATCAGGAATTCCCGGGAGCGGACCAGGCCGAAGCGCGGTCTCATTTCATCCCGGAACTTGGTTTGAATCTGGTAGAGGGTCAGGGGCAGCTGTTTGTATGAGTTTACTTCCCGCCGGACCACTTCCATAATCACTTCTTCGTGGGTGGGGCCAAGCAGGAGTTCCCTGTCGTGCCGGTCTTTAAACATGAAGGAGACGATGTCTTTGCCCAGGAGTTTGTAGCGGTCAGATTCCTTCCAAAGGCTGGTCGGCTGCAGGGCCGGCATCAGGAGTTCCACGGCGCCGGTCGCGTTCATCTCCTCCCGGATAACTTGTTCAATGTTGCGCAGGGCGGCCAGGCCGAAGGGAAGGTAGGTGTAGATTCCGCTGCTTAGCTGCCGTACCATCCCGGCCTGCAGGATAAGGCGCAGGGAAGGTGTGTCGTCGTTTTCAATTGAGGCTTCTTTTAAGGTCGGTAAGAAATATTGGCTCCAACGCATAAGAAACTCCTTTGGCGACCCTGAAAGGGTCGCGCTACGAAACGCTCTATTATTTTCGGAGAGCGTATATTATATCCAGGAACGTTCGCGCATCGCCGCCACCAGTTCCGACACGGAAAGAATGTAAGCGGCATTTCGGAAATCAGCCTTCCTTTCTTTGGTCAGACGCAGTACCTTACCGAAAGCCGATTCCACCTTGGAATCGATAAACTGGTAAGTTTCTTCCGCGGACGTCTGGTTGCCGCTCTTGGCGTTGCGCCATTCTACGTAGGAAGCTACAACGCCTCCGCTGTTGGCCAGGATGTCCGATATTACCGGAATTCCTTTTTGGCCTAAGATTTTATCGGCTTCCGCGGTGGTTGGTCCGTTGGCGGCTTCCACGACCAGTTTGGCGGAGATTTTGTCAGCATTCTCTTTATTCAGGACGTTTTCCACGGCCGCCGGAATCAGAATTTCAACCGGTAGTTCCAGGAGCGCTTCGTTCTTTATTTTTTGCAGGTTGTCATCCGGGTACTCCGAAATGAGTTTGCCCTGCCGGATAAAGTCCAGAATTTGGGGGATAGGCAGACCTTTTGGCGAGTAGAGTCCGCCGGAAACGTCGCTGAGCGCCACGATTTTAGCGCCTTTTTCAAAAAGAAACGAGGCGGTGTAACTGCCCACGTTGCCGCAGCCCTGGATAGCGGTTGTGGTATTCTTGATTTCTTTTTCCAGAATCTGGCGGCAGGCAGAGGTGGCAATGGTTGAGACGCCTCTTCCGGTTGCTTCCCGGCGGCCGGGCAAGCCTCCTAACCGGGGCGGTTTTCCGGTTACCGACTCCGGATGGTGGGTCTCCCCGTAAATTATCGCCATATCCGAGGGGGTGGAGCCCAGGTCCGGCGCCGGTATGTAAGAGCCGGCTGTCAGTTCATCCCGGAGCATGTGGGCGTATTCCTTGATGAGGGTACGTCGTTCAAACTCCGAGATGCTTTTCGGGTCAAAGGCGATGGCGGATTTACCGCCTCCGAACGGCAAGCCCATCAGCGCGCACTTATGGGTCATCAATTCCGCCAGGGTTCTGGTTTCCTCCAGGGTGACGTTGGCGGCAAAGCGCACTCCGCCCTTAGCCGGTCCCAGAACGAGGTTGTGATAGACTACGTATCCGCTGTAGATAAGCATCTTGTTCGGGCCGACCTTAAGGTTGACCGAAAGGGTGCTCTCTTTTTCCGGACGCTTCAACAACATCTCGGCGGCTTCCGGTATTTCCATAAACTTCTTTAGTTTTGTGAAATCAACCATTTTTTACCTCCGTTTTTACTTCCCCAAATTAAACGCGGTCTAACGGCCAAAGAAAGATATTAAACGGGCTTTCCGAAAGGGTACCGAAGAGCGCGGGAACCTGTTCTGTTTCCGCGTGGGTTTTCAATGACGCAACGTCCGGGATTTTTTCTTTTCCCGATTGGGCCGCAAACAGGGATACGGTTTTTTGCAAGTCAACGATTTTTAACATTGCCGAGGAGGTGATGTTCCATGCCGAAGCAGCCTGTAAAATCGATCCCGGGATAATAGATTTTTCCGGAAAGAAAAAGTTCAGGGAAGAAAGGTTGAAATGCTCCATTGCGTATCCGGCGATTCCCATGACGGTCGGGATGGAGCCGCCGAATTCCAAGCAGCCGTTAAGGCCGTACTCCCCGGAAAGGGCAAGGTAGCCGAAATCATTTCCGTCGTCCGCGGAGAAGAGCAGAAGACCGCGTTTTCGGTAAAGAAGAGCGTATTCTTTTTTCGTCCTTGTTTTCCGGTAATGATTTTTTTCGTAAGCAGCGATAATTTTAACCAGGAGGTCTTTTTGTCCGGAATACCGTTGCGGGAAAACGGGTTTTACCCCGGCTTTATGAAGGCCGCGCCGGTTTACGGTAAAGTTCCATGTTTTGCCGGCGTTTTCGTAACCGAAAGTCCGGTAGCGGTGCCGGTCTCCCCAGAGGATGGAAACAGGAAAATTCTCTTCCTTCATTTTGGCGATGGCGTGTTCCATTAATTGGTTCATGTAGCCTTTGTTTCGAACCGAAGGTGAAGTGGCAATCCCGCCGATGCCGGCCACCTTAACCCTGGTTTTACCCAGGACCAAGTTAAGCGGGAAAAGGCGGACCAGGCTTACAATATCCCCCTTTTCTCTAATCGGGTAGATATGGCGGTAATCGGTTGTTTCTTTGTTCCAGACCGCGGGATAGTTTTCGGAAAAGTAGTTATAACTGTGCCCGTAGGCGTTTTCCAGAAAACGTTGAATCTCTTCGTAGTCTTTCGGTTTCGCGAAGATTATTTTTCCCATGCTAACCCCCGATTTTGATGATTTTAAGGGCGGCGTCCGGGCAGATTAGCGCGCAACGCAGGCAACCGGTACATTCGTTGCCGGAGAATTCTACAAACAAAGAACCCTTTTTATTTTTATTATCTGAAATTTTGAGTCCTTTTTTCGGGCAAAAGTGAACGCATAGGCCGCAACCCTTGCAGTAGTTGTTGTCTATGATTACTTTGAATTTTGTTTTGGCGTTAGTTTTCATATTTTGTAGGGGCGGGGTTACATCCCCGCCCCGTTGAGTTGACTCCACTCTACGGGGCCCGCCCACGGCGGGAGGGGGCGTAGCCCCTCCCCTACATTTTTACAATGTTTTTAATCTGTTTATAAATTCCTTCTTCGTCCAGGCCGATTTCCGCTAATAATTCCGGCCGGCTTCCGAAGGTAACGAAACGGTCCGGCGCTCCAATCATTTTTACGTTTTTCTTTAAGTTTTTTTCCGTGAGATGTTCCAGGACCGCGCTGCCGAATCCGCCTAAAAGACTGTTTTCTTCGACGGTCACCACCGTGTTTGCCTCCGCTGCTCTCCGGATGATTTCTTCGTCAAGGGGTTTGATGGACGAAGTTGGCCAGAAGGAGACGGAGACCCCGTCATTCTTCAGTCTTAACGCTGCCCGGCGTGCCGTCTCGGCGATATTGCCCGCCGCCAGGATTGAAACGGCTGCTTTTGGTTCCTCAATTGTTTCCAGATTTTCCGGTCCGGCATTTTTGGGGAAAAGGATGACGGTCGGAAACGACGCCTTCAGCGATTGGGCTAATAATCGCCGCAGCTCCTGATAGGAAAAAGGCGCTAGGATGGAGAGGCCGGGTAAGGAACGCAGGTAAGAAAAAGAGTAGAGGCTGTGGTGGGTGGAACCGTCCGGGCCGACCAGTCCGTTGTTGCACAAGATAAAAGTAACCGGCAGGTCCCCTTGCAGGCAGATTTCCTGAAACACCTGGTCAAAAGCTCTCTGAAAGAAGGTGGCATAGACGGCGACTACCGGACGTTTGCCGGATTTGGCGAGTCCGGCGGCAAAAGCGACCGCCGCCTGTTCCGCGATGCCAACGTCAAAAAAACGTTCCGGGTATAACTTTTGAAAATTTTGCAGCCCGACACCTTTGGTCATCGCTGCGGTAATGGCCATAATCTCCGGTTTCTTTTCCGCCTGTCTGACCAGTTCCTCCGCGAATACTTCGCGGTATTCCGTTTCCGGCGCCGCAATCGGTTCGCCGGTTGTTATCGAGAACCTGTTTGCGGAGTGAAAATGTTCCGGGTCTGCCTCGGCCGGCGGGTAACCTTTCCCTTTTTTGGTGACCACGTGGACCAGCCGCGGCGTGGAAAGTTTTAAAACCTTTTCCAGCGCTTCCCTGAGTTGCGAAAAGTTATGACCGTCAAATGGCCCGAAATAACTAAACCCGATTCCTTCGAATAGTTCCGCGGGGCCCAGGAGGTTCTTGACGCCTTCCTCCATTGTCTTGAAAAAATTAATTGTTTCCGGTCCCAGAAAAGGCATCTTCTGGACGAGTGTTCTGGTGTGTTGTCGGAAGTTTTCCAGGCGCGGATTGGTGATGACCTTGGTCAGGGACAGGGCGAGTCCGCCGGTGGTGGGTGAGATAGCCATCTCGTTGGCGTTAAGGATGACGCATAGGTTCGCTTTGGCTGCCGCTGCCTGGTTTAATCCCTCAAAGGCCACCCCGCCGCTCAAAGAGGCGTCGCCGATTACCACGACGGTTTTTCCTTCTTTTTTAGTGCAGGCGATGCCTAATCCGGTGGCGATGGAAGTGCTGGAATGGCCGGTTCGTAAAGGGTCGGTGGCGCTCTCATTGGGTTCCGGAAAACCGGAGAGGCCGTGGTAGGTTCTAAGTTTTTCAAACTCAGTCTTCCGCCCGGTCAGAATTTTGTGGGTGTAGGTTTGGTGGCCTACGTCCCAGATGAGGGTATCTTTTTCCAGGTCTAGGAGCCTGTGAAGAGCGATGGTCAGTTCCACTACGCCCAGGTTCGAGGAGAGATGTCCGCCGTTTTTGGCTACTACCTCAATGATTAGTTGCCGGATTTCTTTCGTTAAGAGCGGAAGTTCTTCCGGCCGCAGTTTTTTAACATCTCCGGTTTGATTTATCTTGTCCAGTATCATTTTTTAAGGTATGAAGATTACTTACATTTTACCTTTTTTTGGATTTTTATGTCTAATTTGAACACTATTAATATATTGACAGATTCCGGTTCGGTTTTTTTATGTTAAAATATTGAGACAGTGGAAAAGTATTTTGATGTTATCGTGGTTGGCGCCGGTCACGCCGGAGCCGAAGCCGCCTTGTCCGTGTCCAGAATGGGTTTTTCGGTCCTGCTTCTGACGATGAATCTGGATACGGTGGGCCAGATGTCCTGCAACCCGGCAATCGGCGGAGTGGCTAAAGGCCAGTTGGTTCGGGAGATAGATGCCCTGGGCGGTGAAATGGGTCTGTGGGCTGATGCCACCGGTATCCAGTTCCGGGTTCTTAACGCCGGCAAAGGTCCGGCTGCTTTCAGTCCCCGAGCTCAGAGCGACAAGAAGGCCTATCAGCAATTGGTGCGGGAAACGCTGGAGAGAATTCCGAATATAATTATTCGCCAGGGTATGGCGGAGGAAATTTTAATTAAGGGCGGTAAGGCAGCCGGAATACGCACCCGGGAGGGTTTTGAGTACCGGGCCAGGGTTGTAATCATTACGGCCGGTACTTTTCTTTCCGGGGTTTTACATTTCGGCCAGACCATTATTCCCGGCGGCCGGATGGGCGAAGAGTCCGCGGATAAGTTGAGCGGGTCGTTGGTAAAAAACGGTTTTGAAATCAGCCGTTTCAAGACGGGTACGCCGCCCAGGGTTTCTTTCCGTTCTTTGAACCTCGACAAGTTGAAAATTCAATTCGGAGACGAGTTACCCCAGCCGTTTTCTTTCCGAACGGAAAATTTTGCGCCGCGACAGATGCCGTGTTATCTTACGCACATGACCCGGGAAACGATTCGTATTGTGACTGACAATTTACATCGTGCGCCGCTTTATACCGGGCAGATTAAAGGGGTTGGTCCGCGTTACTGTCCTTCCCTGGAAGTGAAGGTAAAGATGTTTCCGGATAAGACCGGTCATCAGGTATTTCTGGAACCGGAGGGCCGGAATACCGACGAGGTCTATGTGGGCGGTTTCGCAACCAGTCTGCCGGCTGAAGTTCAACGGGATGCTCTGTCAACAGTCACCGGGTTGGAAGATGTGGATATCCTTCGTTTCGGCTACGCGGTGGAGTATGATTTTTTTCCGCCCCATCAGCTAAAGTCTACCATGGAAACCAAGCGGGTGGAAAACCTTTATTTTGCCGGGCAGGTAAATGGAACCAGCGGGTATGAAGAGGCGGCCGGCCAGGGGCTTTTAGCCGGGATTAACGCGGGGCTTAGATTTCGGGGCAAGCCGCAATTCGTTTCCCGGCGTGATGAATCCTATCTGGGAGTGATGGCGAATGACTTAACGACGACGGAACTTTTTGAACCTTACCGGCTTTTTACTTCCCGGGCTGAATACCGGCTTCTGCTGCGTAGCGACAACGCCGATTTTCGTTTGATGGATTACGGCTATCGGTTCGGATTGATTCCGAAAGATGTTTACGAGAAGATGCGTTTTCAACGGGAGGCGATTGCCGTGGAAATCAAGCGGTTGAAGACCACTTTTGTTTCTTTGCCGGAAGGTTCGCTGAACCTGGCCCGATACCTCCGCCGCCCGGAGGTTAATTACCGCGACATAGAAAAGATTGAGGCACAACGAAAAAATGTAGGGGCGGGGTTACACTGCGTCCGCCATAGCCTTTTGGCGAAGGCGGATCCCCGCCCAACAGACGTTCGGGTCAAGAAAGCGGTTGAAATTGAACTCAAGTATGAAGGGTATTTGGAACAAGACCGGGTTCTGGCCGAAAGACTGGCAAAGAACGCCGGAGCCTTGATTCCGAAAGGTTTTAATTATGACAAGATTGTCGGTCTTTCCACGGAAGGAAGGGAGAAACTTAAGAAGTTTCGGCCCGGTTCGCTTAACGAGGCGCGTCAGATAAGCGGAATCCGGGCCAGCGACCTTACCCTTTTGTTTTTAAGGCTGCACGGATAACCGATCGCGTATAGCCACTGGTTGTAGTTGCCAAGCTTGCTTGGCGCGGTTAAAAGAGCCCGGCAAGCCGGGCGACTACAAATAATACAATTTTTTTAAATGGCAAATGAAAAAGATTACCAAAAGCCCTAAGGAGACCAAGACGGTTGCAGCTCTCTTTGCTGAAAAATTAAAGGGCGGGGAGGTGATTGCGCTTATCGGGCCGCTCGGCGCCGGCAAAACGGTCTTCGTAAAAGGTCTGGCTGCGGGTTTAGGGATACCGGAAAGAGAGGTACGAAGCCCGTCGTTTGTTATCCTGATTGAACATCATAAAGGCCGGTTGCCGCTCTTCCACTTTGATTTCTACCGGTTTGAAAAAGGGGTTGAAATAGAAACTACCCCTTTTGAAGACTGCCTAAAGGCTAATGGTGTAATCGTGGTTGAATGGCCGGAGCGGATAGCCGGTTACCTACCGCCGGAAACCAGAAAGGTGTCAATAGAGGTTTTGGGGCCGAAACTGCGAAGAATCAAGATTGTGTAGCGGTCGGATTCATCCGACCCGCGGAAACCCCTACGTTTGCAGTGATTTCACTGCCTCTTTAATATCTTTTGCTTGAAACAAATAGGTTCCTACTACCAGGATATCAACCCCGGCTTTTCGGCAGAGAGCGCCGGTCTTTGGATTAACCCCGCCGTCAACCTCAATTTCAAAACGCAGGCCTTTTTTCCGTCGTTCCGCATCAAGTACGGAAATCTTATCCAGGGCGCCGGTAATGAATTCCTGCCCTCCAAATCCCGGGTTCACCGACATAACCAAAACCTGGTCAATCGCATTTAAATAAGGGAGAAGGGTTTCGACCGGGGTGGGCGGGTTAAGGACCAAACCGGCTCTTACTCCGGCGATTTTAATTTCTTTCAGTAATTTTTCCGGTCGGGAGACCGTTTCGACGTGAAAGAGGATGAGGTTGCTGCCGGCATTGATAAAAGGAGTTGAAAACTTCTCCGGGTCGGTAACCATCAGGTGCGTTTCGAAGGGGAGCCGGGTGTGGGGCCGCAGACTTTTGACCACCTGGGGCCCGAGCGTCAGGTTGGGCACAAAATGGCCGTCCATAATATCCAGGTGGAGGAGTTGGGCGCCGGCTTCTTCCGCCCGCTTAATTTCTTGGCCGAGATTGCCAAAATCGGCGTTCAGGATTGATGCGGCAATTTTAACCATATTGCGTTATAATATACCATATTATGAAGCCGAAGCAAATAAAGCCGAAGGAAGTAAAACCGGAGCAGGGGAAACGGAAGCGCGTAATCGCGCCGGTTATTCAAAATCGCCGTGCCCGCTATGATTACGAAATTTTCCAGACGGTGGATGCCGGTTTGTCCCTGGCCGGACCAGAGGTAAAATCCATCAGGGGCGGTAACGCTTCCCTGTCAGATTCGTTTGCCCGGATTGACAAAAACGAGGTTTTCCTGCATAATATGTATATCGCTCCTTACCCATGCAGCCGGGAGGAGCTGGACGTAAGGCGTCCGAGAAAACTGCTTCTTCACAAACAGGAAGTGCTGAAGTTAAGCCAGGCGGTTAGCCAGAAGGGCCTGACGCTGATACCCTTAAAAGTTCATTTCCGGCGCGGTTGGGCAAAGGTTGAGATAGCCATTGCCAAGAGCAAGAAACAGTTTGATAAAAGGGAGAAGATTCGGCGCCGGGTATCGGATTTGGAGATGGCTAACCACGGTAAACGGTGAATTGTGAACGGTAAAGGGTAGGTGCTTTAATTCTTGAATTACCATTCACTGTTTACCATTTACTATTCACTGTAGTTACAATGGGGGCGAACTGATTCGACTGGAACGTAAGTGACGGATTGGAGCATGCCGAGTTCGGGGAAGGGCTCGTTAAAATCCCCAAAAACAAACTGCCAATACGGCAAACTATCTGGCGGCATAAGCCAGACTCCCCTCTGATTGCCTGCAATTAGAGAGCGGAGCGGATAGCAGGCTGGCTCCTTTGTTCCGCCTTAAGACAAAGGAGTAAGAAACCTTGAGGCTACGGCCGGTTCATCCATTTCCCGAGAGGGCCCGGCAGGAAGACAAAACGGGGAAAAAGCATGTAGCGCCAACCGTTCTTTATTTCAGGACCGGAGCTCATTACTCCGCGCCTCCACCCAAAGGGTCGGATTTTATCCGGCCCTTTTTTATTGGGGGAGCGACGGGCCTGCAAAGGGTGCGGGAAAAGTTATTTTCCCGCGCAGTCGCGGTGGGGTTGGAATATTAGGGAAGGGAAGCCCCCTTCCCTAAAACGAGCGCAGGCAATGTTACGGGTTGTAGCGGCTGAGCTAGACTCGTGTTGCCGGAGCGAAGTAGAACCGCGAGCTCATTACTCCGCGCCTCCACCCAAAGGGTCGGATTTTATCCGGCCCTTTTTTTATAACAAAATCTTTTTGATTTCCGCCAGAACCAGGCGTTCGGATTCTTCCAGGCCGGTGTTGATAGTACAGCCGGCTGCGTTGCGGTGTCCGCCGCCGCCGAATTCGGCGGCAACCTTCTGTACGTCGTAGGCGCTTTTCGAACGCAGGTTAACCCGGGTTTTTCCGTCGGACAGTTCCTTCAGGACAAAGGTAACGCGGTTACCTTCAACCACCCTCAGATAGTCGATAAAATTTTCGCTGTCGCATTCGGAAGTTCCGGTTTCCCGGTACATCTGCCGGCTCACCTTGCAGTAAACAACGTATCCGTCCGGTGTCTGTTTGATGGTGGACAGCGTTTTACCCAGCAGGAGCAGGGTGGCGAATAAGACCTGTTCGTAAACTCCTTCCACGATTCGATTCGGTTCTGCCCCATTGTCAATGAGGTCGGCGGTAATGCGCAGAGTTTGAGCGTTGGTGTTAAAACGGAACGAGGAGGTGTCGGTGAGAATGGCCGTATAAAGCGCCGAGGCGATTTCCGGTGTTATCTTTCCGCCGGACCGGATAATAATATCGTGCACAATTTCCCCGCACGCGGAAACTCCGGGTGAAACCAGGTTTACGTTTCCGTAAAGGCCGTTATCAAAATGATGGTCAATGTTGAGGATCGGTACGTTCTCCGGCAGTCTGCCGGATTGGCCGGCGCGGTATTTAGTGCTGCATTCCAGGAATACGGCGGCTTCAAAAGAATCACGGAACCGGGGCTGACGTTTGAAATCGGCCAACGTTTTAATTGTCTCGCTGCCTTCCAGAAACCGGTAGTCAGGCGGTACCGATTCGTCGTTGACGATTATCGCTTTTTTGCCTTGGGCCTTAAGGAAGAAGTAAAGCGCTATTTCACTCCCAATCGCGTCCCCGTCCGGAGCCAGGTGGCTGGTAATGAAGAAAGAGCGGTAAGTGCTCAAAAACTTTAGTTCATCCATATTCGGGCGGCAAGG
>Ga0172380_10008661_pt1 | contig 11032 bp, 14 predicted proteins | sample Leawe162metaG_FD_119747 | JGI IMG/M metagenome (GOLD analysis project Ga0172380, IMG submission 119747) | Leachate microbial communities from a municipal landfill in Southern Ontario, Canada - Leachate well 162 metaG | ecosystem: Engineered > Solid waste > Landfill > Unclassified | place...
AGCAGCGGTTTTAGGCACACGACTATTCTAGAAGCTCTCGATCTCCCGCACCACAGGCTAGAAGCCCGTATTTTTAGATCAGTAAAACTTAACGTCTATTACGCTATCTAGTGAATATTTACATTTTTTCTGTCAAGTTTGGGACACATAGCTCTGGAATGGGTAAGATATGTATTCGGTCTAGTACACGCATAGGCTCGTAAAATGCCAATACTGATGTTGGGTGAAGTTGTCACAGAGCTGAAGTTGACTTCAACGGTCGAAGTTGAAAGGGCACTGCGCTTTGCTAGAGCTACTGGCAGCCCTCTTGGTCAAGCGTTAGTAGCTCAAGAAATTATTTCACCTTCTGTTCTCAAGGCCTGTGTTCAAGCTCAATGGATGCTGAGTGATCAGTTGCTGACGGTCGATGAGTGTCAAGCAGTAGTTGCTCTTGTGCAAAGGCGCAAATGGTCCTTTAACGACGCTTTGGTAACCCTTGGATTCTACTGTGAAGATAGCAAAGGCATTCGTCTAGGTGAATTGCTTAAGGGAGCAGGTTTGTTGGCGCCTGAGTTGGTTGACAAGGCCTTAGAGCGTGCCACTTTAGCTTGCCTTCCCCTAGGAAAAGTTGTCGTGACATTTGAGTTTCTAGAACAAGCGACAATTGATAAAGTGCTGGAAATTCAAAAGCGTTTGAGACGAGGAGAAATTGTTCTGGCTGAAGCCCTGCAAGAAGCTGCCAAACTTAGAGTCAGTTCGCAGGCCTTGAGTAAGACTAGTCGCATTCTTACTCGACTTCTAATTGACGCTGAGCTCGTCACTGTTGAAGATGTGCAGACCTATCACACTGCAGCTGTAACAACCGGTCGTGGTCTGGCTGATATGCTCTATCTCTATTCTAATTTGCCAGCGCAAAAACTGTTTGTACTTTCTAGTATTGCTAGAAGAATCGAGTCTGGCACTCTCACTTATCGAGAGGGAATGAAATTGACCATGCAGCAAAAGCTGCGTTGCGAAAATAGTGTGAGCCCGCAAGCTAGGTCTAGTGATAGCCCTAGTAATAGTTCGTATCAGCCTGGCAAAATTTCGTTCTATGTCTATTTGCGCATGCTCGACTATCTCAATGCTGATAAAGCGCAAGAGTTGATTGGCTATATGACCGCAAATCGCGATGTGATTGAGCGCTTGTTGAGTAAGCACCAGCTGGAACAAAAACAAGAACAAGATTCAAAACAAGAACAAGATTCAAAACAAGAACAAGATTCAGAACAAGAACAAGAATCAAAAAGCATGCAGGTAGTCGCTAGACCAGCTATAGTCGAACCTGGAAGCTCATGGAAAGCTAAAATCAGATTCTGTATTGAGTCTGATAGTTTGCTTCATAACTGCTTGCTAGAAGCATTCCCAGCCGATCATGAAACGTTTGTCAAAGCGTTAGAGCTGCTGCACTTAGTTAATTCGAATTGTCTGACTTTAGAAGAGTCGCTGTTCTGGTCGCATGCCTAGAGAGCCGGATTTAAAGTGCAAAAAGTGCAAAAATTCCCAGAAAACCAAAGATTTTCTGGGAGCTGTTGACCATAATTAGTTGGTGATGATGAAGCGAGCCTTATAGCCGCTGTGACGAGTAGGCCACTCGATGGTCGCGTTGACATAGCTCAAGACGCGTAATAACCAGCCAGTACAGCCGTCAATGTGCGAGACATCAATGGGCTCAGCCACATCGCGGCCGCCGATATAGTCGTCGCCAAGGCGACTGACGTTGAATTCATAAGAGAGTTCAGCGTCCGGAGTGTTTTTGCACTGCTCTAAAAGTCGCTCGAGCACTTCGAGAGCGGCAAGTTTGTTGATCAAGTCAACTTGGGGCTCACGGCTGGTTTGTGACAGTGAGCGATACTGTGGGTGATGCTCATTTTTGGTCGGTACCCAGTTGGCCTGAATGCCTTGTAATGGCAAGCTGGCAAGAGAATGCAGCATTCTCATCAACTTTTTTGTTCGCTCAACTGGGTCTGCAGTTTTAGCAATGTTTCTGATACCAATTTCCACGATTTGTTGGAAAGTGGAATATGCCACGTCTATATCGCTCTTGAGCGAAGAAATGGCCTTTTCGAGTTTTGTTTGCATGATTTTTCCTTGGAATTACTTCTTGCTGTCGTTTTTCTTGTCGTCGTTGAGCGCACGCTTGTACTCGGCCCACTCTTCGATGGACGGCAGCATGATCTTGACGGCCTCGTTGTATTCGGCCTTGTTCAATGCCGCTTTGGCGCTGGCCTTGGCCGTTTCTGCGCGCTTCAGCACAGCAGCCAGCTCTTGGTCATCGACATGCTCAGGCTTGGCAGCGCGCTCTTTCATGGCTTTGACAGCCACGCTGAGACTTGTATAGACCAAGTACGCCTTGGCTTTGCGCAGCATAGAGCGCACCCGAATGGCAGCCATTAGGCCCAGAAGTGCCAGGATGGCGAGAATCACGAATACTACGGTGAGGGATGTTGACATGGTTAGTCTCCGCTTGTATTTTGGCGCTGTTTCCAACGCAATTCAGGAGACTAGTGGCCTGGGCCGCTAGTCTCTTAGGTTTTTGAAGTTTGAGGAGCTAGACCTCAAACGACCTTTTGGTGATTTAGATAGCTGGTTTGATAGTCACCAAGTCGGAAAAGCCGACGTTCATAACTTTGCCGTCGATGGCCGGATCTTGATTGTCGATGAAAACGATTTCGACGACAATGAATACGGTCTTGCTCGGGTTGATATCGGTGCTACCCATACCCATGCGCAGTACTTCGACAGTGAGCACATCTTTGCTCGTGGCAAGTTTGTGATGATCGAGGAAGGGTTTGAGCTTTACTGCGCTGACTTTCAGTTTGCTGCCCACCGCAATGCTGGCAACGGTCTGCACAGTGTCGATTGCTGGCCCCGTGGTGTCACTAGCGCTTGTGGCGGCGATGGTGGGCAAGGGGGTGGCAGTGTTGGTGGTGTCTTGTTTGTTCATTTGATTCTCCTAGTGTTGTGCGGTTGTTCCGCAAATTTGGTGTTTGTGCTGCGGCCTTGAAACCTGCGAGTTAGCGTTTAGGAAAGAAGGTCAAACCCTTCTTCAAGCTCCCGGTCGAATAGGCAAAGAACCAGGTCAGTAGGGTGCCGACAACGGCATAGGGAACGGCAGCCCAGAAACTAGTGAGCAAGATGCTGTCAGGCAGGAGCAGACCAGTAATGCTGATAGCCATGGTGCCAGCGATAACACCTACGAACGTTATGAGCAAGATGCCCGATTCGCGAAATGAGATGCAAGCGGAGATGGTCGTGCCTAAGAATAGGTAGATGAGCCAGGTTAAGCTTGAGAGCAGGAGAGCCATCGGTAGAATGCCGGGCAAAGAAGTAGCGCCAAAGGCTCCCAGCGAAAGAAAATTGGAGAGGAAGACGAGGGAGACCATTGCCCCGAAAACATGGGCAAACGGTCTAAACAGTTTGAGGATTTTCATTGGTATTTCTTTCTGTGAAAATGGAATTGGTGGAATGGTGGTGGCTTCTGGTTCGATTTTTGAGTTAGATGCGCTTTTTCAGAATGATCAATACAGCAATAGCAATGCCAGCGGCGATTACTCCTGCCAGGGCGGCTATGCCGGCATAATAGATGCAGAAGATTGCCCAGGCGGTGGCTACGATCGAGCAGATGAACTGCGCACCACTACCACGCTTGCTGCCGCTGAAAATACCAATGCCTGCTGTCAGGCCGATGAAGGTGAGGACTCCCAGAATAACCAGGGAAAGAAAGAATGATATGAAGAAAACTGACATGATTGACTCCTGGTCACCGTCTTACAACGAGCGGCAACCAAAGGTTGAAGGGAAGTTGAGGGGTAAAATCTAATTAGGTGCTTTGCCGAGCGCCGAGAATTTTCTCGATGGTGTCGAACATCCGGTTGACGGCAGAAGCGGCTGCATCATTGACGTGTGGCTCCAGGGACAGCCAGTAAATTTCTGCTGCCGGCGACCTAGATACCTGGTTTGTTCATTTGATTCTCCTGGTGTTGTGCGGTTGTTCCGCAAATTTAGATGTGTTTTGGGGTTGATTCATGCTGGTCTCTTTTTGAGAGTTTAAGTTTCAGCCAGCCTTGATAATGAAGTGAGCCTTGTAGCGGTTCTCCCGCGCCAGCCATTCGATTTGAGCTTCCACCAAGCGCAAGGTGCAGACCAGCTCCCGAGTACAACCGCTTAGCTTCGACTCGACGATGGGCTCCGAGACCATAGGCACCGAGACATCGCAGTCTTCAGCATAGTCGTCGCCGTGGCGGCCGATATTGAACTCGTAGGAGAGTTCCTTGTTCGGGTTGGTTTCGACCTGTTGCAACATTTTCTTGAGCTCAGCCAGCGCCGCGAGGCGATTGCGCACTGTGGCTTGGGCAACAGGACCGGCATACTGGCGCAGCCCATCCAGCAGGCGCTCGGCGCGTACCAGCGGATTTGCACATTCGCCGACACTCTTGAGGTGGCTGGCCAATTCTGATTCGAGGGTGCCGCAGGCCTGATTGATCATGCTCGACAGGAAAGAAATGGCGAGGTCGATTTTGGCTTTCATGATTTTTCCTTGTAAGGAGATTGATTGATTGAAGCGGTAAGGGTTTTAGCGCTTCGGTAAGAAGGTCAGACGATTAACGAGGATAGGCGTAGGGCGAAGGCACCAGCATCGGTCCTCTGCGAGCGTCGTGGTCCGCCGGTATTTCAATTGTTGTACCGGGCAAACGAGCGTATAGGCCCACATATCCTTCGCTGACTAAGAGCGCCAGTACTTCGTCGCTATCAGCAAGCGGGGGACCGGCTACGACTTGTTCCCAGTTGGGTTCACGGCTACTCGGATTGCGTGGATCTCCTTGGTAGAAAGATTCACGCATAAGTGCGGTATACAGTTTTCGATTGCCAAAGAATTGTCCCAGTGGCGAATTCTTACTGGCTTGGTTGTTGGTAGTCATTGCTTTTGCTCTAGCGACGATTGCCGAGCACAAACGGGAGCAACCAGAAGAACTCTTTCAGGCTGCGTTCGCAGACTGTGATGTAACCGGCCGCAGTGACAGCATAGAAAACCCAGCCAGAGCTAACGCTGATGCTGAAAGTGAAAGCGAAGAGATAGAGTAGTGCGATGTAGCCAATTAGGCCTAGGGCCGAATGCACCCCGTACCAGGCGAGAGGCCCTTGGCCGATCTTGCCAAAAACATGCTGAGCAAGAACCCTTTGGCTGAAGAGGGTAAAGAGCAGTGAAAAGAGCAGACCGCAGAGGCCGCCGGTCCACCACGACAGAGAGATAGCGTTGAAGATTGAGGCGACGACACCGAGGGTGGTGATGGCCATGAGGCGGAAGAAGAACTCGTTTTTGGTGAGGTTCATGATGACTCCAAAGGGTGTAGAGAGGTTGATGGGTGAAAAGTGAAGCGTCTAGAGTCTATTCCAGGGCAGCTGCTAATTTGCAGCGACTGAAGCGCGCTTGCGATCGTTGGCATTGACGTCAATGATGGGCAGTCAGTAAGCCAAAGTGAAGTCAGCGCCGCAGGCATGTTCTCAGCTGTGGCCAGTGATACCAGCGATATCAGTGCCGGGCAGTGCTTTACACGCAAGGCTGAGAGGTTCTGTGGCAGTGAAAGGATGCTCATTGCATTGCAGTTCTCAACAGTGAGGGCAATCAAAGCAAGCGGCAATTGGGGAAGCTCGCTGAGCCGGTGGCAGCGGTAAACCGTCAGTTCGGTGAGCGAAGTTGGCAGGGTCGAAACCTTGCTCAATTTTGGCAGTCGTTCAAGCTTCAGCCGCTCGATCGAGTCTGGCAATTGCGGCAGGTTCTGCAATTTCTTGCAGTCGCCGATCTGCACACTAGTGAGGTTGTCGCCAAGAGTGGGCAGTTCTTGCAGTTGAGCTAGCCCGTATATCTCGAAGCGATTCAATGAGTTTGGTATGGCTGGCAAATTTACCATGCCGACATAGGTGGCTCGGAAGAACTGTAGACTGGGGGGCAGAGCTGACACTAGTACTAAGTTGGGACAACTCACAATCTCCAGCTCGGCGAGCGACTGGGGAAGTGCATTTATGCTCGTCAGGAGTGGGCTCTTGTCGATTCGGAGACGAACCAGTGTATCGGGCAAGGGAGGCAACGAAGTCATGCCGACACTGATTGTTAGCGTCTGTAGGTCTGGATGATTAGCTAGATAAGCAGTTAGTTCTGCCTGTGATTTAAAGTGCATTGTGTTTTCTTCCTTTGTTAAGGGCGTGAATGCTGAAGTAGAGCGCCTGCTGAGTGGCGACCAAAGGTTGTAGGCATTAACTGGCGAGTCGGTTATTGTGTTCAAGACGGCTGACGGTGGCTTTTCGATGGCTTGGATCCTAGCTTGCGAAAGGGTACCTTGTTCTAATAGCGGCGCTAGCCATGCTGGTTTGGTGTGCTCAAACACCTCTGCTTTTGCCTATTGATACCCGTTAAAGTTCTCAGCACAAGTGCTGAAGCAAAATAACAGTGAAGAGCAAATGTATTGGTGGTTTTGTTCCAGCGAATGTATAGAAGAGTGTTTCAATTAACGCTACTGCTACAGCCAGGCCAGAGCAAGCCGTCTGCTTGACAATTGGATTTATTAGTGGTGCCAAAAGCTATTTCTATCTCGTATTGCTTTGACTGGAGGGTGCGATTTTTCGGCAGCTGGTCTGAACATCTGCTAGCACTAAGATTAAATGAGCAGCGCTCTATACTGTTGATATAATCCAGCGGTCAAAAGAAAGCACCGATACCCGATACTAATTGGAGTAATTGAAGTTGGATTTACCATTGATGCTTGAGCCAGGTTCAACTATGTCAATGCACAAGCAATTGACTATGGCGCTCAAGGATGCCATCCAGTCGGGTCGTCTTGCGCCAGGACAGATGTTGCCATCATCGCGCGAACTGGCCCAATCACTAGGTCTCTCTCGCGACACGATTGTGCGTAGCTATGACGATCTTAGTAGTCAGGGCTTTATTCAGATGAAGACGGCGCGAGGCACTTTTGTTAGCCTGAATCCGCCTGTGAAAGTTGACTTGGCAGATGGGCAAATGGTGAACGAGAGCCCTGTTCTTCCTGCTCTGTCGGCCTTTGCCAATCGACTTTTAGATTTATCGGGCTGTTCGCCAGGATGTGCCGATAGCGTTGAACTTAACCATGGTGCAGCGCCAGCCGATATCCTTCCTGTTGCCATCTGGCGCCAATTGCTCAGCCGACGATGCGCTGCCGCTGACGGTCATAATTTCGATTGTGCAGAGGAAGAGATTTTCGGTTATCGTCCCCTGCGTCAGCAAATTAGTCGATTTCTCAATCATGCTAAAGGCCTAAGCTCTACACCGAACAACGTCATTGTTTTTTCTGATTCTCAAAGTCATCTAGATCTTGTAGCGCGCATGACTATCAATCCAGGAGATTTAGTTGTCTGCGAAAATCCAGGCTATACCGGTGCACGGGAACTATTTGAAGCGTATGGTGCTCGCGTTCATACGGTGCCTGTAGATGAGCATGGCATGATGGTTGCAGCGTTAAATCAACTTGAAGAGCGCTGTAAGCTCCTTTATGTAACTCCGTCACATCACGATCCTACCGGTGCTGTAATGCCGCTTGCACGAAGACTTGAGTTATTGTCCTGGGCCGAAAGCAATTGCGATTTCATTGTTGAAGATGGTTTTGATAGTGATTATTTCTATGGCAGCGTGCCACCACCTGCCCTGCAAACTCTAACCTCAACTGTTCGAGTTTTTTATATCTATAGTTTCTGGAAGACGCTATTTCCGCTGGTTACAACTGGTTGCTTAGTCATTCCACCCGAATTAGTTGATGCTTTCAACAGAGCAAAACTATATTTGCAGCGCAACTTTTCACTTCTAGAGCATCAGGCTCTTACTGATTTCTTGGCGGAGGGCCATCTTGAAAGGCATATTCACAAAACGCGCATTTTATACAATAAGCGAAAACAGGCGCTGGTTGTAGCTTTGAAACGAGTCTTCCAGAAGAAAATATTTTTCTTGCCTGACAGCGCCGGACTGCATTTTGCCGTGCGCTTTGTCCTACCAGTAGCTGCCGAAGACTTGCTTGCCTGTGCCACAGAAGCCGGTTTATACATGGCGACAACCAGCAATTACTATGCATCTAATAATTTTTATGCGTCTAATTCGGTCGACTTAGAGTTTTTAGTTAATTTTGCCTCGATAGATGCTAGTCAGGCAGACGACATCGTAGCCAAATTCGCTGAGAGAATCAGTGCTCTCAGCGATGCTATGAGATAATCAATTATTCCTAAGTTTAGGTGATCAGATTCTTTTGATGTCACACTTGCGAGCCGTCTCTTTAGCCATCGTTTGTGCTTTTGCTTTTCTTGCATCCTTTGTCCCAGTGCAAGCAGCAGAAAGCGAGCTGGAGTGCTGGAAATTATCGCAGTGGACGAGAGAAGACGGTAATCTGGACCTGTATGTAAGCAAGTCGGCTGTGCGCATCTTTTGTCCGAAAAACGGACTTTGCGTTGTCGCCGCCGCACCCTGGAAAGAAGTTAGCTTATTTTGCACAAAAACCGGAAACGTATTTAAAACCACACCAGAGAAGTTTCACAATCCCTATCTCACAGCAATGGGCTTGTTTCAAGGCGGATCATTTGCTGAAATTATTGTCGCTTTGAGAGGGCCGGTTAAACACCTGGACCTTCCCTGCCGGATGATGATAGAACAGCCTGGTTTCAGTCAACGTCAGATAAGTAGACATAAAAGCGCAATAATCGGCAATCGATCACCGCTGAAACTCGAATATATCGTCACCAACTACTTTAAAGCTGATCCGCATGTGGGCCAAGTGATCTCCAAATTTTATACGACTCCGGTGACAAACAGCGTGCCTCTTGAGCTGACATATACAACTATGGTATCAACCCAAGAAAAGCAGCTGACAACATCTTCATGTAAGAGAATAAAAGTGAACGCCTCCGAGTTTACTGTGCCAGCTGGAATGAAAGCAGTCAATGACAGCAAAAAAGTGCTGGTGCCAGATCAATCGGACGGATCTCTGGATCTGATGATGATGGGCCGGTCGAAGTTCAAATAATGTTGGAACATCATTCGCATCAGCGGTACTAAAGCAGCCGCTGTCGCCAGCCAACTCCGCTAAGATATTTTGTCTATCTGTCTCTGTCTTCGCGCCAGACGCCAAACTCTTTGTGATCCCATTCGTGCTCACGCTTTAGTGCCTCAGTGTCAACTTTGGCTGCTGGAGCTTGCGAAGTTGAGTCTTGCGAGCCTCTAGGTTTTTGCGCTACTTCTTGGGTGGGTAGGCTGTCGAGAATGGCATTGGGCTCGTGGATGCTGCCAGAATTTGTAATCTCTGGATCACGTATAAGGTCGCCACTGTCTTTCTGATCGGCTGGTGCCCAGTCTTGCTTTTCGGCTACAGGAGCCATAGGATCGGCGTTTCCTGGCTCTTCAATTGATTCGTGAATGGGGCCGATGTCTGCCACTTCGATGGCTTTGGTTTTGTCGACGATTATTTCTATTCGTCGATTGGCTGCCATGCCAATGAGATTGTCTTTGCCGTCAGGCATTTGGTTGGAAGCGACGGGATGGCCTTTGCCTACGCCCACGGCCGTCACTTGAACATCTTGCAGTAGACCACGTTCTAAAAACCAGACGCGTAGTCGTTCAGCTCTCTCTTGACTGAGCTTGCGAATATAGGTGTCGAAGCCAAAGCTATCAGTGTGACATTCGATCACAACCGGATGCTCGCGCCAATGGCTCAAGTGTTCGCGCATTTTGTTTAGCGCGATTTCACCGCCGGGCATTATAGAGGTTTGGTCTGGGTCAAACAATCTATCGGTTGAGATTACAATGCGTTCAATTGTTGGTGTTTTGGTGACCTTAACGCTGGGCTCGGTTTTAGCTATAGCGTGAGCGTTCAAGATTGCTTGTGGCTTTGTCTTTGTTTGTTTAGCCTGGGCGTTATGGTTGGTTGGCCATTCGAAAGGGCGACTGCTTTTGTGACTTGGGTGATTACTTGATTGGGCTGAAGCTGTTTGCAGGCAAAGGGCTGCCGCTAAAATCGGTAAAGACAAAACGAAACCAGCTGTTAACACTGCTCCTGTAGGTCTTGAGGGAGCACACATGCCCGGTGCAGGTCTTAAGGTTGCAGTTTTCATGAGGCAATCATAGCAAATTAGACTGACCACTAAGCTTTCTTTTGGCCATTCTTAAGCGGATTTGATCCGCCCCCGTGTTCTACTATAGAAGGACAGTGGCTATTCTCCCTGGTTGGCAGTAGACCGGTCGGTTATTAACATGGAAAAATAGATGACCTTTGGCTTTTCACTGCACTCAGAGCCGGTTTCTCGACTATGGTGTTTTCTTTTGAGGTGAGACAGATGAGATGAGGCCAGTTCATGCAGAACTGACCTCATCTTTGATGTTTGCACTTGCCTAGCTTCCCTTACTGTGCAGTCGGAAAACCTAGAGCAGGTTCGATTTACTTGCTACTGCCAAGCCGACTGAGCACGAAGTTGACGACCCAGATGCAGAGACCTGCGACCACAGCAGCTTCCCAGTTGACCACGGTGAGATGGTTAGGAAACCAGCTGGCCATGAGTTGCAGCGTGAGCGCCGGGATGAACATCTGCAAGATGAACAGCAGTACGGCGCCAATGCCCAAGGTGAAGAAGCTGAACAATACCGCCAGTAGGCCGACGACGATGCCGACACCGGCGAAGAGCAGCCCACAGACAATGCCTTCGGGCCAGAAGGCGCCATGAATTTGAACGCCAGGGGCGACCGTGGGGAAAACGAAGGTGAAGAGGAGGGCCATGAGAACGACTCGAACAATGAAGTTCATAAGAATCCTTTGAGTGTAAGTGAATGGTTTGGTTGGTTGCCGCCGAAAAGTGGAAAGCCCGTTACGGGCTTTCCACTTTCATGTGTGCCACGCATGTTTGATAACTGGAGGTGAAGGTCCTCACAGAACCGGATAGCGGTGAACTGTAGCAGAGCGCAAGGGCGTAGTCGCGAGGCTGGGTCTGAAGGAAGCGCCGAGCAAAA
>Ga0172380_10008662_pt1 | contig 11031 bp, 14 predicted proteins | sample Leawe162metaG_FD_119747 | JGI IMG/M metagenome (GOLD analysis project Ga0172380, IMG submission 119747) | Leachate microbial communities from a municipal landfill in Southern Ontario, Canada - Leachate well 162 metaG | ecosystem: Engineered > Solid waste > Landfill > Unclassified | place...
AGACCTATTTCCATTGTTTTAATTTGGAAGAATTGGTACAATTAGTTAAAGATTCAGGATTTAATGTTATTGAAAGGGGAGAAATATCGGTCGGAAAGAGACCTTACTCTAATTTCTATATCGTTTCTAAAAAATAAAATCACATATGGCAAAAAGAAAACAAGAGATGGAAATCAAATATAATATCGTTGTTTCGGGCGCTGCCGAGGTAGGGCATTGCTGTGAGAAGATAGAAGAGATTTCAAAGGAGGTGGGCAGGGAAATAGCGAGACAGCGCCATACCTTAGTTTCCGGAGCCACAACGGGAGTTCCTTATTTTGCTGCTATCGGCTGCAATGAAGAGGGAGGATTCAATGTAGGTTTTTCTCCCGCCGCCTCTGAAAGAGAGCACCTGAAGACGTACAGGCTTCCTTTAGAACCTTTTAATGTGATGATATATACCGGAGGGGATTATGCAGGGAGAGATATTATTATGACCAAATCAGCTGATGCTGTAATAATCATCTGTGGAAGAATCGGAACTTTGCACGAATTTACAACTGCGGTTGAAACTAAGAAAATAATTGCCGTTCTTGAAGGAACGGGAGGAATGGCTGATAAGATTAGGGGCATTGCCGAAGATTATTGCGGAATGGCCAAGAAGATTATCTACGAAAGAGACCCAAAGATTTTGATTCAAAAAGTTATAAAAGAAATAGAAAAACAAAAAACAAATAATTCAAAATTACTTGATTGAAAAACAACATGAAAGCAAAAAAGAAAATAATTAAAAAGAAAGTTGCAAAAATGGTTGTTAAAAAGAAAACTATTAAAAAAACATCAAAAGTCGTTAAAGTTAAAAAAGAAAAAAAGATAGGGAAGATTACTCATTACTTCGATAAAATAAAAGTGGCGTCGATTAAATTATTAGATGACATTTCTGTCGGAGATACGATAAGGGTGGTTGGGGGAGAAAAGACAGATTTTAATCAAAAGATTGTTTCAATGCAATTCATGGGAGAAAAAATAAAAAAAGCCAAGAAGGGCAAAGAAGTAGGAATCAAGATTAAAGAAAAGGCAAGAGAGGGATACAAGATTTTTAGAGTATGAAATTTATAGCCGATTTTCATGTTCATTCTAAGTACTCCCGGGCAACGAGCGGAAAAACAGACTTGGAAAACATCTCCAAATGGGCGGAAATCAAAGGAGTAAAGGTTATAGCCTCTGGAGATTTTACTCATCCAGAATGGATTAAAAATATTAAAGAAGAATTGAAACTGGCTGAACCCGGTTTGTTTCAATTCAAAGATTCGGAAACCAGGTTTATTTTGACAACAGAAATAAGTTGCATTTATTCTAAAAACGGGAAAACAAGAAAGATTCATATAGTAGTTTTATCTCCTTCAATAGAAATTGCAGAGAAGATGAACTTAGAATTGTCGAAGATAGGTAATTTGAAATCTGATGGGAGGCCTATTTTAGGACTGGATGCCAAAGAATTGGCAAAAATTGTTTTAGGCATTTCTTCTGATTGTATGGTTATTCCTGCACACTGCATGACTCCCTGGTTCGGGCTTTTTGGTTCAAAGTCAGGCTTTGATTCTTTAGAAGAGTGCTTTGAAGAAATGTCTTCGCAGATATATGCGATTGAAACAGGATTATCCGCCGATCCGGCAATGCTTTGGAGGATTCCTGATGGAAGAAAGTTAGCGATTATTTCCAATAGCGATGCACACAGTCCGGAGAAAATCGGAAGGGAGGCAAATGTTTTCGATGTTGAATTAGATTATTTTTCAATTATTAACGCAATCAAAACAAAAAATCCCAAGGAGTTTTTAGAAACGATAGAGTTTTACCCTCAAGAGGGAAAATATTACGGGGACGGGCATCGTGTCTGCAATATTTGTATGGATATTAAGGATTCTTTAAAATACAATGAGATTTGTCCGGTTTGTGGCAAGCCTTTAACTGTCGGCGTCATGAACAGAATTGAAAAATTAGCAGACAAACCAGAAGGGTTCGTTCCCGAAAACATTATTCCTTTTCGAAGTATTGTTCCGTTAAAAGAAATTATCGGAGAAGCCTTGGGAGTTGGAGCGGGAAGCAAAAGTGTTGACGTTGAATACCAGAAATTAATTAAGGTGTTCCATTCAGAATTTAATATATTATTGGATGTTCCTTTTGAAGAATTAAAGAAAGTTTCTCTTAGCCAGATAGCAGAAGGGATTAAGAAGGTAAGGGAGGGAAAAGTAAGTATTTCTCCTGGATTTGACGGAGAATACGGCAAAGTAAAGATATTTTCAGAAGCTGAAAAAAGAGAAGCGATAAGGCAGAAGACATTGTTTTAGGTGTTATTTGGTGTTATATTTGATTTAATAATAATAAGAATAAAAATATGACTATACAATTAATAATTACGGTAGCCGTTGTTATTATATTGATTTCAATAAGGCAGGTTAATCAATATGAAAATGGCATTAAATTTACTTTGGGTAAGTTTACGGGAACCATGCATCCTGGATGGAATCTCGTTTTTCCCATTTTTCAGTCGTATAAAAAAATCGACATGAGGATTAAAGCAGTTGATGTTCCAGACCAGGAGGCGATAACCAAGGACAATATTTCAGTTAAGGTCAACGCAGTAATCTATTACAAAATAAGTTCGGCCGAACAAGCGATACTGCAAGTAGAAGATTTTTATTACGCTATGTCTCAACTAGCTCAAACTACAATGAGGAATGCCATCGGACAGGTGGAATTAGACGAATTATTATCACAGAGAGGCAAGGTTTCGGAAAGTATTAAAGATATAGTTGAAGAAAGTGCTAAGAGTTGGGGCGTCAGCGTTTCTAATGTTGAATTAAAAGACATAACCTTACCTGAAGAAATGAAGAGGGTTATTGGAAGGCAGGCTGAGGCCGAAAGAGACAAGAGGGCAGTTATTATTAAAGCTGAGGGAGAGGTTGTCGCTGCAGCCAATATGGCAAAAGCGGCAGAAATACTTTCTCATGCTGAAGGAGCTCTTCATTTAAGAACGCTCCAGACAATTAGTGATGTTAGCGCAGACCAGTCAAATACAATGATATTTGCGATTCCTTTAGAAGTTTTGAGGGCGTTTGAGAATGTAGGGAATAGACAATAAAAAGAAACCGGGCATTGCCCGGTTTTTTTATTTCAAATATTTATTTTTGTTGTAATTGTGTTCTTCTAAAGTTTTAGAGAAGATTGTTTTTCCGTCTGGAGTTGATAGATAGTATAGATTATTTGTTTTAGTCGGGTAAATGGCGGCAACAATGCTATCTATGCCTGGATTACCTATCGGGCCTGCGGGAAGGCTGTCGTATCTGTAGGTATTGTAGGGAGAATCAAATTGTGTATCTTTAATGTAGACCTTTGAATTTTCTTTACCAGTAGCGTAAAGGACTGTTGCGTCAACCTGCAGTCTCATTCCGCTTTCTATCCTTTTCCAAAGGATGCCCGAGACTATTTTTTTATCATCCAATGTTTTAACTTCTTTTTCAATCATTGAAGCCATGGTTATTATTTCAAAGACAGTCTTTTTTTGTATTTTTATTTCATTTATTAATTCCTGATTTAATTTACTATCAAAATTAGAAAGAGCTTTTTCTATAAGTGTTTCTGCGTCGTCACCTTTATCTATATAATAGGTGTCGGGGAAGAGATAGCCTTCCAAGCTTAAGTTTACTGGCTTGTCTTTAAGAAAACTAAATTTCTTTGAAAGTTCTTCAACGTTTTGGTTTTTTTTGATTTCGGTAGGGGTACCGGTTAAATTGAAAAAATCATTTTCGGTAGTCATTTTTTTATCTTTCAAATAATTATTTAAATCTCTTAAATCCCAGCCTTCAATTATGGTTATTGTTTCTTTGGCTATTTCTCCATTTATTAGAATATTAATTATGTCATAGGCGCTCATCTGAGAAGAAAGGAGATAGTCTCCGGCCTGAACCTTTGAATATTTACCTGCAATGGCGATATATGTGATAAAAACATAAGGATCTTTGATAAGATTATCCTTTTTTAGATTAAAAGCTATTTCTTTTAACGCCTCTCCTTTATTTATAGTAAATAATTTGGCTTCAATGTTTTTACTCGGTGCAAAAAAAAGAGCCTGGGTGATGTATGTGGCAATCAGCAAAAGAAGATAAGGCAATAATACGGATAGTTTTTTGTTTAATTCCATAAATATATCATATTTTATATCCCTGGTATTGACAATAGACAGCGGGAGAGTATAATTTAAAAAAGATTATGGATAACATTGCTACAAAATATATTTATATGAATGTAAATGCTTGGACGAAACGCAGGTTTTTTGTCTTGGTTGTTATTTTGGGTAAAAAAAAGCGGGGAGGATTTTAATCATAAATTAAAATAGATAATAACAAAATCCTCTCCGCAACGGAGGGGATTTGTCTTTAAAAAAGAAAAAATATGACAAAAACATACTATCTAACAAAAGAAGGACTGCATAGAATCAAAAAAGAGCTTGAAGATTTAAAAAATCTTCAACGGAATGAGATTTTATCTGAGCAAGCTCCTTCCATGCTTGAGGGGGATGCTCTTAATCCCGACTATTCTTTTTATAAAGAAAATCTTGAAGGACTGGAAAAGAGGATAGAAGAGCTTGATTTAGTTCTCAAAAATTACAAGATAATTAAAAAACCCAGCGAAGAAGACCGATGCAAGGTTTGTTTGGGTGCCAAGGTTTCTCTTAAAAACAGCACAACTAAACAAGAGGAGTATAAAATAGTCGGAACTCTTGAGGCAGATCCTTTTGCCGGAAAAATAAGCAATGAGTCTCCTCTAGGAATGTCTTTTCTTGGAAAGAAGGTGGGGGAAAGCGTTTCTTTCAACGGTGCGGGCAGTTATAAGATATTGAAAATACAATACGAAGAATCGTAAAATGAACAAAAAAACTAAAATACTAATTTTTTCTGTAATTGTATTCTCATTTTTATCATTTGTATGGTTTAATTTTATTTTTCTTAAAATCAACGGAGAATATTTTGAAAATGAACTTATGAAGGCGGGAAAGGAGAGCAATGTTATTATTGTTTTTAATTCTGGAGGGTGGGGAACGGTTCCCTTTGATAAGGCTTTTGATTTTAATCCTATTATCAATGAAACTAAGAAAATAATAGAAAGCCATAACTACAAAGTTTCGATAGTGCAGTATTACAGGACCGAAGATACTTTTTTTGCTAAAATTGCCTCACTGGGCGAAGTGCTTTTTAATTTTCCGGACAGCTCCAAGGTTTTTGTAGGCAGATTGAATAAATTTTTAAAAGAAAATCCGGATGATAAAATTATAATGGCCGGACTTTCAAACGGAGCCAGTTTTGTTGATGCGGTAATGGACGATTTAAATAACAATAATAATGTTTTGGCAATTGAGCTCGGTAGGCCTTTTTGGAAAAAGAACAATAAAAGTGAAAATATTCTTTCCTTGAACAATCAAGCCGATATCCTAGCCAATGGAGAATTTGGACATCTTTTACTTTCTATGGTCAAAACACCCTTTGTTTGGGCTTATTCCAATATTTCAGGCAATCATATTTCTTTTACCGAAGCTATGCATGTTGACGGGCACAATTACCGCTGGTCACAGGTTAAAAGTCAGCTGACAAGCTTTGTTGAGGGAAAACTTTAGAGCTGGCTTGCGGAGCCGGTTTTTTTATACTAAAATTAACTAGAACATGACCTTTGAGACCAAACAAAAGCTTCTTTTAATATTTTCTTTTTTATTGGGATTGGCCATTTTCATTTGGTTGGGAATGATTACCGGCTGGAAAGAAATAGGCAAAGCCTTCGCTGTTTTTACTGGTTGGCAGGGTTTGGTCATCGTTATTATTTCTTTTCTTATCGCCTTAATAGGAAATTGGAGATGGAGAGAAATATTGAGAGATTCGGGGATAAGCATTCCTTTTTTCCAGCTCTTTAAAATATATCTGGGGGGCTATGCCATGATGTACCTTTTTCCAATTTTGATATGGGGAGGTGAAGCCTTTAGGGTTTACGGTTTAACTAAAGAGAAAAAGCTTTCTTGGAGACAAACATTTCCCTCGGTAATTATTGAAAGAATTTTAGAGTGGACGACAAATATTTTAGTTATATTTTTAGGAATATTTTTCTTTTTGTATAATGTTTATCTCCCCCCTAAAGAAATAATAATGATATTCGGAGTATTCTTGGTTTTCTTTGTTTCTATTATCACTTATTTTTATATCAAAGCTCTCGGCAAGAAAAGTATTATTAGGGAGCTGGTTAGGAATTTTGCCAAGAAAGAAGTGAGTGATACCAACGGAATGATTGCGGTTGAAAACGATGTTTTTAATTTTTTTCAATTGAATAGAGGTTCTTTTAGGAAGGGGTTTGCTCTTTCTTTATTAAGAGCATTGATGATGCAGGCAAGAGTTTGGATATTGATATTCTTTTTGGGCAATGCTATAGGTTTTTTCCCTTCTCTTTCAATTCTTAGTTTTACATATTTGTCTTCAATGATTCCTATCCCGACTTCTCTTGGTTCGCACGAGGCTATCCAATTCTATGCCTTTACTTCGCTGGGACTTCTGCCCTCAATGGCCACCGTTTTTACAATGATTATCCGGGGGGCGGAAATAATTATTTCTCTGGTTGGTATATTTTTTCTAATCAAAACAGGTTTTAATTTAGTAGGAAATAAACTTTTAACATATGATAAAAATAAATAAAATAATTAAATATTTAATACTTACTGATATAGCTTTTTGGACCGGCTGGGGGTTTGTCACCCCAGTTTTTGCTATTTTCATAGTGGATAAGATTGTCGGCGGAACGGCCTTGGTTGTTGGTATCAGTACTGCCATTTATTGGCTTTTAAGATCTTTACTGGTTTATCCCTTTGGAGTCATTCTGGATAAATACAAAGGCGAAAGAGATGATTATTTATTTTTGGTAGCCGGAAATTTTATAGCCGCCATGATTCCTTTCGGGTATATTTTTGCGACCAAGCCTTGGCATATATACTTATTTCAGGTTTTTTTCGGCATCGGAATGGCGATGTCTATAGGAGGATGGAGAGCTATTTTTACCAGGAATATTGATAAGGGAAAAGAGGCGACAGAGTGGGCCTTAGATGATACTTTATTAAGTATGGGAACGGCTGGAGCAGGACTTTTAAGCGGAATATTAGTAACTAAGTTTGGGTATAGTTTTGCATTTTTTTCTGCCGGGACCTTTGGCATGGTTAGTGTCATTTTGCTTTTATGCTTGAGAAAGGAAATTGAAGGTGTCTTTAATAGGAGATTTCATCTGAATGTCAGGAATATTTTTAAAGAAAGAATATGAAAAATCAAGAGGTCGCTCAAATTTTATTTGAGATAGGAGATTTTCTCGATTTGCAAGAAATTCCTTTTAAACCTCAAGCATATCAACAGGCGGCGATTGCAATCGATAACATGGAAGAGGATATTTCCGATTTGTATAAAAAAGAGGGCATCAAGGGTTTGGAAAATATCAAAAGCGTGGGGAAGAGTATTGCCGAAAAGATTGAAGAATTTTTAAAAACTGGCAAAATTGCTTATTACAAAGAACTTAAAAAAGCTTCTCCCATAGATTTAGAAGAATTGAGCAGGGTTGAAGGGTTGGGGGTGAGGAGAATTAAAAGACTATGGAAGGAGTTGGGAGTAAGAAATCTCAAGGATTTGGAAAAGGCGATTGAAGACCATAAGATTGCTCCTCTTTTTAGATTTGGAGAAAAGACCGAAAAAAACATTCTAGAATCACTTCAATTTTTAAAACAGGGAAGAGGAAGATTTCTTTTGCGTGAAATTATTCCCGAAGTTGTAAAGATAGAGGAGAGGTTTAAAAAAATAAAAGGGGTTGTTAATATGTCAGTAGCCGGTTCGACAAGAAGAAGAAAAGAAACTATCGGAGATGTTGATTTCTTGGTGGCCGTGAAAGATGCCACTGATAAATATATCGTAGAAAAAATAATGAATACTTTTGTCTCTATGGATGAAGTGATTAAGGTCGTCGGCAAGGGAGAGACTAAATCTTCGGTTAGATGGAAAAACGGATTAAGTATGGATTTAAGGCTGGTTAAAGAAGGTTCGTTCGGAGCTGCTTTGCAATATTTTACCGGTTCTAAAGAACACAATATTGCTTTGCGTCGAATTGCTATGAAAATGGGCTACAAGCTTAATGAATATGGGTTATTTAAGGGAGAAAGAAAAATAAAAGGAGAAACCGAAGAAGAAATATATGAAAAATTAGGGATGGAATGGATTCCTCCCGAATTAAGGGAAGACCAGGAGGAGATAGCTTTGGCAATTGGAAGAAAAATTCCGCGTTTGGTAGAATTAAAAGATGTTAAAGGAGAATTTCATTGTCACACCAATTGGGATGGAGGAGAAAATTCAATAGAAGAAATGGCGAAAAGAGCAATTGAATTAGGTTATGAGTATTTAGGTATCTCTGACCATACCCAGTCATTAAAAATAGAAAATGGACTTGATGAGAATAAACTTTTAAAACAGGGGAAAGAAATAGATTTTATCAATGAAAAATTTAAGAAAAAGGGAATTGATTTTAAGGTTCTTCAAGGTTCCGAGGTGGATATTTTAAAAGATGGGACATTGGATATTAATGACGAAACTTTAAAAACTCTTGACTATGTTTCCGCAAGTATTCACTCCAATTTTAAGATGGGTAAAAAAGAAATGACTGAAAGAATAATCAAAGCTATTAAAAATCCCTATGTTAATATTTTAAATCATCCGACCGGAAAGATTTTAGGCAAGAGAGATGAATACAAAATTGATATGGAAGAAATATTAAAAGCGGTTAAGAAATACAATGTTGCCTTGGAAATGAATTCATACCGTTCCGATCTTTCTGCCCAGACGGCAAAAGCAGCCAAAGAGATGGGAATTAAGATTGTTATCGGCAGTGATGCTCACATCAAGAAAGAATTAAATGATTTGCAGTTTGGGGTCTATCAGGCGAGAAGGGGGTGGTTGGAGAAGGAGGACGTTTTAAACACTTTATCTTTAAATGATTTAGAGTTAAGATTTAAAAAATGAAACAACACAAAAGTAAATGTTTAGTTTTAGTATCTGGAGGCCTTGATTCAATGCTTTCGGCTAAAATATTAAAAGACGAAGGAATAGAGGTGACTCCTATTTGTTTCTTTAGTTATTTTTTTAAATGTGACAGTGCCCAAAAAGCAGCAAAACAAGTAGGATTAAAGTTAAGGGTAGTTGATTTTTCAAAGGAGCACTTGAAGATGTTAAAGGATCCTAAATATGGAAGGGGAGGAGCTATTAATCCCTGTATTGATTGTCACTTGTTAATGTTAAAGACTGCGAGGAAGATAATGAAGAAAGAAGGTTATGACTTTATTGCTACCGGAGAAGTTTTAGGACAGAGGCCAATGTCTCAAAATGCTCATTCTTTAGATTTGATAGAAAGAAAAGCAGGCCTTAATGGTTTAATTGTTCGTCCTTTATCTGCGAAAGTTTTACCGGCAACTATTCCCGAAAAGAAAGGATTGATAAGCAGAGATAATTTTTACGGTATTTCAGGGAGGGGAAGAAATAAACAGATAGAATTAGCGCACAAGTTTAAAATTAAAGATTATCCTTCTCCGGCCGGAGGATGCATTTTGACTGATAAAAATTATTCAAAAAACTTGATAAGACTTTTTGAGTTAAAAGAAAAAGCTGACGGTAATGATTGTTCTATTTTAAGATTAGGTAGGGTTTTCTTTGAAAAAGACTTAGGAATTGTTGTGGCTAGGAATGAAAAGGAGTGTAATGAATTAGCTAAACTAATAAAGAGAGGGGATGTCGCCTTGGAGCCGGACAACTTTTCTGGACCGACGGTTTTGGTTCGTAAGTACAAAAAATCATCTCAAGAGGAGATGATTGATTGTGGGATTAGATATATTGCGCAATATTCAAAAGATGTTCCCGAGGATATTAAACTTAAGCTTTTACCTTTTCTAAAATCTTAACGAAGATTTCAGGATTTTCTTTAGCTAATTGGGAAAGAATCTTTCTGTCTAATTCAATACTGTATTTTTTTAAAGCGGCAATGAATTTGCTGTAGGTCATTCCGTTTGCTCTGCAAGCGGCGTTCAATTGGACTGTCCACAAAGATCTCTTTTCTCTCTTTTTAACTTTTCTATCTCTGTAGGCATATGACCATGCTTTCATCAAGGCTTGTTTTGCGGCGATGAACTTGGATTTTCTGCTCCATTTGTAACCCTTAGCCGCTTTAATGACTTTCTTTCTTCTTTTGTGTGCGGCAACACCTCTTTTAACTCTTACCATATGTTTATTTTCCCATTAACTTTCTTATCTTCTTTGCTTCCGAGGGAGACATTTCTACTAATTTCTTCAAAGATCTCTTCTTTTGTGAAGATTTTTTTGATAATAAGTGGTCCTGTCCGACGGCTCTTCTTAAGACCTTTCCTGATTTTGTTATTTTAAATCTTTTAACTAAAGATTTTCTTGTTTTTGCTTTCATGTTATTTTTTTGAAATAATCATTGATATTTTTTTCAATTCTTTTTTAATTTCCTGGTCCATTTTTATTTCCACCCTGGCTTTAAGTAATTCGGTGAATTTTTTCATTTTCTGCATTCCTATATCTACCAGTTGGTTTTGTCTTCCCCTGAGTCTTAATTCAACGCTTACCTTGTCCCCTTTATTTAAGAATTTTTCAGCTGCGTTGACCCTAGTTGCGATATCGTTGTCGGAAATATTGAAGGTCAGTTGAAGGTTTTTGGTTTCTGAATGATGGCTTCCGGCAATATTTTTCTTTTCTTTCTTTTGCAAGATGTATAAGTATTTGCCATAGTCGCCTAATTTACAGATAGGAGGATTGACCTTGTCTGTAACTAATATTAAGTCAATTCCTTTTTCTTTAGCGATGTCCAATGCCTGTGGCAATGTAAAAACGCCCATTTGTTGGCCGTCTTCTGCAACCAGCCTTACTTCACTTGCTCTTATTTGATTGTTGTATAACGGTTTAATCATTGTGGAGGTGG
>Ga0172380_10008663_pt1 | contig 11030 bp, 10 predicted proteins | sample Leawe162metaG_FD_119747 | JGI IMG/M metagenome (GOLD analysis project Ga0172380, IMG submission 119747) | Leachate microbial communities from a municipal landfill in Southern Ontario, Canada - Leachate well 162 metaG | ecosystem: Engineered > Solid waste > Landfill > Unclassified | place...
AGCGGCCGGGGCGAAACCGCGCAGGCGCTCGCCGAAACGGCGCAGGGCCTCGAGGGCAAGCTGCTGCGAAGCGGCATCGAGCGTCCGGTCCGGCTTGAGACCGGCTGCCAGACGTACCACCTCCTTCAGGGAGTCCAGCGGATAGACCTGGTCGCCGACGACGCGCCCCACCTGCAGGCGGAAGCTGTTCGATCCCAGATCGACAGCGGCAACCAGTTCATAGCCCGAGTCCGTTCCTTTTCGCACTGCCGCATTGTACAGGTCCGCCGCTAGGCGACATAAAGGCTGTCCGCGACCGCCCGCCTCCCGATCGCTTGGCATTTCCTCAAGAGGGAGTGAAGCTCGCGCCTCTCGCTCAACACGGACCGCCGGCAAGCGGGCGCCCGGTTCGCCTTGACCTTAGGCTGCGCCTGGAATGTTGCTATTATCGAGGTCCGATCAGTCGACTGAAATGGGGGGAGAGTATGACGACCGAACTGTTCTATCTGTTGTTTGCCGCGCTTCTTACCGGAGTACTGTGGATTCCAGTGGTCATTGGCTACGTGTCGTCGCGCGGATTGCTGAAACCTGCCGACTACAAGGTCGCACCGACATCGCCTTTGCCTGACTGGGTCAATCGCGCCAATCGGGCGCACATGAACGCCGTCGAGAATCTCGCGTCGTTCGCAACGGTCGTTCTGATAGCGAATTCGGTCGGCGTGTCAACACCCGTTACCGAGACATGCGCTGCCGTCTTCTTCTATGCGCGCGCCGCGCACGCTGTGCTTCATATCAGTGGCTTCAGTCATTTCATGGCTCGCACCGTGGCCTTTACGGTCGCCTGGGTGGCGTTTGTGATATTCGCTGTCGAGTTGCTGCGACAGGTGATTTGAAGCCGAGAGAGCACATGGGCCATGGCGGCCAGCACCAACATTGAAGGCCGCAAATCTTCCATCGAGTGGAGCGTTCGCTATGGCAGAAAACTGGTACGAGCGGAATGTGCTCCCCTATCTGATCAACCTCGCCTGCGACGGGAAACCATTTCGCAAGCAAAGAATGAAGGTGATACCGCAGGCTCGAGGGCGTGTGCTTGAAGTCGGCATCGGCACCGGCCTCAACATGCCCTACTACGACCGTGATCGAGTCAAGACGATCGTCGGCGTCGACCCCTCGCTGCGCATGCATCGCCTGGCGCGGAAGCAAATCCAGCGCGCCGGCTTCGAGGTTCGGCTCGTGGGCTTATCGGCCGAGAAGCTCCCGCTCGAAGACGCGAGCTTCGACACCGTCGTCAGTACCTACACTTTGTGTACGATCCCGGATCCCGTCGCGGCACTCAGGGAGATGCGCCGCATCCTTGTTCCCGGAGGCAAGCTCTTGTTCTCGGAGCATGGCCGCGCACCGGATGCTGCGGTCCTGAAGTGGCAAACTCGTCTGCAACCCTACTGGAGCAAGTTTGCTGGTGGATGCCTGCTCGACCGGGACATTCCCGCGCTTCTGGCAGAGGCCGGATTCACAGCCGACCTGCAGTCTCGGTACATTCCTGGCCCCAAACTGCTTTCGTATCACTACTGGGGCGCAGCGGTTGCCGCCTGATCGTGCACGAGCCATCTGCCGACTGTTTGCGCACGGAAGCCCAGCTTTTCGCATGGCATACTTGAGGTCACCTTGTGGGCATGGAGGCATATTCCGCCTTTGCCTCCGCGGCGCCTCGGGAGTCTTCCTGTGACGTTCGAGTTGCTCAAGGACATCGCAAAGCTTGCGCTAATCGCCGCCGGTCTCTATTTCGCGCTCAGTGCTTACGTGCATCGAAAACAACCGGCTTGGTCGGCGTATTTGGAGAAACGTCGTTTTGTTGTTCTGCTATTGCTCGTCTTGGCCATCATCGCGATCAAAGTGGGCGAGGATGTGATCAACCGAGAGTCGGGCCCCGTTGACCACCTGGTGCTGCAATTCGTTCACGCGAGCGTTCCGGCCTCGCTCAGCGGATTTTTCGAAGCCGCTACGGGTAGCGGATCAGCAAAGGTCCTGTTCCCGCTCACAATCGCCATAGTGGTCGCGCTTTTTTTTGCCGGGCGGCGTTTTGAAGCGCTGCTGCTCGCCGTTTCGGTTGCTGGCGGCGGGATCGTGGTGTACGTCTTGAAAGCCTTGGTTGACCGCACTCGCCCTGCCTTATGGGAAGCAGAGTGGTATTGGGGATCCAGTTTCCCCAGCGGACATACTTTGGTTGTCGCGGCGTTTGCCGCCGCAGCCACGATTGCCGTGACGCGGATCTGGCCTGGGCGGCGTATATTGGCGCTGTTGCTTGCGGTCGTTTGGGTTTGTTCGGTAGCCCTATCGCGTCTGGTGCTCGGGGCCCACTGGCCGACTGACGTGCTGGCGGCGGCATGTATAGGGGCGTTTCTGCCTCTCGTTGTAGGTATTGCGCTTGATTTGCTGCACGCCCCTAAGCCGCCAGTCAACAAGGACGCGGGCGATCAAGCCGCCCCCAGCGCTCGACTCTGACCTGAGGCCCTTCGCCCAATGCCCTAACTAGCCCTATTCAAGGAAATCGTTCGTCCAGGACGCATCCTTATGGGGCAACCACAAAGATCGAGGTGATGTCATGTACTACATCGTTGAAACCGGTAAATCTTTCAGCGAAGCGTCGACCGACCTTGCGGCGGCGGTGACGCGTCATGGCTTCGGGGTACTACACGTCCACGACTTGGGGACCACACTGCGCAGCAAAGGAATTGCGTTTGCTGAAGAGTGCAAGGTCTTCGAGGTCTGCAATCCGGGGCAAGCGGCAAAAGTCTTGTCCACCGACATGCGCTTGAACATGGCCTTACCCTGTCGAATCTCGGTATTTACGGAGAAAGGCAAGACGAAGATCGGCCTGATCAAGCCAGTACAAATGCTCTCGGCGCTATCTCAGGACCCAGCCTTGGTTCAGGTTGCCAAGGAGGTTGAGGAAAAGACCATGCGGATGGTCGACGAGGCGAAATGAATGCTCTTCAGCTGACGGCGCCTCGAACACGGACGTTTGATTCAGCGCCCATGCCAATAGCGCCGCCTTAGCGCGCGCTCGGCGGCGATGGGCGGCTGCGACGGCGCCAGACGCAGGCTCAATGCACCCTCGGCGTCGGTGCGATGCAGGGTCGCGCCCGTCGCCTGATAGCGCGCCACCACGTCGGCCCTGGGGTGGCCGAAGCGATTGCGATAGCCGACAGGAAAGATGACTTGGCTCGCGCCGACTGCGGCGATGAACGCCGGCGTCGAGGAAGTGCGACTGCCGTGGTGGGGAGCGATCAGCACCTCGCTCTTCAGTTCGCTTCGATGCTGCGACAACAGGGCCTGTTCGGAGCGGGCCTCGATGTCCGAGGTGAGGAGCACCCTGCCGTAAGCGGTGCTGATCTTCAGCACGCAGCTCATGTCGTTGCTCCTCTTCGTAGGCGCGTCGTATTGCGCCGCCGGCGGGTGCAGCAGCAGAAAGTGCACCCCGTCCCATTGCCAGCCCTGTCCATCCGCGCAGGGCAGCGCCGCCAGCGGCAGCGCCGAGAAATCGTGCTCGAAGGCCAGCGAACTCATCAACCAGCCGGCGGGAAGCGACTGCAGCAGGCTCTCGGCACCACCGGAATGATCCTTGTCCTGATGGGTGACGATGAGGCCGTCGAGACGCCGCACGCCGCGGGCGCGCAGATAGGGCAGGATGACGCGGTTGCCGCTGTTGGCCTCGAGCGAATAGGCGGGACCGGTGTCGTAGAGCAGATCGTGGGTCGCCGTCTGGATGTGCATGGCCAGGCCTTGGCCGACGTCGAGCGTCGTCACCAGCGCTTCGCCCGGCGCCGGCCGCGGCGGCTCCAGGGTCAGCAGCGGCAGGAAGAGCACGGCGCCGAGCCAGCGCGCCGGCATGCCGCGCGGCGCGAGCCACCATGAGGCACCGGGCAGCGCCAGCAGCCAGGCCCAGGTCGGCGGCGCCGCCTGTTGCCAGACGGCGATGGGCAGCTCCGCCAGCCAGAGGAGGAACAGCATCAGCCCCTGCATGATGGCGTGCGCGAGGGGCAAGACCGGCATCAGGAGCGGCGAGGCCGCCGCCGCGAGCGCCAGCGGCGTCACGAGGAAGCTCACCACGGGGATGGCCACGGCGTTGGCGACGGGCGAGACCAGGGAGAACTGCTGGAACAGCAGCAGCAGCGCCGGGATCATGCCCAGGCAGAGCGCCCATTGCGCCCGCACCCATGCGCCGAGCCAGTGTTCGCCACCCAGGCGGCCGGCGGCGACATAAAAGAGCAGCGCGACGCAGCCGAAGGACAGCCAGAAGCCGGCAGCGAGCACCGCCCAGGGATCGAGCAGCAGAACCACCAGCAGGGCCAGGGCGAGGACGCGACTGGGCGAGGTGGCGCGCTGCGTATAGAGCGCCAGCGCCACGACGGCCAGCATGTAGAGGGTGCGCTGTGCGGGCACGGCGAAGCCCGACAGCAGGCAGTAGAACCATGCGGCGCAGAAACCGGCGAGCGCCGCCGCCTTCTGCGCCGGCAGCCGCTGCATCAACGCCGGGCTGCGCCGCCAGAGCCAGGAGACCAGCGCGTAGGCGAGGCTCGCGAACATGGTCAGGTGCAAGCCGGAGATGCTCACCAGGTGGGTGACGCCGGTGCGGCTGAAGACCAGCCACTGCGCCTCGCCTATGGCCTGCTGGTCGCCGACCGTGAGCGCCACGAGGATGCCGAGGTAGGGTGCGTCCGGCATGGCCGCAAAGAAGTTCTCGCGGACCGACTCGCGCAGGCGGGCGATGACGGTGCCCGGCGTCGCCACGAAGGCTTCGACGCGGCGGTTTTCGGCCCCGGGCCGGACCGTGCCGGTGGCGCGGGTGCCGGTCTCCAGGAGCCAGCCCTCAAAATCGAAGCCTTCGGGGTTGGCGTTGCCGTGCGGCCGCTTGAGGCGCACGACGAGGGCCCAACGCTCGCCGGCGTGCACCGGCAGGGGCGCCAGTGCGCCCTGGCCGTCAACAGCGTCATCGCCCGCTTCGCGTCCCCAGCCGCGATACCAGGCGAGAGAAACGTGCTCGGGCAATGGCGCCTCCGCCGACTCGACGAGGAAGTCGAAGCGCGAGCCGTTATCGAAGCGCTGCGGCAGACCGCTGACCACCCCGACGACGCGCAGATCGCGCCCTTCCTGCGCCTCCGCCAGGCTCTCGTCGAGGCGCAGTTGCGCCGCAGCCCCGGCCCAGAAGAGGCCGAGCAGGCTGGCGGCGATGAGAAAAGCCGGCCGCCAGCGGCAACCGAGCACCAGTAGCCCTATGGATAACGTGGCGATGAGCGCCAGGACGCGCCCATCTGGCAGCACCGCCTGCTGCTGCAAGCAGACAACGCCGGCCGTGAAGCAAAGGATGAAGAGTCGCACGTTTGGCTCGGTATGGCCATCGGCGCCTGGGCGCCGCCAACGGCAATGATACATGCATATCCCATTTGGCTTTTCGCCGGCGCGACGAACAGAGCCCGCACAAGCGGTGCCGAAGCAAAAAGCGCCGAGCGCCATTGAAAATCCTCAATACACCACCATGTAGGTCGCAGGAAGCAATAAGTGCAGGAGGTATCAACATGAATGTGGTCTTCAACAGTCCCGGCATCTACGTGGTCGACTATCCGGATACGGATTCGATAGAGATAGTCGACAGGCGCTACGATCGAATGACCTTCGTTCGCGGGGAAGTGGCACACCGTTTTCGCGCCGAGTTTGTAAATCTGGCGGTACAGGAGCCTGATTTGGAGGAGTTCGAGACCATGATTCGTTCCTTCGAGCCGCCGGTCACCTACGCCCTGTCATACCATTGAAGCATCGCTGAGACGGTCGTCCCTGACCATTCGCGAGCCGGCCTAGCGCATCAAGCGATAGTTGGCCAATACAACGGCGAGCCCGCGGGCTCGCCGTTGTGCTATTCCAGTTTCATCGAGATCATGTAGGATAGGCAACCATGTCGAGCACGCGGTTTATTCCCGCTGCGCCTCGTCCTCACGACCCTTGATCGCGACGGAGCCATGAACCTTTCGCCGAAACTGAATCATCCGAATCGGCTGCTGCTGGCCGCCGAGGTGCACGCCCGGCCCTTCGTGCAAATGCAGGCACCCGTTCATGTGTCGCACCTGGCGGTGTTTTCCGAAGAGATGTCCAACCTCGATCATCACCGGCTGCTGGCGAGCCTGTGCGAGCGATTCGGCGTTGCCGCCCCGGTCGAGAGCGCCGTTCATTATTTCCACGATTTTGCTTCCTTCAGGTTGAAGTGGGAGCGTCACACGGAGTTCTCCACCTATACGTTCATCGACGACGGTCCCGCCGAGGCCCTCTTCAGCGCTCAGCCCATTCGCCACATACCGCACGACTGGATAGCTCAGTTGCAGGGACGCGTCCTGGTGGCACTGAATCTTTCTGTCGAGAGCGGGCAGCCGATAGCACCGACTCACCCGAAATTGAAGGAACTGTTTCGCCCTTCGCCGCTGGTCGGCAGCCGGGTATTGGCCGGCGGTGAGGTGTGGACCGACTTTCACGTCGCCGCAGACGGCTTTTCCTGCATACTCGTGCGCGACACCGGTTTGCAGGAAACGCAGACAGGACGCTTGATACAGCGCCTCTGCGAAATCGAGACTTACCGCATGATGGCGCTCTTGGCGCTGCCCATCGCGCGCAAGTATTCGCAGATTCTCGACGCTGCGGAAAGCGAACTGGCGAGGCTCAGTGCCGAACTCTCCTCCGAACGGGTCGGTCGCCAGGAGGAACAGTTGTTGCACGACCTATCGAGCTTGGCGGTGCGCATTCAGGCCCTGGCCTTGCAGGGCAATTTTCGCTACGGTGCCGCCCAAGCCTATTACAAGCTCGTGGAGGCGCGGATTGCCGAGCTGCGCGAGAGTCGTATCGAGGGGGTACCCACACTCGGGGAATTCATGGACAGGCGAGTGGCGCCGGCCATGGCTTCCTGCTCAAATGCGGCGCTGAGAGTCGAAAAACTCGGCAACAAGATTGCGCAGGCGATCGATCTGCTGCGAACTCGCGTCAGCATCGTCCAGGAGAGACAAAACCAGGCCGTGCTGCTGTCGCTCAGTGAAAACTCCCACCACCAGTTGCGCCTGCAGCAGGCGGTCGAGGGACTGTCGGTCGTGGTTATCACCTACTATGTCACGTCATTGCTCGGCTACCTCCTGAAAGCCACCAGGTTTGCCGGCGTAGATCTGCCGGTCGAGTTGCTGATGGGGGTGTTCCTCCCCTTCATTTTCGCTGCGACCTGGTTTGGTTTGAAGCGGTTTCAACGCCGCGCACTGAAGGCTGATCGAAGTCCATAGACGCGGCCAGGAGTCAAACTCCGCGGATCGCTCGTCCTCGTGCTGACCGGGCGAACTATGTATTTCTACGCCCAGCGTATTGCCAATCTGCCGATTCCGGAATATAAGGGAACTTCATCAAGGCGTTCGACACTGCAAGACCATCGCTGCTTGCGTCATAATGGATGCCCAGATGCGGGGATGCGGCAGCAACGAGACCAGGATCAAAACAGACCGACCATGGCGATCAACAGCACTCAGCAACTCATCGGATTCAGGCGCAAGCCTGATGAAGCACTGTCCGCAGAGCCGATGGTGGAACTGGGGTTGTGCGGCCGCGCGCACGTGAGCCGGCACTGGGACAACCCTGTTTGTCTTCGCCAGCCAGGCTTGGAAAAGGAATGCTCCCGGCCAGACCAGTGCCCCTACTACACGAGTGCCAAGAGCAAAGACTGAATTCCCCGGCTGGCAGGACTCAGCGGGCTGACCACCAGAGATGAACTGCCCGCGCTGGTCAATCGCTGTCTTGGAGGCGGGGGTCGGAATCGAACCGGCGTAGACGGCTTTGCAGGCCGCTGACTTTCTTTCAATTGCCGGCCTTTAGCAATACATCCACCCTGTCATCCACGCGCCGCCAAAACGGCCTACAAACCAAACTCGCGCATACGGCCAATTTGTCGTTGATAGCCACTCTGCCATCCACACGGCTTCGCTGACGGCGCTCGCCTATATTTTCGATTTTCGATTTGAATCCTGCGGGGCATACAGCTGCCTGACCCAGGCAGCGCCAGGCCGTCATCGGCCCGGCTTATAACGCGGCGACACCCGCCGCCGAATCCTAATCGTCGAACGCCCACGCCCACTGCTTTCCCAGCAGTGCGTGCGGTGCGCCCGATGTGCCTTTCGCGCTCGTCTTGCTCCAACCCAACCGCCGATCTGCCCATGGTATGCCGGCCTTCTACAACAATGAGAGGAATCCAATGATGAAAAGCACTACCAAAATCCTGGCCGGACCTTCGCGACCCCAAAGCGGCCTCCCGGCTGACAAAACTCCTCCGAGGTGATTTCCGTTCGTCAGCATACTCGCACGCGCGACGGACTGCCTATGGCATAATATGCCAATCTCTATTTGAGGTATCGCTATGCCGACACGCAATGTTGTTCTCACGGACCACCAGGCCGAGTTGGTCGAGCGCCTCGTCACCTCCGGCCGCTATCAAAACGTCAGCGAAGTTTTGCGCGAAGGATTGCGCCTCATCGAGAGCCGTGAGGCTGAGGCGAAAGCCCGCGTCAAGGCATTGCGGGAAGCCGCGCGCCTTGGGATTGACGATATCGAGGCAGGACGGTTCCGCAGCTTCCAATCATCAGCGGTACTGAAACGACATCTCGCATCGATGGCTAAGAAGGCGATCCCGACCAAGAAACCCTAACATGACTGCTGCGGGCAAACGCTGGCGTATTCGTCTTGCAGCGGCTGCAGAAGACGATTTCAAGCAGATTCTGCGCTGGACTGCGGAGCAATTCGGCGAGCAACAAGCGCGCGTTTATGCAGAAATACTCTCTGCTGCGCTGGATGAACTGAGTGCCGGACCGAAGCTCATAGGCATACGAGCGCGCGGCGATATCGGCAAAGGCTTATTCACCTTGCATGTTGCTCGAGCCGGGCGTAAGGGACGTCACTTCGTGATGTTCCGGATCGGCCATGATCAACGTGGCGAAGTCATCGAAGTCCTGCGTCTACTCCACGATTCCATGGATCTGCCGCGGCATTTGCCACCGACGGACTGATACGCGCCGCATGTTGAAGGACGGTTACTGTTGGCCGGGAGCACGCATTCCCGACACCTCCCAGTGAGCAGACCGTGGAAAATTCAGTGCTCCAACCAATGTCTGCAACGGGGTGCGGCCCTCGTACCGTCACTATCGGCCATAAGCGGGCGCCCAGAGGAGCCAGAATTAGCGATCCCCAGCGTTGGCTGGCAGCAATCTGCGGACACCCAAGAAATCGCCGCAGGTGACCGCGGTCGCGTGTACACCGGCCCGTCGCAAACCGCGTTTGGAAAACGTAACGTTCCAATCCTGGGTGGCCGCTGCCGAAAAATCTGGGCGGCAAGTCCGTGCCCTGAAGAGACGTTTGTCCTCCGGGCCGGCGTCCGTCGGCAACCTGTCGGCGAGCCGCCATCCAAAAAGTCAGCCGATCTGCCAGTGATCGGCTTCAATTGACCGCCGCAGAATTCCCCAATACGTCAGTCTAGATGATCCTACTCAACGACCGTGAGCTGATCAACCCGTGGCGAATGTTGTGTTTCTGTACCAAGCAGCATGTCGGCCATCAGCCCCTTAACAAGCTTCAACGTGAGATGCTTGTCCGGAGGAATGCCATCTCCTGGATACATTCTCCCATAAGCAAAGAAATGAATCAGCGAGCCTATTTACCTCCAAGATCGCGTTCATGCTGGTGCACGAAAAAAAGCGGGCGGCACAAGACCGCCCAAAGTCTCCTCCTCGCTTCAATCGGACTATAGTTCCGGAGTATGTGAATCCTTAGGTCCGTCCCTTCCGCGGCTGAAACGGTACCTACTGACAACGAGGGACATGTCTGCGCCTTTCCTTCAATTCGCGGCGTATATATCAGGTGCACCGTCGCTGCTTACAGCGACGACGGCAACGTCGCGTTGCCTGCGTTTGACTGCGTCGACGATGTCCCGGAAGAAGAAGTTGCACAAACCCTTTTTGGGCGCCGGCATGGCGATCTCGTCGCAATCCAGTTCTTCGGCGGTATCCAGAATCGAGAACACCACGTCTCCCTGCTTGAAGATGCCGCGGCAAGGAATAGCTTCAGCCGCCAGCGGCTTGGTCGCCTCCTCAATGAACGCTTGCGCGCGCTCCGACTGAAACTGGGCGATTTCCTGTTGGGTGCGAAAGCGTAGCACCTGCCACTGGACGACCGGCTCGCCGATGTTGAGCAGGATCACCGCCACCTGCTTGCCCTCGCGGTGCCGGCGCAGGGCATATTGGACGCCCCAGCGGGAGTCGTCGTTGGCATTGATCGGCACCAGGATACGCAGGACCTTGGCATTGGCTGCGATATGGTCGGATGTGCTCATGAGGGCCTCCGTTCTTGCATGCCGTACCCGAGCCAGGTCGGATGCCTCAGCACGCGGAGCGCAATGGTCTTCGAGTGCATTCATGGCCATTTACCTCTGCGGATCGGATGGACCGGGGCCGCGCCGGCGTTCGATTGCTTGATCCAGGCCACGCCGCGTGCGGCGCAGATAGAACGGGCCGACGACCAGGACCAGGAGCGGCACGGCGGCCAGGAACTCGGCGAAATACCGGACGGGCAGTGCGAGCGCCGCCGCGTGGTCCGCGTCGACGCGCAGCAGATAGGTCACGAAGGCGATGCCGGCCAACACCCCGATCCACTCGATCATGTCGAAGCTGGTCTCCCGCGCCTGCTTGAGCGCTTGGTCCCATTCCGCGTGCGGCAGTTTTCCCAGCGCCGGATAGGCACAGAGAAGCGCGATCTTTTTCAGATCCTTGCCGCCCATGCTGGTCGCGTCCGTTCTCAAAGGCTTTGAAAGGCGAAGATGGCCACGCAGGTCGGCGGCACGGCCGCCAGAAACAGGCCGAGCGGGCTGATCGCTTGGTCGGGAAAATATCCCTTGAGGATCGAGAATCCGGCCGGGTTCGGCGCATTGGCGATGACGGTCAAGCCGCCGCCCGTGACCGCCCCGGCGACCAGGGCATACTTGAACTCCG
>Ga0172380_10008664_pt1 | contig 11030 bp, 12 predicted proteins | sample Leawe162metaG_FD_119747 | JGI IMG/M metagenome (GOLD analysis project Ga0172380, IMG submission 119747) | Leachate microbial communities from a municipal landfill in Southern Ontario, Canada - Leachate well 162 metaG | ecosystem: Engineered > Solid waste > Landfill > Unclassified | place...
AAACATCGGTATTAGTGTCAGTAATTGAAGTAAATCCTAATGGATCTATTAATGATATAGTTCCATCAACAATAACAAATAACGTATAAGATGTAAACTACCTATCTACGCAAAGCGATGGGATGGGCTTTAAACCTGAATAAACGTGAGCAACAGAGCAACACATATCATTCGATTTTTCACTCTGGTTTACAGCAGAGCCAAGCAAAGAGATAACCTTAGAAGCATTATAATCCGCATCTATGGTATCTACTTTACAATTTGTGTTTGTGCATTTAAACACTTTGTTTGTCCGTTTGCCAATATGCTTACATGTACAACAAGTCTGCGAAGTATATGCAGGGGCAACCACCACAAGTTTAACCCCGTTAAGCAAAGCCTTGTATTTATGATAAACTTCATGATGGAGATCAAAATTATTAAAAATACGCTTTTCCCATGCCACATCAGATATGGCATTACAAGCAGCATTAGCTTCCTTCATAGTATCAAGGAGCAAATTGGCCTGTTCATCGGTGGGCAAAAGTTTTATTTTCAAAGTGAGTTTCATATAATAATAAATATTTATAAACTCACAAAAAATTTCATATATCAGAAAAAAATTATCAATTTTAAAGGCGTTGACGTGTCGCTTATCTCCCATTCACATTACATGATGAATGGGTTTCACGCTCCATTATTATGAAAATTTTAACAGTTTTACCCGATAATAAATATTTTTTATGGCAAATGCTTGTTCAAATGAACAATTTAAAAAAAATGGGGCTTGATAAAGATACAATATATGTTATAGGAAAAAGAGATATCCAACCAAGTAATATTTTAATGAATATAATAAAAAAAACAAATTTTAAAGGCACTTTTTATATACTCAATGATGAAAGGGAACATCCTAAATATTCATCATCGTTAAGGCCACATTTGTTGGCCAAATTATTTAAAAATCATAATGAATTACAAAATGAAACTTTTTTTTATCTTGACCCTGACGTAATTTTCACGAAAAAAATAAATTTTGGTGAATTTTTAAAAGATGATGTTTGGTATTTAAGTGATACTCGTTCTTATATTAACAGTAAGTATATTAAAGGCAAAGATGATAAATTATTTATTGAAATGTGTAAAATTGTTGGCATTAACCCACAAACAGTTGAAAATAATGATGAAAATGCTGGGGGTGCACAATATTTAATGAAAAATATTAATGCCGAATATTGGAAAAAAGTAGAAGATGATTCAGAAAAATTATTTCAATATATGATAAAAACATCTCATATATATTGCCCCCAACACCCAATACAGGCATGGACTGCCGATATGTGGGCTGTTTTATGGAATGCGTGGTATTTTGGCAACAATACAAAAATAAGCAAAAAATTAAATTTTTCATGGGCAACCGAACCGATAAAAAATTGGACAAAAAATGGATTATATCATAATGCTGGTGCTGTAATTGATGATGGTACTTTTTTTGTAAAAACAGCGTATCAAATATCACCATTTAATAAAGAAATTAAGTGTAATGAGGATAATTGTTCTTTTAATTATTTAAAAGAAATTAAAGATACTGAAAATAATTTTAAAGAAATTTTGTTTTAAAATGGGATATGCCAGAAAATATATATTAAATTTAAGTAATGTTTTTTCTTGTGGACTAGGTGTTTATAGTGGTGGAAGCCAACAATACAATTTATTAAATAGTTTTAATTATACCGCAACCACAACTTCAATGATTTGTAATTACCCACAGATAACAGTGAACGAATTGAAAGCATTGTCATATCCAGAATATGAAGATAGGGTTTCTGATTATATTGAACATATTGGTGTTGAAGATTCTACAGTTAAAGTAAATTTAATTGATACATCGTCAGAATATGTTTCAATTTGTGAAGATACTTGTTGTGGTTTAAATGATAATTTTTTGGTTTATAAGTTTTTAACGGGGGTGAGAATTATTGATGTGGGTACACCACAAGGTGAATTAGAATATAAGATATATCCATCAACAGAAAATGCTGAACTATATTTATGGAAAACAAGTGCAACATTTTTAAATCTTGACGTTAATGGCATTTATATTGCTGAGGTTAGAGATGTTTTAGATGGGGTAGTTGTTTGTACCGTAAACCACATTTTTTCAATGGCGGCACTTGGTTCAAGTACTACTTTATCGCCACAATCTAAAATTGTTAGTATTTACGAATTAAATAATTCTGATGGTGGCGAATATAAATATACTACAGGACAAATTTGTATAGAACCAAGTTTAAGTATAAGCGATGTTCTAACCATCACATATGGAGCGATTGCGACACATTCAGGTGTGGATTCAGATTCGTGTGTGATTATTAAGTGTAAAGAAAATGGTGCAAGTAGTTTTGAACAAATAGCATGTTACGTAAATACAGAAAGTACCCATTCGGGATTTAATTTATGCTATGGAGATACTGTTTGCTATACTATATCTAATAAATATGGTTGTGATGGGTCATCATCTTATGGGGCATTATTATTAGTGGGCGCAAGTGGATTTAATTTGATTCCAACAATAGATCCGGCATTATGTTGTGCAAGTGTTTGTATTGAAGCACAATATATTGAAATTGGTATTACTTTGGCTTCCCCCACAACAATAATTTCTAATTTAACCAATTGTTCATATTCTGGTGCATTTAATATATCTAATACCATACCTGTAGGACAATGTGCCACCATAAAAATGTCTTCTACAAATTATATAGATAATGGTACTTCAATTACGACCTATTATTGTAAAAAATGTGGAACTTCTCAATATTTAGTAAAAGAAACCAACACTAATTCTGAAACTCAACCACAAGAAAATATATTTAATATTTGTAATGGTGATGCAATGTGCTATGCTGTTAATTTAACTGCACCCTCAAATGGAACGTATGCCGATTCCTTAATTTGTATTGTTGATATATCTGGTTCGGTAGGTATTAATACTTATATGAGTGAGATTAAATCTGATAATTATATTTATCGTAGTATTAATCAAGGTACTGTGGATACAACTGTAGGAATTTGTAATTTAGTGTATGGGGGAAATGGAACATCTACTTGTTATGGAAGTGGAAATATTACAATATGTCCATTATTAGGATTGAATTCATCTATTGATGTTTGTTATGAAGCAGGATTATGTGGTAGCAATGGTTTTTATATGTCACATGTTTCTATTCATTGTAAAGCAAATAATAGTGCAGATTTTGTTAAAATACAATGTATTACTGATGCATCTGCATTAAAGACTTGTAAATTTACAATGAAATATGGTGATGAAATTAAATATTGTATGAATGCTATTGCAGGAACATCTTCAACTTCAAAATCAGAAATTGTTTTATTTGATACTATAAGCAGTGTTGATATTAATTCATCAATAAGTAGTGTTAAGTTTAGAGATTGTATTGAAATCACTAATGAAATTTAAATTAGATACTATTTATAAAAAAAAGTAAATGGCGTTTATAGATAAAAAAGATCCTGTTGTTATTAACATTAAACTTACAAGTAAAGGTAGGGAATTGTTATCTAAGGGTGGCTTGAATTTTACATATTTTGGTGTTGGTGATAGTGAAATTAATTATAATTTTAATGATGAAATTGGTGTAAACCCATATAATTCATTAATATTGAGACCTACGGATAAAAATCCACAAATATTATCTTTTATAACAAAAGAATTGTCGGGTGATTCATATAATGAATTAAGTACCATACCTTCTACACCTACAATTATTCAAAATACTTCAGACCCCACAGGGTTTTTTAATATTTCATCCATCAATACGAGTTTTTTGGCTGATAGTGATCATGTAAAACAAACAGATTGCATGGTCAGAATTAACACAGTAAAGGGTGGAAATAATTTATATATATTTAAATCCCCCACCTATGGGGGTAATCTAAATGAACCGGAAGTTGGGGATTTTATTTTAATCAAATGGACTAATCCTTATGGGTATAATACTACAGGTTATACTGTAAGTAGTGCATCAACCCCCTATTTAACCTATAAAATACAAACAATAGTATCTGGTAAATTAAGTACGAACAATTTAATTGTTGGATTAGATAGGGATATCCCAGATTTCACCAACGTACCAAACATAAATTTTAATACTAAAGTCGCAGGTGCGGTATTACTTTATGACTATATAAACTATAGTGGAACTACATCATTTTATGAAGAATATTCAACAGATTATGTTAGTGAAAGCGTATTAACTTTTTTACAAAATTGTCAATGCCCGACAATTACATTTCCTTTTTGGAATATGTCAATAATATATACTGAAGAAATTGTGGGTGTACAAAGCAATAATATTAAAATTGGTAATTTTAATACTACGGTAATGGGTGGATTTGTTTCATATATCCAAAATCAAGCACCCGTTTATAAAAAATTGGGGGTTATTCACTACACGAATAACTCACCATCTAACAATTATGGTGAAGGGTTATATCAAAACACTTCAATTTTAAATATCCCTACAATAATGTGGCATAAGTCGCCAAACAAAACAATGGGTGTTACATTAAATGCTACCGGTGGTGTTAAAACATTAACAGGAATTACTAGATCTTTAAATACTCAATATTATGACTTGGCTGATTCATCAGGGAATGTTGTTGGTAAAATTTTTAATGATTTAAAAATATTTGTTATTGAAGACCAAGAATTACTTTTTGCAATGTCATATAAATCAAATAGATCTTGGACTCTACCCAATTATTTGGTTGGTTCTGATAGCATATCTGCATTAGGCACCATCCCTTGCACCGTTTTATATAATTATGTGTTGACAAACCCGACATCATTATCATCGGCAAATGGTAAGATTAAAATTGATAATATTCAAACAACAGGTACTAAATTAATTGCTGAAGTTAGTGGTGTTACAAGTGGTTTGGTTTATGTAAATTTAATAGACATTCTTAGTGGTGTTACCATAACAGGATTATCCGCAGACACATATAACATAATCCTCCATGATTTAAATGCTGTTGGTTGTTTGCCTACAACTGTTATATTAGAAACCCCAAGCAGTATATTAAAAGCATATTCAATTACGGGCACATCCTGTGGCCTGAATCCAGATTTTACCATTACAAATGCGATATCTTCTGTCGATTGTATTACTTCAAATCATGGTGTTGCGTATGGAACAATGTTTATGCAAATTCAACCATATGGAGTTGCCCCCATATCTGGAGATTGGTTTGAAAATTCTTCGACCGAAAATTTCACTGATTTAGTGTTTAAAAACGTATATACAATATATATTATGGATCACGTTAATACAACCACCGAATTTATGGTTTCAAAAGACTATGTGGCAGTAAAAACACCATTTAAAAGCACATTCATCATATCTAATCAGATTGTTGATGATGAAGGAATTTATGTAACAGTAAGTAATTATTTAACAACAATAAATGCTGGATTGAATCCTATTGTGGGTATTATTGAATTTTGTATATATAAAACCGATTCTATTCCTATCAAATGGCAAACATTGCCTTCTGGTAATACTGTTGGCGATAATATTAATTTATATGTTGAAGATGAATTTGAGTCATATACTGTTGCAATAAGGGAGGTATATTATAACGAAGATAGAATAATTGAAATGTATAGAATTACAAAAGCAATAGAAAATAATCAATATACATTAACAACCATATAAAATGGCAGATATAAGATTTAAAATAAGTGGAAATACTTCACCCTTTCATACGGAATTATATTGCAATAATACTACTTGTTTATTACAGGAAAAAGCTGTTGAACAATCGGGTGTAACAACAATTTTTGGCTGTTTATTACCCAATACCCAATATAGCATAAAGATTATTGATAATATTGGGGTCTACTATGATTTCAATGTTACCACGCCCACACAAGTAGGGACAACAACATTACTCACAAAAACATTAAGTTTGTGCGGTAATATTAAAACCATAAATGATGGGTCGACACATTCTTCTGCAGCATCCACCCCTAAATGTGTATCAATTTTACCGGCACTATCTTCAGGTGAAAGTGTTGATTTAAAATTTGCAGTAAATACTTGTAATATTTATAATACCACCAACAGCATTACATTATATTGTAATGGAGTATGCAAATGTGGATGGATTAATCAAAACAACACAACACCATATACAATTAACATTCAATCGGGAGATATAGTTTGTTATGCTATGTCAACAATTAATACAAATACAAATGGAATTTATCAGGGGTGCGCAATGTTACAGATAACAGGAACTTCAAATGCGATAGGATTTTCACCTACATTAGGAACAGTATTAAGTAAAAAAACCTCATTAGATATCACTACAACAACCACAACAACCACAATTCCAATAGCATCTGCATGCGTATATATGTCAATACCCACAAAAGTATGTGCAGCATGTGATAATTGCGTGGATAGTTGGTATTATAGTAAATTGTGCGTTTCTAAAACAATGACGGAAAATCAATCATTTAGATTATATTTTACCGATTATGCTCAAAGTTCTGATAATATAAACATTGCATATGCATTATCATCATGCGCCTATTTAACAACAGGTGCTACTATTTCTGCTGCAGTTGGTAATACGACCTATATTTATAATATGGCACAAACTACATTACCACCAGGACTTTCAAATGGACAGACATGTACATGTGTAAATTATTGCTATGTTGATGTAAATTATGATAATTATAATAAGATTTATTTTATAACCCGTGCAATTACCGGGGGAATAAATTATAACCTTAATTGTACATTTAACAATGTTTCACGTGTTTGTTTAAATAAAATAACTAATAGTGTATGTGCAAATTATTCCCTATCCAATGTTCCAGCATCGGGTCAATATGTGAATATGTATTCATGTAACTATAATGTATAGTAAAAATATAAAATGGCAACAATAGAATATACCATAAACAACGGTACACCACCTTTTACAGTGGCTTTAGCCCCCAGTAATATTCCCAGTAATATTCATAATGAAGTTGGATCATATGTTTTTAATGATGTGGCTAACGGTGAATATAACATTATATTTACAGATGCCAATGGATGCGAATATACCAAAGAACTAATTGTGGATCCTACTGTTGAAGACCCCATTATAGAAGAAATTGCGGGAAATTCTATCGTTATTGGTCAAGCTCAAGATGAAGAATTAATTTTTGATGTTGATTCAACTAATAGGGCAATTGGATATACTGGTTATCCTGAAGGAAACGAGGTAACAATATATCTATGGTTTAAAACATTAGATGGAAAACCTTTAGAAGTTAATAGGGTTCTTAATTATACAATTAATTGTACAAGTGGTGATGGTGATGCCATCTTTAACTTTATTAAATTAAGCGATCAAATACACGCAGAAGTGCTTGAAATCGTAGGTGGTCCCTCAAATCAAATCAAAGGACAAATTGTATTGAAACGAAGATTTATAGAATCATTTTTTCAATATACGTTTAATATGTATGTAACGAACCCAAGATATGAAATTAATATTAATGTTGATGGTGATTGGATCAATTATGAAATACCATTAATTGACGATATTAATATATATGGAGTTACTTATGTTGATAATAAAAACGTTGTTTTGAATTTCCTAGGAAATTCTTAAAATGGAGATGTGTAAATAATTTATTTTTTTAAACTATTTAATGATATGGCAAGTGGTTATACTATATTTTTTAGTTATCAGTTAGAATCCACATCGGGTTATAGTAGTGGTATTCATTGTAATTATATTAACAAGGTGGTTCTTGATGATATTTCTAACAAAGAAATTAATTTTTATTTTAGTGATATTGATGATTTTAAATTTTTATCTTCGGGTAGTACCGAAGCAACCGGATATACTGCCAATAAAATATATTTAATTGCTCAAATAGTTTCTAATTCGGCATTTGTCACTATAGCAGACGTAAAACCCACTATGGGAGAATGGCGGAAATATGACGTTACAAGTCAAATAACGGGATATTATCCGGGATATGTTGATGGAAATTTATTGTCCCCAACATATTTAGCTGGAAGTATATTTAAATTTCCATTATATAAATATTATGATGTGGTTGAAATGCCATTATATAATTTAGACTATTTAAATTATCCATCATCCACATATACGGGAGGAACAGAATCAAACAAACCACTATATTTGGGGGACGAACAATATTTTATAGGAAATGTATCGACAGATATAGAAGCAATCGCATATACTAGTGATATTTCCATAACATTACCCCTAAATCAATTCAATTCTACAAATAATGCCACTTGGGATGGATCGTCAAAGGTATATATCACAGAAATAGGAATATATGATGATGAAAAAAATCTTGTTGCCATTGGTAAGTTAAACAATCCCATCCCCAAAGATTCTTCTATTTCGAGGACAATTGTATTTGCGATAGATTTTTAATTTATTTTATATTTTTTTATAATTTCTTAGTATTTATTATAAAAATCTAATAATTATTTTTTATGATAAAATATGAATAGTGATGATAAAATAAATTACAAGTCTGTTATAATAGATGGTAATTTACACAACAAATTTAAAATCCTTTGCAAAGGTAAAAGTTTAAAAATTGGGGGTCTTATTGAAGATTTAATCCAACTATATTTGCAGGACCCTAAAAAAATCCAAGCATTGATTGAAGAATCAAAAGAATTTAATTATGCAAAACATTTAAACATAATGGGTAAAAAAAATTCTTAATTTATGGAAAAATATGTTTGGTCTTTAGATATAAGCACTACAAATATTGGCTGTGCTTTGTGGGATGATAAGGGAAAATTAATCGAACTTAAACATTTAGAGTTGAAAACAGACAAAGATGTCCCTGTTGAAGATAGGGATATGTATAAAGCTGAAATATTTAGAAAATATTGTGAAGATTATAAGAATTATATTTTAAATGAATTAAACGGTGAGATCATTCACACTGTTGTAGAAGCTCCCCTGTTTGGTAGCACAAATCAAAATACTGTGGCATTATTACTTGGTTTTAATGGAATGTGTAGATATATTTTATTTCAAATTTTTAATAAATATCCACAAAAGATAGGGATTTATGAGGGAAGAAAACTATTTCTCGATGAATTGGTAAAAACTACCATAAATAAAAAAGGAGAAAAAACAGAAACACTATCATTTCCTAAAGAATATATCAAAGATAAAAAACTTTATATATGGGAAAAAGTATATAGATTGGAACCTCAGATTGAATGGTTTTATAAAAAGGATGGTAAGCCTAAAGATATTTGTTTTGATTTGAGCGATTCTTATACGACAGGATATGCTTATTTTAAAATAATAGGATTAAAATAAAAAAAAAACATGAAAAGTAATGTTGAAAAAATTAAACCTTTTAATTACGAACCTAAAAAAATAAATAGATTTGTGGTTAATTTTCCCAAAGAATTTGAAATTGAATCGTGGATGGTTCAAAAAATAAATAAGCCGAGATTTGAAAAAAATGGGTGGCAAGACATTGAAATAGATTTTATTGACACCATTGCCCCATCAACATCACAAAAATTATTTAAATTAATTTCTTTAAAAAACAACAAAAAATTTCAATTTGTTGACTTGTTTAAGAAATATAAAAAGCCGATGTTTGAATTCACAATATCTGCAATAGATCCAACCGGTGTTGAAGTTGAAAAATGGATAATATTTGTAAATGCTGTGGTTTATGTTGATTTTAGTGAATTTAATTATGATGATGATAATATAACTCAGTTAAAAATGATTCTTAAGCCTCTCGATTGTGTTTTATTGTTTTAATGAAATATATCTATCTTATACAATCCTTGGAAGATAGCTACTATAAAATAGGAACATCAAAACATCCTCATAAAAGGATTGCTGAACTTCAAACCGGCAATCCTTCATCATTAAAATTGGTAGAAACGTATCAATCCGAATTTGCAAATCAAATAGAAACAATACTACATCGTAGATATTCGCATCTACAAAAAGAGGGCGAGTGGTTTGAAATGTCAATAGAAAACGAAATTTTGTTCAAAAAAGAATGTCAAATTATTGAGGAGAATTTGATGTTTTTAAAAAACAAACATTATTAATTTTTTTAGTATTTATGTTTATAAATCTTATATATGCAAAAAACATTACCTAATATTACGGGTTATAGTGAATCTAATACTTTAGGAAATAATAGTTATTTTCTTGCATGTGATTCAAATTCAGGATATACTAATGTTAAAATAAGTAAAAATAATTTATTTGCAATATTTAACGATAAATTTGAGATATTTTCATTTGCACTTTCAGATGCTACTTCTGATTTATCTGTGGGTATGGTTGATGTATTCCATTGGCCATATAATTGTATTTTGGTCGATTTATTTATTGCGGTAGGGGATAGCACCATCAGGATCAACAATAATTGTTGACTTAAAAAACAATGATGATATTTCTATATTTACCACTAAACCAAGTATTGATGTAGACGAAACAACATCATTAACTTCGGCAGCACAACCAGTTTTAAGTGTTACGTCCTTTACTAAAGGAGATAAATTAACTCCTTATATTGATCAGATTGGTGCAATTATTGCTGGAAAATCATTAAAATGCTATATGACTGTTAATCGAACTTAAGATGTTATATATATAACAATAATCTAATTATTAGATTTAAATTAAATTATATTACGTGAATATTATAAATCCTTTCAGATATAATAATAATATATATCCTATTGATATTACCCTCAATAATGAAATAGTTAATACATCATTGATTCAAAACAGTAAAACGTTTTATTCTATCACTGACAATGATTGGGATAATTTTGGAAATGCTAATGAATTATTTGTAGGTAATAATAGAATAGTATTAACTATCACTTCTATTAGGACTCAAAATTGTGTCATAGGATTGCGAAAAGTAAATGAGATATCTAATTATGGGGGACATAATTTTGGAATATTTATTG
>Ga0172380_10008665_pt1 | contig 11028 bp, 27 predicted proteins | sample Leawe162metaG_FD_119747 | JGI IMG/M metagenome (GOLD analysis project Ga0172380, IMG submission 119747) | Leachate microbial communities from a municipal landfill in Southern Ontario, Canada - Leachate well 162 metaG | ecosystem: Engineered > Solid waste > Landfill > Unclassified | place...
ATGCCGTTACGGATTGAGGGTTCGACTCCCTCCCAACCTAATCAAAGGAATTATATGAAACAATATTATGATCCTCAAATAACTACTAAAACAATTAAATTTAAAGAACATTTATCTCATAAAATATTATTTAAGATATTTGGTAGAGAGAGATTAAAGAAATTTCCTATTTGGTTTTTAATATTTTTTAGATTGACTTATATTTTATGGACTGTAGAAAAAGCAACATTAGAATCTTCTATGGATTTAAGTGTAGAAGAATTATATAAAGGTGAATTAGAAGATTTAAAAAACTTGAATAAAGAAGATAATTAATATGATTTCTATTAAATATATTAATGATAATTATAAATGTCCTACTTGTAATTCATCTGATTTTCATGGTCATTCATTTGAACCTATTGTTTATTGTAAAAGATGTAAAGATTCGTTTTTAATTGAAGAATTAGAACAAATGGAAAAAATATGAAAAAATTAATAATTATACTAATAATAGCATTTTCTTTTAGTTCCTGTGCTATATTAAAAGCTCAACAAGAAGCAGATGAACAATTAGCAAAACAAGAAAAATATGAGTTTACAAGATATGTATGTTCTATATATGATGATTTTCATAATAATTGTGATAAACATCTAAAGAATAAAGAAGATTTTAGAGTTTGTAATGATAAATCATATGAATTACATAGAGTTCTTTTTTATTATGAAGAGATGTATGGAATAAGATTTAATTTTAAACTTTGTAAGCAATTTATTAATAAAAAAACGGTTAAAAAGAGTAATAAAAAAGTTAATAAAAAGAAGTAAAAGTACACTTTTATTTAAAGAGAGGTCTTATTCATGAATATTTGGGAAATTACTCGTTTAGCTGAAGAAAAGGATTTCAAAGAAAGAAAAGATAGAGTTATTAGGGTTCTAAATGATCTTATTAAATTGTGTCAACCTATTACTTATACTGAATTTAATAAAAAAATAGAAGCTATTGATAGTAATAAACTATATGAATATGAACAGGAAAATCCTGAATCTGGTTTGATTAATATGGGAACTGCAGAAGATCCAAATATGGTAAAATTTGGGATTTCCACTCTCAGTATTATAGCGACTATTACTGATATTCTTATTGGGGATAGATTAGCTTTTAGTATCTCTGATGGAAAAGATGAAAAGGAAGGACCAAAAGATACCATTCTTGGAGTTCAGTGGTTCTATGAAAATGAAAAAAAAGTTAAAGAAAAAATTGTCAAAGAGAAAATAAAACAGGAAGGAACAAAAGATGCCCTTTAAAAAACTAGAAGATAAACAAGAATACCAAAGAAATTGGTTAAAAGATAGAAAAAAGGTATTTTTTAAAGGTAAGAAATGTGAGAAATGTGGATCTACAAAAAATCTAGAACTTCATCATTTAGATAAACATAAAAAAGAAGATCATAAGATATGGTCCTGGGCACCAGCTAGATTTAAAAAAGAAGCAGCAAAATGTAAAATTCTATGTAGGAAATGTCATTCAGATCTTCATGCTAAAGAAATGGAAGGTGAGGGTCCTAGTATAGATCAAGGTAAAGATAAAAAGAAAGATAAAAAAGATAAAGATTAATATATGATTTATTTTATAATAATTCTATTTTTAATAATTTCTACCTTTCTATTGTGGTGGTTATTTTTTACAGATTTTACATAAAAGGTATTAAATTATATGAAAATTATAGCTTGCGGTGATATTCACGGAAGATTTGGTGATTTAAATACTCTTATAAATAATAAAAAACCAGATATATTGATCCAACTTGGAGACAACGCATACTACTTTTCTCCTGAAGAAATTTATGGTTTTGAAAAAATAAAACCAGGAGACTGCAAAATTTACCTAATTCCGGGAAACCATGAAAATTGGGATCAAATTGAAAAATACGTAGGAAGACGAGGACCAGATCCAGTTGAAATTGAACCTAATATATTTTATTGTCCCATAGGTTCTACTTTAGAAATAAATGGAAAACGAATAATGTTTATTGGTGGGGCAGATTCTATTGATAAACAAAATAGGCTAATAGGTGTATCTTGGTGGGAACAAGAATATCTAAATAGTCATGATATGAATTATTGCTTACAAACTCCTCATAAAATTGACATTATTTGTAGTCATACATGTCCATTTGATTTTAGAATTTTTGAAAGATTAAATATATTTGATAAAGCAAAAGATCCTTCAATGTATGCATTAAATCAAATATTTTTTAAATTAAATCCTTCAAATTGGTATTTTGGTCATTGGCATGAGTTTATACAAGGAGAATCTTTTGGTTGTAGATGGTATGGATTAAATTGTGTTCCTGATACTAAATGGTGGATGAATTTAATTATAAATGAAAATAAAGAGGAAAAAGAGTATGAAAGAATTTCTAAAGAATAATTTTGCAGAACTTTTGTGTTGGATTTGTAAAAAACTTGATATTTATATTATGGCTAATTTATATATTGATTGGAATAGAATGCAATTAAAACGACTAACTAATACTGGATGTATGAAATATTGTTCATTTCGTGGTAATAAATTTAAGATATCATAATGAAATTATTTAAATCACATATTCAGCATAAAGATACTATAGAATATATTTATGTTATAGCAGATGATAGTAGAAATGCTTTAACTAAAATATTTAAACAGAGATTTAATGGAATAACTGGTATAATTGATTTAGATAAACAAAAAAATGATGTACGTAAAAATTTACAATTAGTACCAGAAGAAGTTGATTGGTTTTGGAGTGAAATATAAAAATAAAAGGAGATATTAATGTTTAATTTTTTTAAAAAATTGGGTAGTTTAATTAGAAATTGGATTAATCAAAAAATATCGGATGAATTTAAAAAGAAACGAGGATTAAAAAAACATGTTCCTCTTAATGATAATTTTTGTAAATTGTTTGAACAAATAGGAGAGGGAACATATCTAGTTTCATTAAAAGCATCAAAAGGATTTATTGGAAAACTTATAGGTTTATTTAGTAATAGTATTTCTCATACTATTATATTTGTTTATTCTAATAAAATAAAAGATTATTTTAATGAAATTCATTGGCAAAGAATTAAAAATAATTGGAATCTTAATTATAATAATTCTATTCCTTTGACAGACTATATAAAAACTCTAGTAGTAGCTAGTGCTGATCAAGAAGGAATGCAATGCTTTGATTTTTCACAGTATCAAAATAGAACAATGACTATTCGTAAACTACCTACTACATTTGATCAAGATAAAATTATATTAGGAAATTTGGCTAATATTATTGGAAGACAATATGATTTTACTGGTTTAATTGGGTGGCTTTTTAAATCTGGAGATGATGCATATTCATATTATTGTTCAGAAGAATGTTATGATGCATGTAAAATAGCTGGTATTGTTATAGCAGAAAATGATAATCCTTCCCCAGGTGAAATAGAAAATTATGGTCCAACACAAAATTGGAAAATATTTGATAATATTAATGTATAAATACTATGAGTTATAATATAATAACACAACCAAATCCAATTCTTTCTACTCCAGCTGATAAAGTAGATGTAGTGGATAATAAAATAAAATATCTTATAGAAAGAATGTATAATATAATTCAATCTAAAGGAATTGGATTGGCAGCTCCTCAAATTGGAGTATCAAAAAAAATAATTGTTTTAAATACAAATGGATATAAAGATGGGATAAAAATAGCTCTTTGTAATCCTGAAATAATATCTCATAGTGAAGAAACTACAAAAGAAAAAGAAGGTTGTTTATCTTGTCCTGGTATAGAAAAAGAGATAATACGTTGGAAAGAAGTAACAGTATCTGGATTAGATATTGATAATAATAAAATTATTTTAGAATTAAAAGGATTATCATCTAGGGCAATACAACAAGAAATAGATCATATTAATGGAATATTAATTATAGATAAATAATAAAAAAATGCCCCAATCGCCAAGTGGATTACGGCAAGGGATTTCTAATCCCTCATGGCTATGCCTGTCGAAGGTTCGAATCCTTCTTGGGGTACATGGAGTATAATGTGTATAAAAAAATTATAAAATGTTGGGGTCATTGTTATGATGGTTGTGGATGGATTGATTGTTCTTATTGGAAATATACTAAAAATAAAAGTTCTTGTACCTTATTTAATGTAGATAAATTTAAAAGTGAATCATTAAATATCTGCAATAATGTATATGGAAAAGATTATCAAGGATTACCATAATATAAGTAAAAAAATAGAAGATGCTTATTAAATTTAAGCTAAAGTTCCTGATAAGGTAGGCTCAAAGTTACAATCTCCTTAAGTGGAAGTGATCATACGATGCCGTGACGGGGAATAGAAATCGGCTAAAGGGTTATTCGCACATTGTACACCTGAAATCTTCTATATTATTTAATAAAAGGAATACTAATATGAATAAAAAAAATAAATTTGATTATGAAATTCTTTTTTATGATTCTCCAGAATACTTTATAGTTAAAAATTCTAGAATGATGCAAGAAGAAAATCTTATTAGATTTGTAAAATTTGATTTAGATAGATATATAGGAGATGAATGGTATCCTATTCAAAATATTTATAGAATCAGGAGAAGATATAATGAAAGTTAGAATATTGTTTAAAAATAATTTTTATTGGCCTCAATGGAAAGGAAAATTTTTTTGGAGATATTTTTATGAAGAAAATAAAAATGATTCAGATAAAATTTATTGTACAAATGAAAAAGCTGCAGAAGAATTTATTAATAGAAAATCTTGGATAATAAAACCAAAAAAAGTAATAAAGGAGTTTGAAGTATAATATGAATATAAATGAATTAGTTAAAGAAGCACATGAAACCGCAGTAGATAAAGGTTGGTGGGATACTGAACGAAATTTTGGTGAGCAAATAGCATTAATGCATTCTGAATTATCAGAAGTATTAGAAGATCATAGAGATAATAAATCAATGACTGAATTATATTTTGAAGAGGATAGATCTGGTAATAAGAAACCTTGTGGTATTCCTATTGAATTTGCTGATCTTCTAATTCGTGTATTTGATACTTGTGGAAGATATAGTATTGATCTAGAAGGAGCACTTAGAATTAAAATGGAATATAATAAAACAAGACCATATAAACATGGGAAGGTTTGTTAAATATATGAAAAAAACAAAATATTTTATTATGAAATCATCTAAAACGTGTAATGCTCCTAATAATCATAAATGTAAATATTGTTTAGAATCAAATGTAGAAACAATAAATATTGAAGAAATAGCAAAAGCTATTTGGGATACTCCAAATGATTATAAAGGATACTGGGACCGAGCAGATAAAGCAATGAAATGTTGTAAATAATACCCCAGTATCCTCTCTGGCTACGAACCAGTTGAAAGGGTAAATGGATGCATAAACGTTCAAATCGTTTCTGGGGTGCTTTTAATAAAAAAGTAAAAAAATTACTTGACTTTTATTAATAATTGTATTAAATTATTAATTATATGAAACAAATTAAATTAGATAAATGTAAAGAATGTCCCTCCCATAAAGGCATTGATAATACATCCGTAAGATGTAATAATAAGCTATATATTGGTATGGCTCTTATTATGCCCTCTAATCATGTTCCTGGTATAAAAAATGGTACTTCTGTAGTTCGCTGTCCAAAAGGAGAAATTTCTAATGTTAAAATTAAGTAATACTAGAGTTTATGGTCTTGAAGAATCTGTTATTGCATCTGGTTATCCTAAAAAAACAGAATTTATCTCTGATGCTCTTGATGAAACAATTTTATCTGAATTAAATACACCATATAATTCAATATCAACAGAATCAAATCATTTTCAAAGAATGACTAAACTTGGATCTTCTCCTTCTAATTCTGGACATGGAAATGCATTATCAGGAATAATTGTTCAATGTGATATTACATATCCTCAATATTGGTCAATGCAATTTCAAAGGTATCATTTTTCACAAATCATTAGTTCTCAAAGCAAGATGCATGTACTATCTAAACTTGATTTATCAAAACAAATGAATGAATATGTAAATGATACCATTATAGATACTATTATTGAATTGCAAAAAGAATATAATTTTAATCCAACTTATGAAAATTATATGAAATTAATTTCTAATTGTCCTATGGGTCTTACTTTAACAATGAGAATTACAACTAATTATTTACAATTAAAAACTATCTACGAACAAAGAAAAAATCATAGATTAAAAGAAGATTGGGGAGAATTTTGTAAATGGATTGAAAATCTTCCTTATTTCAAAGAACTAACTGGAATTAAAGCATGAATATTGAAAGGAAATTAGCAACTATTAGAAAAGTATCTGAAATACTGCCTATTGAAGGAGCTGATTCTATTGAACTCGCTAAAATAGATGGGTGGCAATGTGTTGTAAAAAAAGATGAATTTAAAGTAAATGACCTTGCAATTTATTTTGAAATTGACTCTTTATTGCCATGTAATGAACCATTTTTATTTATGGAATCTCGTGGTAGAAAGACTCTTGAAGATGGAACAGAAGGATATAGACTTCGTACTATAAAACTTAAAGGAATTCTTTCACAAGGATTATTAATGCCTTTATCTTTATTTTTTGTAGAAACAAATGTTGTAGAGGGTGATGATGTTACTTCTATTCTTAATATTAAGAAATATGAAGCTCCTATTCCAGCTCAATTACGTGGAGTTTCAAGAGGTAATTTTCCTTCTTTTATTCGTAAAACAGATGAAGAAAGAATTCAAAATTTTCCTGAATATTTTACAATTTATGAAAATGAAGAATTTGAAGAAAGTGAAAAAATAGATGGAACTTCAGCTACTTATTATTGGAATTCTGGAGAATTTGGTATTTGCTCTAGAAATATTAATTTTAAAATAGATAGTAATAATGATAATACTTATTTTCAAATTGAGCAAAAATATGATATAAGAAAATCTTTAGAAAGTGCTAATTTAAATATAGCTATTCAAGGAGAAATAGCCGGTCCTGGAATTCAAAAAAATAGATTAGGATTAAAAGAAATTACTTTTTTTATATTTAATATTTATAATATTAATATTCAATCCTATTTATCTACAAAAGAAAGAAAAGCTATATTAGATGTATATTTTAGTCATATACCACATGTTCCTATTATATCTATAAGTAAAATATTTCAAAAATATCCTACAATGGATTTATTGTTAAACCATGCTAATGGTCAATCTCTTATTAATCCAGATAGAAAAAGAGAAGGTGTTGTATATAAATCTATAAATAATATAGAAGTTTTTAATGATGAAAGAATTATTTCTTTTAAATCAATTAGTAATAATTATTTATTAAAGGAAGAATAATATGAAAATGACTAAACAAATGTATAAAGAAATGGGTTTTACTTTATATGAAAATTATGCTTATTATGGTAATACTATTGGTGGTTTTTCTCTTGAACTAAAAAAGACTTATTCTTTAAAATATTGTATAGATAAAATTAAAGAATGTCATGAAAAATTAGGAAAAAATACATTTAAAAAAGAAATTCAAAAATTATTTGATAATTAATAAAAAAAATTAAAGGAGACTAATATGAAAGAACAAAAATCACTTAGACGTAAAATTGCCGAGAAAATTGAAAAAGAATACCTTATTGATGAGGATGGACAATCACTATTTGAAAAAAATTCAAAAGATCTTGATTTTTTTGAAGCATTGGAGAGAGAAGATATTTTGGCTACTGCAGATGCAATTATTAAAATGGTAAAAAGAGAATTTAAAATTTAATTGTAGTTAAGGAATAAAAATGTCTATAAAACACATGTCTTTATTAAAAAAAGGTAGAGTAAGTGATTGGGGGAATGATTGGGTAAATAATGAAATTTTACAAAAAATGAGTAAATTATCTCTTCAAAAAATGGATGTAGAGAGAATTATTAATATGAAGAAGAAAAAAACTTCAGTTAATCCCCCAATCTCAAAGGATTTAACAATTTGAGAAAAAATTTCTTCAAAAAGCACAATAATATTAAAATTATTAAAAAAATATTGTCTATTTCTAAACAAAATAGACAATATAATATTTTAAAAAATAATGAGAATATATCTTATATAAATAATTATTCTTTACAATTAAATAAAGATAATAAATAATATTATATAATTAAATATGTATAGAGGTACTAAACATGAGTAGAACTATACGAAAGAATGGAGATTTGTTTTTTAATGATAAGTTTAAAAGACGAGATAAAAAAAGTCATGCAAAACCACCATCTTATTTTAAAAAATTAAAAAGACAAACTATAAGAGCAAAAGAACATAATGCTCTTAAACACATCGATATTGAAGAAGTAAATATTCCTATATTTAAAAAAACTAATGAATGGGAATGGAGTTAAATGGGAAGAGGATTAGCCTATAAAAGACATTGTAATAAAAAAATACTAAAGAAAAGATTATCAATATTAAAAAGTTGGGGGGAGTCTCACTACAAATATAAAAGTTCAGATACAGAAGAAGAAAAAAGCAAACGTGATGGAATACTAAGAAAACAAAATTTATCTTCTAGTTCATATTGGATGCGAAATTGGCCTAATCCAGATAATCAAAGTATTAAAGCAGATCAAATAGATTGGGAATATTAAATGCAGGTGTAATTCAAGGGTAGAAGGGCAGTTTTCCAAACTGTTCGTTGGGCGTTCAAATCGCCTCACCTGCTCATTAAAATATTTTACTTGACAATAAAAATAATTATAGTATATTTGTACTAGGAAATATAGCGGGTTAAACTAACGGTCAGTTAGGATGCTCATACCTTCCTTAAGCAAGTTCGACTCTTGCACCCGCAAATTTAATTTGAACATTCAAATTAAAATGCCATCGTAGCTCAACAAGTAGAGCGTCTGACCTGTAATCAGAATGTTGGGGATGCAATTTCTCCCGGTGGCTCATGCAGAATAGTATATAACTGCTCTCAGATCCTAACTAAACCAAAGAGAAACTCTAGGAGTTTGCTCAGAAGGGGCCTAACTTGGATCTGTAGTAAGAAAATGGCCCCTTCTATTTTTAATGGAGGTTTATAATGGCTGGTCCTAAAAAAAGTAATGCATCTGAATCAGATAAGAAAAAATTAAAAAAGAAAAATGATACAATTCTTCATTATTTTTATTATAAAAAATCTAATGGTGCTATTGGAATCAAAAGTAGATACGAAAAAATTGAGCAAGCTCAATAATTATGAATATCCATCTATATCATGATAATGGTGGAACTTTTGATGGAACAAAGACAACACCGGTAAGAATATATGATTTAATTTCTTTATCATATTGTTGTAATAAAGAAGGTAAAGAGTTTATAAAAAGGATCTTATATAATTTCTTTGAAGAAAATTATAAAGACAAACCAAATGAAAAAATTGAAAGAATATAAAAAATGAAATATTTAGATAAAGATAGAGATGGGTAAGGGATCAAGAGGAAAACCCAGAACAGCGGAGGTTAAAAATAGGATAAGTGTCTCATTGAAAGAGACTTTAAATAAAAATAAAGCAATTTATAATTCTAATTGAATTATAAAAATAAAAAAGAAGAGGTGTATAAATGAATACACAAAATTTCATCGAGGACATTCTATTAGAGCGTAATGGTTTCGTGATAGAATCTCCTTGGAGAGTTAACGAGGGGTCTTTAGGAGTTGTAATTCCTATCTCAAGAACAACAAAAGAAGAAAGGAATTATATTACTTTGGCTGAGGCCAAAGATGTGAAAATAGAGGATACTGGTCAAATTGACAGCATCTATATTCACAACAATGAAGATAAACCACTTTATATTAGTCGTGGTGAGATCTTTAGGGGTAAGACACAAGAAAGGGCTGCAATTCATGGTCACATTATTATGGCTGGGAAAGGAATGAGAGTATCTGTTCGTTGTATCCATAATTCAAAGGGGATACAAAAAGGAGCAGAAATGACTTTTGGTGGAAAAGTTCCATTTTATGTATATAATAATTTGAATGATCAGGGAGCTACTTGGAGATCGGTTGAGACTTATAATACTTGTTATTATAATAATAATCCAAGAACTACAAATCTTAAATCATCGTGGAGAGGATCACAAGGATCAGATAATATTACTTTAGATGCCCTTACTAATTCTACTAATCCAACAAATAGAGCTTATTTTACTAATACTATGAATACTAATGATTTTATCATGCCAATGGCTGATTTAAATAGTATTAATATAGGATCTTCAGATGATATGGTTAATACTATTGATGATATGACCACTAGAATTAAAGAAGCAATGAAAAAGATACCGCCTATTGAAAATCAAGTAGGTGCTATATTTCTTTATGAAAACAGTTTTCAAGGATTAGATATATATAATGTACCGGATTCTTGGTCATCTGTTAAAGAAGAAACAATAGCTAAAGAAGGTAGTTCTTTTATGAAGAAAGATGATACTTCTATATTTGATTTTAAACCAGAAAGAGTAAAAGCTCTTATTGGTAAAGAATTAGGTGGAAAATTTGAAGAAAAAATAATTTATGGAGAAAAGCAGGGAGAAGCATATAAAATTATCGAAATTCGTGAAATAATTGATGAAAAGAGTAAAAAAAGGATAATTGGCGAAGCTGTAGAGTTTAATGGTAAAATAATTCATTTGACGTTATCACGAGTTTAATGTATATTGTAATGGTGTTCTTAGTTTTAACTAAGAACACCATATTTTTAATAAAGTATCTTGAGAATAAAAATGCAACATTGTAATAACTGTGTCTTTATTGGTATTTATCATTGTTTTCATCCTAATGGAGATTATGGTAAAAAGAAATCTTTTTCTGATGAAGAGGGTTTAAACTGTGAACTATGGCAACTGGGTCTGGAAAGACCCAAGTTAGAAGAATATACAGGTTTTTGCTCTAAATGTGGTAAATTATTTCCTGTTACTGAGTTGAAGAATTCAGGTAAAGGTATTTCTTATTGTAGGGAATGTTCATGAACAAAACTGATTATC
>Ga0172380_10008666_pt1 | contig 11027 bp, 6 predicted proteins | sample Leawe162metaG_FD_119747 | JGI IMG/M metagenome (GOLD analysis project Ga0172380, IMG submission 119747) | Leachate microbial communities from a municipal landfill in Southern Ontario, Canada - Leachate well 162 metaG | ecosystem: Engineered > Solid waste > Landfill > Unclassified | place...
GCCAATGTCATATCGTTGGAAGATACTAAATATTTACCGTCAGTATACAGGGGATGCTCTATTGACCAATTCGGACAAGCGAACTTATATTGTTTGGCGGTTTCCATCAAACCCGCCTCGGTAGCGAATGTAGAGTAATGTTTTGATGTATCCGCAATATGTGTTGCCGCACTCACATTTGCCGCATCGACAATAGAGTGCGCGGATATTGGTAACGATGGAATACCTGTAAAAACATTCTCCAACAATTCTATATCTAATGTGAGAACCTTAGTTGTCGCATTGTATGCGAAATCTGAGATAATATTTTTGTTTATTTGTATCGTTTGAGCTTTCTGATAATAATATGCTGATTCAAAAGTAAATCCACCCGTTCCAGTAATAGCTGGAACGGTAATGAGAATATTATTTGATACATCGGCAGATAATGTGGGATTCTTGAAAATAAAGTTATAATTCCCATCTGTATCGATTTTATACGATGACGAATAGCTATAAATGAGATTCTTAATAACAGTATTTTCTTTACCAAGTAAAATAGATTTATTATAAAGTTCACTCAGACTGACCAGATTTAGAACGATATAATCCGGATCATAATCCTCGATATCTAATGCGCTATTTATAATCCTATTTGTGAAATTATATAAAAAATCATTATCAGAGATAATTTCATCCAATCTAGTATCTGATGTGATGGTCAGAACGGGAATCTTAGAATTAACGTGATGATGATTCGCAATCCACGATGTAAAGTTATCCTGAAACGTGTTCAAGCTGGTATTTGTTACCGAATCGCCAGTTACAAATATCTGCTTATTAGGTATACTCATAGTTTAGTCCTTCTGCAATGATCCTTGGTAAAATACCACTGACCACCCTCTATTGCCACCGCATTACTCATGATGGAGCTTTTTTCTCTAGGCAAGTATAGGCTTTGCCAAATATCTGAATAATCCTGGAAAAATACATCAAATACATATTCCCATATTACTTTACCATCATCAGGATTGAGTTTAAGTAGTTTGGCTGGGTTGTTGTAATCACCACCAAATTCCTGCACATATATCGAACCATCAGACCCTATACCAGAACCGAATATACCGGATTGAGCGTCATAGACCCATTTAGTAGAGCCTTGCGGGGTGAGGGCTGTGAATTTTGAAGGAGAGAATTCGTTAAATAAAAGAGAACTATCCGATGCTGCATAGACATTTGTAGTAGCGCCCCCGATATATATGATGCCGTTATCATCAATTGACGCTGTATCTGTAGCCGCCCATAAGCTATTTTCACCGATGGTATAATCCCACAATAAACTACCTGTTGGGGTGTATGCATATAATTTATTTCGTCCAGCAATATAAATATTATTATTTGCATCTATCACTGGAGAAGACCAAACAGGATATGTCCGTAATCCTCTAACTGCCGGATACACATCTGTTTCCGCGCAATCATTAATATCTTTACTCCAAATTAAATTACCACCTTGCCCGAATGCCAGAAGCCGTCCTTTTAGAATACCATAAGTAAATACGCCAGATGGTATTACTGAAATCCCATCAGAACCGATATATATTTGCGTGTTATCCGTTACAGGGCCGGAACTCCATGATTCACACCAAGATAAGGGCAATGCCGTAAAATTAATAGATAAATTTTTCCTAAAAGAATAAACTCCTCCCAACTCACAACCCAACAAGGTCTGTATTCTGTCATCGCCTTCCGTCGCTCCAATAATAATATTATCTTGATTGTCAGTCGTGTATGGGCCAATACAAATTAATCGTTTATTGATGTCTAATGTATTGTTGTAGAACAATGAACCAAAATTACCCATAGGTAGAGCTTGTTGGTATCTGAAATAGCCATTACTTACCGTCGCCTCACCACCGATAATATGATCTTCGGCCAAATAAATATGAGAACTATTCCCGGTCGTAAAAATACCCACATCATTATACGAAGTCATACTGTCAGGCTCTACTACGTAATAGGTTGAACCATCGTCGTTTTGCCAATTTGTCGAAGTATAAATACGCTTCCACGCCAAACTACCATCTGCGCATATAGCGTATAAGACCTGTGCATAAAAATTAGCCGTATTATCGATGTCCCTAACATAATGATACACGCATACATATATTTTTTCATCGCATGGACTAACAACTCCACTAGGTGCAACAAAATTACTAAACTTGACTCGTTTGGGGCAGGGACAGTTTTCCGGAACTATAACTTGGCTCATAAATACCCATCTTCGAATGGCGTAAGAGATGTGTTATAATATTGTGCATAATAAGGAATAGGAAAATCGTTTGCGCCAATATTAATGATACTGCCTTCCAATCCACTATTCGGATCTAACCCTATGAAGTATTGATTAGTTCCATCTTCGGACCTTAAATTAAAAAATCCCGTTATATTCTGATTGTCTAGGAGAAATGGAATATCATTATTGTAATATAGGTTAAAACCACTAAAATAATAATTGCTATATCCTCTATTCCGTGTATATTCTCGATTCCATATGATATTTCCATTGCTAGGATCGATACAGATGACATAGTTGTAATATTCCGTACTATTGGCGTATGGTCTAACGCTATAGGCCATTATGAAAACTTCACTATATATTCCAGTCCCACTAATATCCATGGATGTCATAAATCCCCATGCACCGGTTCTTTTTGAGGCATTAACGTCAGGATATGCACTGGGATCATATCTGTAGAATGATGCATGCTCAGAAATCCACTTAAGGGTACCGTCTGGATTCAAACAATAAGTTACTAATTTGTATGGTCCATAAATAGAATTTACCTCATTAACATCAAACGAACTGCACCAAGATATCCCATAAACTAATATGTCTCCCGATGCAGTGATTCTTATATTGGAGATATTTCTGTCGTGTATGCGCCTATCTTCCTTTCTAAAGCTATATACATCGGCAACCCCATTGTAGTAGTGATTTATGGGATTTTCACCATCCGGTATACCTAATGCTGCATAATAATCATAATAATATTGTGCCAAATCAAAATGCCACTTATAAGCACCATCGGTATCGTAACAAATAGTCATGTTACTATTATGATAAGATTCTGACCAATCAGAATACATTATATCGCTATTGGTATAAAAATTACCCAATGCATCTGTCGCTCTAACACGCTGCCCACCTACAGGCATCTTCCAAAACGGACTCAGGCTTTTGTAAGGCCATTTAAGAGTGCAATCTATGGTCATGGGAACAGAGGTATTGGATAAACCTGTATCCAAAAATGCAACTATCTTGTATGTATCAGATCCACTAAATCCGCTAGATAAATCCCCAGCCTTAATTTTGCATGTCAGATATATTCTATTTCCATGTTTACGAGGGAACATAAATTCGTATCCGGACTGTTTGTTAACGTTCAAAACTTCCCAAATTGATTTAGACCAGCCACCAGGGATCGTAATAAAAGTTTTACCAGAAAATCCCGGTACAGATAGCAAAACGAACATATAAGTGGCGCTGCCGATAATAATTCCAGAATTTGGTGTATATCGAGCACCATTATTGATAAAATTTAATGGAATCGTTTGATAATTATTAAAATTTGAGGTATATCTTAGGGATGCGATATTATTTAACGTTATAATTTTCCAATATCCAGAACTGGTAATTTCGTGAAATTTTACTGGATTCCCCGAATCCGAATTGGGACCGAGTAAAATATCTAGATCCTGGTTAACTACATAGTGATATTCAGCCCCGGAAAGCTCTGTTTTCGTCGCCAAAAAAGTACCTGCAACGCTTCTAATACCAACCTGAACACTTACAGAGGCTATCGATTGAGCACCATCATTATCCGTGACACGCACTTTGGCTGTAAAAATACCCGCATTTAAATAAGTATAAGGATAAATGGGTGTTGTACCCTGATCATGCCATATATCCCCCTCATCACCAGTCTGAAACTCATATTTTGCTATCGTACCATCAGGATCATATGAGCCGACACCCCAAGGACCAGAACCCGCATCTAATTGTGCAGCAAATGGAACTACTGCACTGGATTGTGATGGTGAAATATGCAAATCTGCCACAGGTGACAAATTAGTATCAGTATTAACAGTAATTGTAAGCAAAGCTACGCTTGTGGCTCCATCATCATCAGTAACCTTTAACAATGCAAAGTATGTTCCTGCGGCATTATATGTATAAGATGTAATAGAATCAGTAGGTAAACCGAAAACACCAGTATTCTCATAATCCCACTGATATGAAACAATATATCCGTCAGTATCATAACTTTTTGAACCATCAAATGTTACCGTTAGTGGTACCAAACCGGATGAAACATCGGATGTCAAGATCGCCGAAGGGGGAGTATTGACTACCGGCGCAACAACAATCATCACGCTTGCAGTATCAGTTAAACCGCCATTGTCCGTAACACGCAAAACAGCCGTATATGTGATAGAAATTGGCCCAGATGGATTTATATAAGTATGACGGATACTACCATCAGAACCATCATTGGAGCCGAAATCCCTATAACCCGCACCATCGTCAAAATCCATCTCATATTTAACTATTGTTCCATCAGTATCATTACTGCTGGAGGCATCGAATACGATTTCTAACGGACTTGTACCTGTTGGTGGCGCTGGTATGGTTGTTATCACCGCATTGGGAGCTATATTAGCGGGATATAAATTCAATGTAGCGGTAAATTCATCCGTCAAGCCCATAGAATCTGTAACACGAACTTTCGGATGATAAATGTTTGAGATATCATAATAATGCGTAATGATATTTGTGATCCCATAATCAACATAACCCGATCCATCAACATCAAACTCATACCTCGCAATATAATCACCATAAGGGATGTCTATTGCGGGAGGAGTAGAGCCTGAAGCGTCTAAAGTGACCGTTTGCGGCGCTGACACATTGTTGGGAGAAACTACCAAATTCGCAACCGGTGTGTGGTTCTCATACACTTCAATGGTAATGCTGGTCGTATCAGTCAACCCAAAAGAATCATAAACCTTGACACTCGGATGAAAAGTACCATGCACGGGGAATGAAAAGGTTGCCGTGGGCGATGTTGTAACGCTAGATGAAAAGCCCATATCACTATCGAATTCATATCTGTCAATAGAATCGCCATAACTAATATCTGCCGTTGGTGGTGTGGAACCAGATGCATCCAAGTGTACTATAAGGGGAGCGAATCCAGAATAAATATCCGAAACTAGATTCGCTACGGGCGATTGATTAACCCAGGGTTCACCAGATATATTTACCGTTATAGTATCGGGTATGGATTTTGCGCCATAAAAATCTGTCACGCGAAGTGAAACATATGAAGTGCCAGATGCGATAAATTTAATTTCGCATGTGGCAACATTTCCATTATTATACCATTGATCTGGTATCAGATCTATCCATTGTGTATTAAATAATCCCTGAGCGACAGAGCCGACTAAATATTCGTATTTTACAACACGATCTCCGTAATCATTGTCGTAACTTTTGGCCCCGTTAAAGAGAACGCTTTGCTGCGGATTAACCGTAATCGTGTTAGGTGTAGCCATTAATATGGAATCCCATTCCATGGACCAACAACATATCTAATAATATCCGTACTGATTACAGAACTAAGTTGTCCCATGCTTTCTGCTCGCATTTCAAAAACATAATCATTTATACCCAGTGCGCGAGGCAATCTGATATATAGTGTTTGCATACCGAAATCTTGAAACACATTGGTCATTTGTTGTCCATTAATTTCAATCGGAATAACACCGGGCGGTGGATATTTTAACCGGAAATATATCTTGTCAATTCCATAATCAGATGTTGTTAGTTCTGCGCTCAATACTAACACTGGTTGCAATCCGCCCATAATGCCCAAATCTATCAAATAATCGGTATTTCCATCCTTGGTCACAATTGTGCCTGTTGGATATTCTATAAAATTAGTACCTGAAAAATATCCCCACTGATAACCGGGAGCGGACGGCAATTCCACATAATAAATCATATCCAGATCAAAAGTTACTTGAACGGGTGTTGTATTACCAACTTCCAGTATGGCAATCGGCGGTGTATTAGGATTGCGTAGTCCAGGCACCTGATATGGACTAAACAATACGTCTCCATCGCAACAAACCTTCCCCTGAATCTCCGGTGATAAATCGGCATCCTCCAAATCTAATACAGGATCACTTAATTGTCGTTTTTTTTTATTCAATGTCCTTGAAAACGACATATCACGATCATTAAGTGCATCACCGGTAGTCTGAGCATAACTTGCAGCATAATCATCGCCCTGTTTAATATCCATTATTCCTCCAGCGGCCATACACGCGAATAATAGACGGATCTAATCCAATATTGGTACGGCGTAGTTGTATCTATATCGGAAAAGTTAGTTACAGATTTATCCAGCAACATTATCGGTTCGGTCTGATTGTCTCTAAATATCTCATAACCGACAACACCATCTACTGGACTCCAAGAAAAAGAATTAACTCCATTAAAACGTACATTAGTGGGAGCCATAAGTTCTTCTTCCGGCGGACAATCGGTTAAAACATCCTCCTCCAATTGAAATACCGGATCGAAATATTCTCTACGTTTTGGCTCTAGTAATGGTGGCGTAACACGGCCACATGGTTTCCCACATGGGCGTGGACCTAATGGGGATGTTTTGAATTTAGTCAAGTCCGATATCACCCATTAACTGAACATCAATGTAATTCCTCTGAGTAGTAGAGCCTTGAAGGGAAGTGGACGCTGAACGATTGGAAATTACTGTATCGGAGGAGTATATTTCGTAAGGAACCGACATAAATCCATCAATAATCTGATATACCAACATAACTCTGCCACGATGTAGTTTTTTGAAAGATTTTCTAGAAGTGCCGTACTCACCATTGATAACTAGACATTGACGATAACCATTATCAAAATATTTTGGTATCGCAATCTCATTTTCAATAATTGTATCGTTTATAGTTGCAAAATTAGCCAAACCATTAGTGAAAAATGTGATATTATTTCCATTCTTCTCCATACATGAATCCAAGAGCGTGGATTTTAGACGTTGCGTTTTTCTATCCACATTGTAACAATAATCCTTTGTGGAACATGAAAAAATACGCTTTTCTATAGAATCTCTAGCTAACCCGCCGCCCGCACTAATATCCATTGTATCTAGAGCCTTGGCCTCCATTAATCGCGTAATATCTGATACATAATTGCAATCCAAACGCATTAAATTACCAGCGGCCTTTTCTAATCTGAAATAATACTCTCTGTTTAGCTCCTCATAGTTAATTGTTGATAAAACTTGCGCGAATTCATTATAATAATCGTTAAACAACAAAGAAATATCATTGTTTGTTAGAATACTCTTATATCCGGACATCCAACACGTGAAATCCTCAGTTAGTGACCAAACTTTCTCCTCGGCATAGTCTGGAATGTACGACAAGGCTCTAAAATTTGGAGTATTCGTTGCAGAATTAATCTTTTTCAAAAAATCTGTATTAGATGGATGAATAAATAGTGGAGTTTTGGCAAAAATAGCGGAAGTTTGGTTCTCCACAATAGCTTTATGACTCGGATGGATATAAGAAACACCATTCATTGGCATGATCCACAAATAATGTCGATAATTTGAATATGTGGCAGGATTATGCCTATTCGAAGGCACAATAGTACGGTCATTTAGACCATTTATATCTTTTTCGATACTAAATGGTGACATATTATAAGTGGGAAATGGCAAATTACTTGTGGTATCGTGTATGGGCGTTGTCACGACACACCGAACTTTGGTCGGAACAGTCCAGCCGCGAGCCAACAATCTACCAGATGGGATATTTAGACTGTGATCTATGGTGACGTGATCCTGGAATGTTAAAACATCATCATCCAGTGGGATATCTAATCCCACTGGATTGGTTAAATCGGTTTGATCGGCAATTTTAACGTAGTTAGCGGGAATATTCGTATGTGTGTGTCGAATAATCTTCTTGATATAATAATCTTGTAAATCTTGAAAATCGTCTACGGTAAAAACATACCTTGTTCCGCTTTCGATATCTTTAAATTCTTTAAACATATCATTCAATCCACATAGACTTCAGGGTTCTAAAAATATCCAGGGGGAACTTCCCGTAAAGTGGCGCGCCATAAGCCAAAGTCAATTCAGAGGGACCGAAAACATCATCCACAATCTTGAATTGCGCCAAACTTACACCACCACTAGCATTAACATGCTGGACAATAGGCGGAACTGCCAACCATAGGAGTTTTTTACCGTAAGTTTCGGGTATGAAAACCGATTTATCCTCTATTTCAAACTGTTGATCTATCGCCACAATAGCATAATTGAGACGTGTTTTTTCATTACAAGCGATATTATCATGTACGATAAGCGTTTTAAATCCGTCTTTAACCGCTAGTTTCAAAATAACATTTTTGTAATCTAAACTCCCATCCGTATTACTATAAATGGTTAGTCGGGAATTTTCATAGTCGTAAAATGGATTGTAATTATCCGGTGCTGTTGATATAGTCGCGCTTGTATATCCATCAGCCTCAACACAAGAACGAACAATTAATAATGGATCATATAATTCGCCAGTGCCGGTATATAGATCTGCGTAATATGTATCGTTTACAATATTTGTACTCATCCATTTGTTAAGTTTCTGATCATAATAACGCAAATCAAGTAAACCGATAGAATCGAATATCACGTTACCTACCTTGGTAAGAGCAATATCTTCGTCAAAATTTTCACCAGTATAGTTATTGTTGATATATGATGTAATGGATCTTCTAGAATCCTTGAGGTTCAAAAGTGTAGAAAAATCAAATTTAAAATACAGGTAATCGAAATCGTCAACTTGAGGTACTTCAAAGAAAATATTAGATAACGTGGGTGAAACGTTTTGCCTGTCGTTAATGATAGATGCAATATTCTTTGTACATATCTCTTGATATTGCGTCTCGCTATATGTTGATCCAGATACACCATCAAATGAATATATCGTTGTAAATGCATATGGAGATGACGATTGTAAAGGTTTAGTATAATAGTAAAATTTCATATTATCTAATATCGCATTGGAAATATTCCCGACATCGAATCCGCTATTCTCCAAAACTACCGGCGCTATAGCAGACAATGCAGAGTTTCTATTTTCGTTGCTCTGAATAAAGTCTCTCGCATTATCCCCTATATTGATATCCGTGTAGTATTGTTTTAGAGCCTCTACGCCATATTTAGACTCCCATCCTTCTGAGAGAAATCTGTGAAAAACTTCTCCTAGGGCAAGATTACCATATATATCTTCCGATTTCCTGGTAAGTATTTCAATACAACCAGAGCCTATAAATACCAACAATACTGTATCAAGAACATCTTCAATTTCATATGGACTCGTTCGAACGATCTCGAAATCCCTCGGCTTATCATATAGCGGAATAGCCCCATTGTATTGCTGTAGATCTGTATAAAAATAATCCAAAGATGCATCAAGCCATGCCTTAGACCAATCATTGATATTAAATACCTCATAAGCACTCGCACTAAAAGAGATAATAACATTATTGCTCGTTAATCTGGAAGATTCGAGAACTGTGGTTGTAATATATGTATCGTTGGAATTCTGCAAAACAATATTCGAGTCGTTAAGAGAATTTGGATAAAGGCTTCCCCTATTGATATTAAGAGAGCGAACTTTCTTCAGTCGTTGACGATTTGGACCACAAGATTCGATATAGTGATCCTGATCCACAGACAACCAGCTATTACCTCCGTTCCTCATATATTCCTGAGTAAATGTAGATATATACTTTGTGATTTTTAGATTTTTAACGCTCATTGTTTGCCCAACAACACACTGTGTGTTTCAGTTTTGAATCGTTTAATACTATTTTCAGTCTTATATCCGGCTACAACGATTTTGATTTCATAATTGGATTCGTCCAATACAGCAATATTAACATCGTCAATCCAACAATCAGATTGTGCAATATTGATAAACTGTGGTGGAGTCGTATGCAAGGCTCTAAAAATAAGATCTCTGCCCGTACTACTCTCAATATTACCCGCAACAGGAACCATTTCAGTTGTTTCAGGCGTATATAGCGTCCATCCACCAGGAGATTCCCATGAATAAAACGCCATTTCATCCAAAACATAAATCATCGAATAACCCAATCCGGGTGAACTCGGTGAATATCCGGATAACGGTATCCAACCCGCCGTATCACTATTACTATATAGATAATTCCATTCTATTACGGCATCATCATAGCCACTCCACAATCCAGTTGCGGAACTTTTAACCAGATATTTGTCACCGATACGAGGATCGGATGGCGGCGTTACTGCATAAGATAACACGGTTTCTTCCGCCAAACTAGTATCGGGTTGTCCGTCAAAGTATTCGTCCGGTGTACAATTGCCACCTATAGATGTAACGAATCTAAACCAATATCCCCCAATAGGCCGGACACTGAAATCCGCAACATCGGTACCCCAGGCGGGCTTATATAGTCTCCAACGATATCCTTCCGGCTTTGTCATATCATAGATATTAGAACCGGGATAATAAACCGTATTGGACAAAGTGTATCCGAAATCAAATGGCAACGGATTTGATGTTCCCGGTCCGCAGGGCAAAATATCGTCAGGAATCAGAGGCAATACCTCCGTATAGATCACATCCTGGAATGGACGAGATTTGGTGATCGGTGTGTGACGCAAATGCGGCATTCTAATATTGATGTCCCGATATCTTTTTTCTATCGGACAACGCTGCCAACCATCCTTCGTCCAACATTCCAAGTAAATATCATCGGGATTATCTAATAACCATTTTGGCAACCTCATATAATCTGGTAAATTTGGAATAGCGAAATAATATAAGCCGCGACGAATTTCCATATTGCTTTGTGCATTACGACCGACAATCATTGCATTCGGTCTGAATCCGTGATA
>Ga0172380_10008667_pt1 | contig 11026 bp, 11 predicted proteins | sample Leawe162metaG_FD_119747 | JGI IMG/M metagenome (GOLD analysis project Ga0172380, IMG submission 119747) | Leachate microbial communities from a municipal landfill in Southern Ontario, Canada - Leachate well 162 metaG | ecosystem: Engineered > Solid waste > Landfill > Unclassified | place...
AGGCTGGATCTTTGCGGAACCCTGCGACTTGTCCGCCATAGCCCAAAGGGCGACGGCGGAAGCCAAGGCCTGTGGCAACCTACTTCGCCCAAGGGGCTACGACCTTCCTTCGCCCACCGAAGCGGGCTACGCGAAGGCGGGAGGTCAAGAGCCACAGGGCTTTCTGGCGAAGAAGGGTCAATCCGCAGGGATACGCTTTATAAAGCGTGCCCACGGGATTCGGGCTGATGCAAACGCATCAAGAAGGATGTTTAATATTGATCAGCCCGGGATGAAGCTTTCTTTGCCGGTCATCGCCTGGATGGTTTCGGCAATGAGGGAAACCGTCTCTTCCAGATCGGTGAGCGAAACCATTTCCACCGGCGAATGCATGTAGCGGTTCGGAATGCTTACCAGCGCCGCGGCGCAGCCGCCCCGCACCACCTGCATCGGGTTGGCGTCGGTCCCCGACGCCCGCGGCTCGGCCTGCATCTGGAACTTGATGCCCTTGCGCCGGGCGGTGTTGCACAGCATCCTGCCGAGCACCGGGTTGATATTGGCGCCGGCGTGAAGGATCGGCCCCTTGCCAAGGGAGATATCGCCGGTCTTTTTCGGCATGCCGGCCGGATAATCGGAGGCGAAACCCACGTCCACGGCGATGCCGGCGGCCGGCTTGATGTTGTAGGCGCTCGTGATCGCCCCGCGCAGCCCGACCTCTTCCTGCACGGTTGAAACCGCGTAAACGCCCACCTTCAGTTTCTTTTTTGCCAGTGCCACCAGCACCTCGGTAATCACCCAGGCCCCCACCCGGTCGTCAAAAGCGCGGGCCGCCACAAGCCGGTTGCGCAGCTCAATGAATTCCGGCGCGATCACGACCGGATCGCCCACCGCCACGACTTTCATGGCGTCTTTCCTGTCCTTGGCCCCGATGTCAATCCACAGGTCTTCCAGCTTCAACTCCCGGCCGCGCTCGGAGGAATCCATCAGGTGCACTGCCTTGCGGCCGATGACCCCCCTGACCGTGCCCTTCGAGGAAAGTATCTCAACCCTCTGGCAGACCAGGGTGGCCGGGTCCAGGCCGCCTATCATCGCAAAGTACAAGAAGCCCTTGTCGTCAATATGCGTGATCATGAGGCCGATTTCGTCCACGTGCCCCGCGAGCATGACCTTCATGCCGGCCTTCTCGTTCAATACGCCGGTCACATTTCCATGCACGTCAGTGGTTACGCGGCCGGTAAATGCCCGCATGCGCCGCCGGATCACATTCTGGGCCGGCACTTCAAACCCGGAGGGCGAAGGCTGGAGCATGAGATTTTTTAAAAAGTCAAAGGAATCTTTTTTCATACGCACCTTTCTGGTTATTGGTCCGGATTGGTCAAAAACAGGCTATAATCATCACTAATGCCCGCTGGATGTCAAGCCTCGAAGAAACCGGCGATTTCGCTGCGGATTTCATTGACAAATAAATGGTTACAAAAAATGCGCCATGCTCCCGAAAGGAATGCGCGCGCGTGGTCACGGGGACTTAAAAGATGATCATGCCGCTGTGCGCCGCGCTGGTATTTTTGAAGTGGCGGCGGGCTTTTCCGACCATCCGGTCGATTTCTTCATCCCTGCGGGCGACGTCATGGTGTGTCAGGATCAACTCGCCCGCCCCGGCCGCGCGGGCCAGCGCCACAGCCTCGCGCCAGGTGCCGTGGCCCCACCCGCGATGGGCCTCAATCTCCCCGGGCAGATATTGCGCGTCATATATCAGGCTGTCGCAGCCCCTGCACAGCGCCAGGAGGCCGGGCGCGTGCGGCAGAACGCCCTGTTCATGGTCGGTTACAATGGCCGCCGAGCCGGAAGCGGCATCAATCCGGTACGCCAGGCACCCCTGGGGATGAATAACGCGGCACCACGAAATACGCGCCCCGTAAATGGAAAGACATTTTTTTACCCGCGGTAAATCACGCATTTCAACCGCGCAGGGCAGGTCTTTCAAGCGCAGCGGCCAGTAAGGGGGGCGGATCAGGTTTGCAAGGCTGGCGCGCCACTTGTCCGGGCGGGAGGAGTCGGCCATGATGCGCAGTCTTGCCGCCGGGTTGTAAAGCCTCCTGAAAAACGGCAGGCCGATGACGTGATCCAGGTGGAAATGGGTGAAGAGGAGCGTGGCCGGCTGCGTCTGTTCGCGCGCGTTTTCCCCCAGTAGCGCTAGCCCCGTGCCAGCGTCAATGATCACCTTGCCATGGCCCGTAGTCAGGCAAAAGCAGGTGGTGTGGCCGCCGTATTTAAGGAACGGCCGTCCGGAAACGGGCATTGTGCCCCGCGCGCCGAGGATGGTTAAAGTGGGCTTCATAATCTTCAGATTTCTCTCACCCGCTCACCGGACTCGCCAGAGTTCACAGAGCGAATGCGCCGCTCGAGCTCGTCAATTCTGTCAAGCAAATCCAGGACGAGCGCCATGGAATCAAGGCCAACCTGAAGCTGTCGCTGCAGGCGGAGAATACGGCGCACGGCCGGGATATTTTCCACGCCGAAACCATCCTCATCCGCCTCCCGCTCGCGGGGGCATATCAAGTCCAGCGCTACGAGCTCGCGTATCGTTTCCTCCGTGGTTCCGGCAAGAAAGGCAAGCTCTTCCGGCGTGAGAATGTCGGCCGGCAGGCCGCCGGGCGGTCCGCCAAAACCTGCACCGCAAGCATAGCGTTCTCTTGTGTTCATGCTATTAAAGAGGATAGCGTCAGGCGGACAGGAAAAGGCATCTTTCCGGTCCGCACCGTGTGCCGACTATCCGCTGTTATTGTCCCTTGGCCTGAAAGACGATGTTTTCGCGAGCTCCTCAAAAAGTCTGCGCTCGCCGGCTGAAAGAGAGCGCGGAACTTCGATCCGGATCGTGACAATCAGGTCGCCGGGGCTGTGCCCGGGGAAGCCTTTGCCGCGCAGGCGGAATTTCTGTCCGGTCTGAGTTCCGGGACCGATCTTAAGCGAAGCCTTGCCATCCACGGTGGGCACGGTTATCCCGGCTCCCAGCGCGGCTTCCCAGGGCGCCACCGGCACGGTGACTTCAAGGTTCCTGCCGGAGCAGGTAAAAACATGGTGGGGCGCGACGGAAATATGCAAATAGAGGTCTCCGGCCGCGCCGCCCGGGGTACCCTCGCCCCCCTGCCCGGACAGCCTGATTTTCATCCCGTCGGTCGTCCCGGCGGGAATCCTGACCTGGTAAGCCTTTGTCTGGCGCTGGACATGGCCATTTTCATCGAGCCTGGCAGTCTGCAGGGAGATCGTCTTTCTGGCTCCGTGGAAAGCCTCCTCCATGCTGATCGTAAGGCCGGCTTCGTGATCCTGCCCCCGGGAATGTCTTGACGAACCGCCGAATCCGGCCTGGTTGAAATGTCCGCCCGCGCCGCCGCGCCCTCCGAAAAGAGCCTCAAAAAAGTCGCTGAACCCGCCCAAATCATCGCTGCCAAAGCCTGCAGCCGATGGCTCGCTGTAAAATCTGAAACTTTCCTCCGCGCCCGGCGGCGGCCGGAACTCGTCACCCGAATGATAACTGGCCCCGAACTCGTCGTAGCGTTTGCGCTTTTGCGGATCCCCGAGAACCTCGTAGGCCTCGGCTATTTCCTTGAATTTGCCTTCCGCATCCGGGCTCTTGTTGACATCGGGGTGAAACTTGCGGGCCAGCCTGCGGTAAGCGCGACGGACGTCATCATGGGTTGAAGCGCGCCCCACCCCGAGAATCTCGTAATAGTCTTTGAACCTTACAGGCATGAGTGCTATTGCGGTTTGCGGCCGGCGCCGGCGGCTTTGCTTTCCGCGTTCCTGAGGATTTCGGCCGCTTTTTTATGGCCTTTGAATTCCGCCCACTGGAGCGCGGTCTGGCCCTTGTTGTCTGCAGCGGCGGCGGGGGCGCCGCATTCAAGGAGCTTTTCGACGGCCCGCTCATCACCGCTGCTCGCGGCCAGGTGCAGCGGGGAAAGGCCCAGGTTGTTTTTGAGGCTTGCGTCCGCGCGCAGGCGCAAAAGTGCTTCCGCGGCGCCGTGCCTTTCAAATTGAAGCGCAAGGCAAAGCGCCGTGTTGCCGGCGCCGTCGCGCTCATTCAGCGCAGCGCCGCTTTTGCCGAGCAATTCCACCATTCTGGCCTGCCCGGCAACGGCAGAGACGTGCAGGGGTGTCATGCCGGTATTGTCGCGCGCGTTGACATCGGCTCCGGCCCGGACGAGCCGCGCGGCCACTTCCTCGAAACCCCGGCCGGCGGCATTGTGCAGCGCGGTGCGCTGGCGCATGTTGCGCATGTCAACGCCTGCCTTGTGTTCAAGCAGCAATTCCGTCACTTTCAAATGGCCGCCGTAGGCGGCCAGGTGCAGGGCGGTTGCGCCGGCATCATCACGGGCATCAACCGCGGCGCCGTGCGCAAGCAACATCCCGGCCATGCGGGTTTTACCGGCGCCGGCGGCCAGGTGCAGGGGGGTGTAGCCGGCACTGGCCCTGGCCTTGACCAGGGCGGGGTCCTTCTCGAGCAGCACCGTGGCCAGCTTCAAATTGCCCTCCTCCGACGCCAGGAAAATCGGGTTCACCGTCCCGTTTTCCGCCGCCACGGACGCGAAGCCGGCCAGAGCGGCCGTTAACATTCCCAAACATAACCTGCGCATGTTTCCTCCTGAACAGTTACCGAACCCTATCATAAACGCCCCGGAGAAATAAATCAAAATAATACTTATTTGGTTTGACGCTGAAATAAATTATTGATAATTTTCATTCACTGCTTCAATGCGGGATAATTGTCCGGTGGTTTTACGGCCCAAAATGATTCAAAAAAACGCAAAGAGCAAATACCGGCGCGTTCTCCTGAAACTGAGCGGCGAGACGATGCAGAATCACCGCACCGGCCAGAGCATAGACCCCCAGATAGTCAGCCGGGTGGCCAAAAGCATCTCCTCCGCCAAAAACATGGGCGCCCAGATGGCGCTGGTCATAGGCGGCGGCAATATTTTCAGGGGCGGGACCGGCCAGGCCCATGGCATCGACCGCAACACCGGCGATTACATGGGCATGCTCGCCACGCTCATTAACGCCCTAGCCCTCCAGGACGCCCTGGAAAAAAACGGGGTAGACACGCGGGTCCAGACGGCGATCGAGATGAAGCAGATCGCGGAGCCTTTCATACGGCGCCGCGCCATCCGGCACCTGGAAAAGGGGCGCGTGGTGATTTTCGCAGGCGGCACCGGCAACCCCTATTTCACCACCGACAGCGCCGCGGCCCTGCGGGCGAATGAAATCAATGCCGACATCCTGCTCAAGGCCACCAAGGTGGACGGGGTCTACAACCGCGACCCCATGAAGGACGCCAGCGCGAAAAAATATACCAGGATATCCTACCACAAGGCCATCGTGGACACGCTGAAGGTAATGGATTCGGCCGCTTTTTCGCTCTGCATGGAAAATAACATCCCGATCATCGTTTTCGATTTTTTCAAGGACGGCAACATCCAGCGCGTACTGGCCGGCGACAAGATCGGAACGCTCATATCGAATTGAGACCAAGCGCTACCATATTGAAAGGATGCTGAGCATGGCCACGCTCGACGACATTCTCCTGGAAACCGAGGACCAGATGGACAAGGTCCTCAAGTTCGTGCACCAGCAGTTTGAGGGCCTGCGCACGGGCAAGGCCTCCGCAGGCATGGTGGAGCACATTTCGGTCTCCTATTACGGATCCTCGGTGCGGATGCGGGAGATCGCGAACATTTCCACGCCCGACGTGAGGCTGATTGTGATCAACGCCTACGATCCGACCGCCCTGCCGGCAATCGAGAAGGCGATCATCGCCGCCAACCTCGGCATCACGCCTTTGAACGACGGCCGGGTCATCAGGGTCCCCATCCCTGAGCTGAGCGAGGAACGCCGGCGCGAAATCGGAAAGGTCGCTCGCCAGATGACCGAAAAAGGCCGCGTCTCCGTCAGGGCGATCCGGCAGGAAGCCAACGAAAAAATCAAGGTTCTGGCAAAGGAAAGCAAGATCACCGAGGATGAAAAGGAAAGCGGCCTGAAGGACATCCAGAATTACACTGACGCTTTCATAAAAAAGCTGGACGAAACGCTTGAGCGCAAAGAAAAAGAAATCATGATGGTTTAGCGGGCGCCGGCCATGGCAGACAACATTCCCAACCAAAATCCGAGCGAGTCGGAAATCGAGGCCCTGAAGAAAACGACCCGTATTTCGCTCGACGATGCCCTGAGCGCCAAGCCGGCCGCAAAGAAGCCGACCTCGGCCATACCCATACAGCTGGCCGATAAAAAATCCACCGGCGTGATCACGGGGATACCCACCCACACCGCGCCCATCCCGCAGACCATCCGCCTCAAGCGCCCTGCCACTTCGCCGATCGTGATCAAGCCTGACATAACCACCGCCCCCACCATCGCCAAGGTGCTGCACCCCAAGCCCTCTTCCGCCACCGCGGCAACGGTCATCAAGAGTCCCGTGCCACCCAGGCCGACCGCTGAAACTTCGCGCATCATCCTTGATATCGAACCGGAGCCGACGCAAATCAAGCAGAAAACCGCCCCGATTGCAGCAATTTCTGCAACCGAGCCGACTCCCGGCCCGAAAACCATACGCCTCAAGCGGCCGTCAACCATCATGGGAACCAGCCAGCCGGATGAAATATCCACCGTGACCGACGGGCTGCAGGCCGCCAAGAAATCTGAAACCGCAAAAATCGAGCTGCCGCAAGGGCTGTCCTCCGACATCCCCGCCACCCAGCGCAAGACCATCAGGATCAAGCGGACCGACCGGAACATCATTGCGCCGCGGACCGTGGTTGTCCCGCGCCAGGCTGCGGCAAAGCCGCCGGCTGTTTCCGCTTCGGCCGCAACCCCGGTTGAGGCGCCCGCCGCGGCGGCCGCCGCCGTTGAGCCGGAAGCGGACAAGCTGACACCCGTCTTTTCCATCCTGGCCGGCGCGGCTGCAGTCTGCCTTGCGCTGCTCGTTTACCTGCTCTCGACTCAATCGTTCGGCCCGGGGCTGGCCCTGCCGGTTCCCGCGGGTTTGTTTTAATTATTACACCAGCAAGCAAGGAGGCAGACCATGGGCAGTGATAAAATCGTGCATTTGAACGAAAAGAACTGGGACAGCGAAGCCGCCAACTCAGCCATCCCGGTCCTGGTGGATTTCTGGGCCGAGTGGTGCGGCCCCTGCCGAATGATTGCCCCGGTGCTGGACGAGCTGGCCGGCGAGATGGAGGGCAAGTTCAAGATCGCCAAGGTGAACGTGGATGAAAACCAGGCCCTCGCGGAAAAGTTTCACATCCGCTCCATCCCGACCCTGCTGGTCATGAAAAAGGGGATCGTGCAGGAGCAGATCGTGGGCGCGTTGCGCAAGGAAGACCTGAAAGCCAAGCTTAACGCTCACCTGTAACGGGCATCAGCCGTACATGTGGCGGTAATATTCCTGGTAGGCGCCGCTCCGCACCCTCTCCCACCAGGCGCGATTGGCGAGGTACCAGTCGACAGTCCTGCGCAGTCCGGTTTCAAAATCAAGCTGCGGCCCCCATCCAAGTTCGCTTTTGATCTTGGCCGTATCCATCGCGTAGCGCCGGTCGTGCCCGGGACGGTCCTTGACGTATTTAATCATGGACTCAGGCTTGCCCAGCATTTTCAAGATGAGGCGCACCACCTCCAGGTTGGGAACGTCGTGCGAGCCGCCTATGTTGTAGACTTCCCCTGCGCGGCCGCGCCGCAAGACCGCGTCCACCCCCCGGCAATGATCGCTCACGAATATCCAGTCGCGCACCTGCATGCCGTCCCCGTAAACCGGCAGCGGCTTGCCCTCGACGGCGTTGGCTATCATGAGCGGGATCAGCTTTTCGGGGAACTGGTAGGGGCCGAAGTTGTTGGAGCAGCGCGTGATAACGGCGCCCAGCCCGTGCGACTTGACCGCGGCCCTGACCATCAAATCCGAGGCCGCCTTGGTGGCCGCGTAGGGATTGTTGGGCTGGAGGGGCGTGCTCTCCGTGAAGCGACCCTCGCGCCCGAGGCTGCCGTAAACTTCGTCGGTGGATACGTGCAGGAAACGCGGCACGGAGTGCGCGCGGCAGGCGTCGAGGAGCCTCTGCGTCCCGAGGATGTTGGTCATGATAAAAACATCCGGCCCGAGGTGCAGGCTGCGGTCCACGTGGCTTTCGGCGGCAAAGTGCACAACCGCGTCAAAGGCCTGCGCCTGGAAAACGCCCCTGAGATCGTCCGCCGACGCCACGTCGCCCTTGACGAACCGGTAGCGGCCGTCCTTTTCAACCGGCGCCAGGTTCTCAAGATTGCCGGCGTATGTGAGCGCATCGAGGTTCACAATCTGAACGTCGGGATACTGCGCCAGCATGAAGTGGATAAAATTGCTTCCTATGAATCCGGCGCCGCCGGTGACCAGTATTTTCATTGTTTCTCCGTTCGTTGCCCGCCACCAAAGGATACCGCCTTCAGACGCCCTCGCGCCGCCGCACATGCCTGCGGCAAACCACACCGGCTTCCCCAAAAAGCGCGGATACCTGCCGGTTGAAATGATATTTGTTCCCGTAGATAACCTTCCTGATGCCGGCACTGATGATCATCTTGGCGCACAAAAGGCAAGGGCTTTCGGTGCAGTAAAGGGTAGCCCCCCGCAAAGCCACGCCGTGGTGTGCGGCCTGGATGATGGCATTCTCCTCGGCGTGCGCGCAGACGCACTGGTCCAGGTTTCGGCCGGAGCGGACCTTGCTGGCGCAGCGCGGGCAGCCGCCCTCAAAGCAGTTCCTTATCCCGCTCGGCGTGCCGTTGTAGCCGGTAGAAATGATGCGGTGATCCATGACGATCACCGCCGCCACCTGGCGGCGCAGGCAGTTGCCCCTGCGCTTGACCACCAGGGCAATATCCATGAAATAATCGTCCCAGCCCGGCCGCTTAAATGCCGCTTGCTTCATGGGGGCAAAAATACCTCTATCCGGGCCCAAGGTCAAGACCAACCGCGCGCGGGGCGAAAACGGATTACCGTTGACATACGCCTCCGCGGGATAGTAAATTCTAATAAAAACAATCCCGATTTTTTTCAAAGCCAATGTCTTTTGCAGCCACAACGCTGAAACGGTACGCCCTGTGCCTGCCTTTTTTTTGTCTGGCCACCAGCCTGATGGCCTTCCGTGACGATGAACCGCGCCCTCAGCCGGCCCTGTCAGCGCCGCCGGCCGCAGTGCATATCATGCCCACCACCGCGCAAAATGCTGCCGCCCGAGAGCTCGGATTTGTTTCCATTGCGTGGGATTTAAAGACCGGGGTTCCCGGCTCCATCCGCGGCGGCGACCTCGGCGCCTTTAACCGCGGAGGCAAGGGGCTGCAAATGACCCCGGCGCACGCGAGGGATTATGCCGCCGACGCCGTGGCTGTCATGGACAGTCTGTCCCGGGTTTACCGCCTGCGTGACGCACCCGGCGAATTCCGCGCAAAAAGTTCCGTCACCGACGGCCTTGGCTTCCGCCACGTCCGCCTCGACCAGATGCATGAAAGATTGAGAGTCGTCGGGGCCGAAATCATCGTGCACTTCGACCGCCCGGGAAAGCCCTACCAGGTCAGCGGGCGCTACATCACCGGCATCGGAGACTGCGGCCGCCCGGCCATTGACTGCGATGGCGCGGTAGCCGCCGCGCGGCGCGATCTCGACGCCGCCGGCTATCCGCCGGGCATCCTCAAGGGCAATCCTGAGCTGGTCGTCTATGCACGGGACGTGTCCCCCGTTTTGGCATACGAGCTCACGCTCGCATGCCGCGGGCTGTCATCCGCCCCCGGCCTCTGGCGTTACTGGGTCAATGCCAGGAACGGCGCCATCATCAACCGCTTCAACGACATCAGGAAAAGCGATGCCTCGCTCGGAGGACACCTCAACTCCGGCGAGGGAGGAGACTACGCGCTCGTCACCGGGGATGCCAGCGGAGGCTATTATTACCTCCGCTACAACACCCTCCGCTGGGAGATATTCGATTACCAGAACAACAGGACCTGCCGCTCTGCCGCGCCGGCCTGGGAGACGGACAAAGCGGCCAGGTCTGATTTTTCCGCGGCGTACAACTTCAACAATATCCAGGCGTATTATTACGCGGTGCATGCGCGCTACAGCTTCGACAATGCCGGCGAAAAAGCGCTGGCGATCGTTCGCACGGCGGGCGGCACCGACAACGCCTACTGGGACCCGGACGCCGGGGCTTTTTATTTTTATCCGGGCGAAGTCTATGGCGAGCTGACGGTGCTTGATGTCTGCGCTCATGAATTCACCCACGCCGTGACCGAAAACACCTCCGCCCTCGTCTACCAGAACGAATCGGGCGCCCTGAACGAGTCGTTTTCCGACATTTTCGGCGCGCTGGTCGAGTTCAACTGCCAGCAGGATGGAAGGAGCGCCTATCCCGGCCGTGCCGCCGGGCGCTCCGACTGGCTCATGGGCGAAGACTGCGTTTACCTTTCCGGGGCAACCGCGTTGCGCGACATGCGCAACCCGGGGCGCTACGCCGACCCCGGCCGCTACCACGGCTCTCACTGGCATTACGGCAGCTCCGACAACGGCGGCGTCCACCACAACTGCGGGGTCCAGAACCACTTTTTCTACCTGCTTTGCGAGGGCGGCAGCGGCACCAACGACGGCATCGTCTACAGTTTCACAGGGATCGGGATTGAAAGCGCGCGCCGGTTGGCTTACCGGGCCCTTACCGTTTACTGCACCCCCAACACTGACTATGCCGCCGCAAGGTCCGCCTGGCTTTCGGCCGCGCAGGACATCGAACCCTCCCTGACCGGCGCGGTCAATTCCGCCTGGGCCGCGGTGGGCATAGGAGGCAACGCGCCGGCCCACGCCTCCTCGCTGCGCGCCAAGGCCCTCAACAACGACTTTGACGGCGACAACGCCGGGGACTATGCCATCTACCACAAATTCGACGGCCGCTGGTTTGTCTGGTCCTCGCTGGCCTCGGACTGGCTTGCCGACAACGCCGACTTCGGCTCTTACGGCTACCTGCCTGTTCCGGGCGACTACGACGGAGACGGCAAAACC
>Ga0172380_10008668_pt1 | contig 11026 bp, 11 predicted proteins | sample Leawe162metaG_FD_119747 | JGI IMG/M metagenome (GOLD analysis project Ga0172380, IMG submission 119747) | Leachate microbial communities from a municipal landfill in Southern Ontario, Canada - Leachate well 162 metaG | ecosystem: Engineered > Solid waste > Landfill > Unclassified | place...
ATAGTAATATGCATGCCGGAAATAGCTGTAATATGTCTTAAACCGGCAGCATTCAATTTTTCTTTCAAATCATCAGGTAAACTGCTTTTATCTCCTAAAATCATAGCCGTTAAAATAGAACTTTGCGGCGGAGATAAGCCCCTATTGATACTTTTTCTTAACTTATCCTTAAAAAATAAAATTTTCCCATAAATAAAAGAAAACGGCCCAGTTGCTTCTTTATCTAATAATTCTATTTGGGGATTATAAATGAGAGAGTAAATACTATCTTTGGCTAAATATTCTCTATAATTAAAATCGTCGAAAATAACAGGCAATTGCAAATTGCCCTTAATTCTTAATTTGTCCCCGTATTGATACTCTGGATATTTATCAATAATAAGCAAAATTTTTCCTGGAATAGATTCTGGAGAAATTTCCCTTACTGTCAATCTGGTATTTTTTTCTCTGACATCAGGTTCAGCTGATACTATGGCAATAAAGCTTACTTCTTTTTCTAAAGGATGTTCGATAAAAGAAAGAGCAGCTTGATGCCGCCAAACGCCTAAAATTAAAAACAAAAAACAACAGCCGAGCAAAATAAACCTTTTTTTATTCCAAAGAACCGAAATAAAAAATAGGCCCAAAATTAAAATCCCCAGAATTAAAATCTGAGGAAAAGAAACAATCGAATCAAATAGTATTCCCAATAAAAAAGAAAGACAAAGATATAAAAAGATTCGCGAAGGGGTCATGACATAGTAAAAAGGCTGATTAAGCCCTTTAAAGCAAGAAAAATAGCCAAGCCGAGCGAAACATAAGGAGAAATGAAAGTAAAGCTGAAAATAAGAATTACTCCAGCCAATAGATCTATCCAGCTAAAAAAATTCATTAGAAAAAGAATTCCCTTCAACACTAAAACAATGCCAATAAATACCATCAAACCTCTGGGAATATCTAATTTATAATAAAAAGCTAAGAGAATTAAACTAGCTAAAATATCAGCCAGACCTAAAATTTTAGTCATATTTATCTTATCTCCACTATTTTAAAATAAGGAGAAATATTTTCTTTAATTTCTAAAAGTTCTTCTTGGGTAAATCCTTTCATATTTTCAAATTTTTGATCAATTGTTTTTTGAGAATTAAAATTTTGAATGAAATATTTATCTTGAGGAGAAATCCATTTGGCTATTTCAATAATATCTTTTTTTTCATGAATAGTAGGGACGATTGTCGTTCTAAATTCATATTCTAAATTGCTATTTTTCAAAATATTAATGCTTTCTTCGATAATATCTCCCGAAATTCCCAAGATTTTTTGATATTTTTCTTTAGGCAATTTTACATCCATGGCAACATAATCTATAAGATTTTTTTCTATCAGTTTTTTTAGTATTTCAGGGTTTGTTCCGTTAGTATCCAGTTTAACTAAAAAACCCATTTCCTTTATTTTAGATATAAACAAGGGCAAATCCTTTTGTATGGTTGGTTCTCCCCCGCAAATTACCACTCCTTGCAATAATCCTTGCCTTTCTTTTAAAAAAGAAAATATTTCTTCTTCTGAAAATTCGGGCTGTTTTTTGATTTCTTCCGGTAAAACTAATTCTTTAGAATAGCACCAAGGACAACGCAAATTACAACCTGACAAAAAAATGGTGCAGGCTACTTTTCCGGGATAATCGATAAGAGTAGTTTTTTGAAATCCGCCTATTTTCACTGGACAAGATTTAGTTCTTTTTTCCTAATCTTAAATTCTTTTCTTTCTTTAAATTCTTCTTGTTTGCCAACATGCCACTGCTGTACCGGCCTTAAATAACCTACCACTCTTGAATAAACCTCGCAGGGTTGTTCAATGGTGCATTGCGGGCAAGTAAAATGTTCGCCAGAAATATATCCATGAGTAGGGCAAATAGAAAAAGTAGGAGTTAAAGTAATATACGGCAATCTGTATTTTTCGAAAACAGTTTTGACTAAGGCCTTAGCTGATCTGGTATCAGATATTCTTTCTCCCAAAAAAAGATGAACTACTGTTCCACCGGTATATTTGCACTGAATATCGTCTTGAAGATCTAAAGATTCAAAAACATCATCTGTGTAATTTACCGGTAATTGAGAAGAGTTGGTATAGAAAGGAACCGCCTTAGTTCCCGCTGTTATTATGTCAGGAAAAATCGCTTTATCTTTAAGCGCTAATCTGTAAGAAGCTCCTTCAGCTGGAGTAGCTTCCAAATTGTAAAGATTTCCTGTTTCTTTTTGATATGCAACCAATTTCTCTCTCATGAAATCCATCACTTCCAAAGAAAAGCTTCTGGCTTTTTTATTCCCCATATTTTCCCCGATAAAATTCAGCATAGCTTCATTCATTCCCACCAAACCAATAGTAGAAAAATGATTGCCCCAATAACTTCCCCTGATGCCTTTAATGTTAGATAAATAATATTTTGAATAAGGATACAACCCTTTTTCCATAAAATTATCCAAGGCCTTTCTTTTAATTTCCAAACTTTCTTTGGCTAAATCCATGATTTTTTCTAAGCGTTCAAAAAAATCTTTTTTGGTTTTAGACAAATATCCTATTCTGGGAAGATTAACCGTTACCACTCCAATAGATCCTGTTAAGGGCTGGCTGCCAAATAACCCTCCGCCTCTCTTGTAAAGCTCTCTGTTGTCTAATTTTAAACGACAGCACATTGATCTGGCATCTTCGGGCTTCATTTCGGAATTAATATAGTTGCTGAAATAATTAACTCCGTATTTGGCAGTTGCTTCCCAAAGAGGTTCTAAAGTTTTGCTGTCCCAATCGAAATCTTTAGTAATATTTACTGTAGGAATTGGAAAAGTAAAAGGCCTGCCCTTGGCATCACCTTCCATTATGCTTTCATAAAAAGCCCTGTTAATCATATCCATTTCCTCTTGAAATTCTCCGTAGGTTTCTTCTTGGGGTTTACCGCCTATAATAACGGACTGTTTAGCCAAACTGGCTGAAGGATGGATATCTAAAGTGATGTTAGTAAAAGGAGTTTGGAAACCAACTCTGGTAGGAATAGCCATATTAAACAAAAACTCTTGCATGGCTTGTTTTACTTGCTGATAGCTTAATTTATCGTATCTGATAAAAGGAGCTAATAATGTGTCAAAAGAAGAAACTGCTTGAGCTCCGGCGCTTTCTCCTTGCAAAGTATAAAAGAAATTTACCAAATGCCCTAAAGCAGTTCTCAAATGTTTCGCCGGCTTTGATTCAACTTTACCGGACACTCCGCCAAAACCTCTTAAAAGCAAATCATATAAATCCCAACCGCAACAATAAGTGGAAAGATTATCTAAATCATGAATATGAAATTCTCCTTTTTCTAAGGATTCTCTAATATCTTTTGGATAAACTTTGTTCATCCAGTATTTCTTAGTGATTGCTGAAACTCCGTAATAATTTAATCCTTGAAGAGAATATGCCATGTTGGCATTTTCTTTTACCTGCCAATCAAGTTCTTTAATATATTTATCAACCATTTCTACTGATTCATCAAAAGCTGAAGTCGTTTCTCTTATTCTTCTTCTTTGCTCTCTGTAAAGAATGAAGGCCTTGGCCGTTTCAACAAGATTTTCTAAAATTAAAACCTCCTCAACTATATCTTGAATTTGTTCTACCGTGGGAATTTCGCCTTCTTTAAATCTGCGGTTTAAAAACTCAACTACCTTTTCTGAAACTTTTTTAGATTCCACTCCGTCTCCCTGCCCTGTCGAAGTAATTGCTTTAAAAACAGCGTTAGCAATCTTTGACTGATCGAATTCAACTATTTGCCCGTTTCTTTTTTGGATCTTGGTGATTTTGTTTTGCATAATATGGGATAAAAAATCTCTTTTCGGCCCAAAGAGATGTTTAAAAATTATAATTAATATTATTGTATTTTACCCTATCAAAAAAACGGGGTCAAACCCCGTCAACCTGCTATAATTTAAAACTTATTCACAGCCGCTGCTTGGTTATTTTTGGTCAAATCCGGTGGCAATAACCGTAATTTTTATTTCTCCCTTCTGCAACTTCTTATCATTAACTGCGCCAAAGATAATTTTTGCCCTGGGGTCGGCTTTTCCGGTAATTATTTCCGCCACCTGATTAATTTCGTTCAAACTTAGATCGTCTCCACCGCTGACATTAAATAATATTCCCTTAGCTCCCTTGATAGAAAAATCAAGCAAAGGAGAATTAACCGCCAAACTAACAGCTGTTTCCACTCTTCTTTCTCCTTTACTTTTACCCATGCCAAAAAAAGCAGAACCGGAATTGCGCATAATAGTTTTAACTCCGGCAAAATCAACATTAATAATACCTGGTAAAATAATTAAATCTGTAATTCCTTGGACAGCTTGTCTTAATACTTCATCGCAAGCCCAGAAAGCTTCAGTTAAAGTTTTATCCTTGTTCCCTTGAGAAAGAACTTTATCATTAGAGATAATAAGCAAGGTATCTACTTTATCTTTTAAAACTTCTAATCCATTTTTAGCCACTTGAGAACGATAACTGCCTTCAAAAGAAAAAGGAGTAGTCACTACTCCAACTACTAAAGCTCCTTGGCTTTTGGCGATTTCAGCCACTACCGGAGCAGCTCCTGTTCCTGTGCCGCCTCCTAATCCGCAAGTAATAAAAACCATATCCGCTCCTTCGAGTATTTTAGTTATTTCTTCTCTGCTTTCTTCAGCTGCCAATCTGCCAACTTCCGGATTCATACCAGCTCCCAAACCCTTGGTTAAATTTCCGCCTATGCGGAGCTTGCGATCTGCTTTAGCATTTTGAATATCTTGAGCATCGCAATTAATAACGGATAATTCCACTCCTTGGATTTTAGCTGTCACCATTCTGGAAACAGCGTTAGAACCAGCCCCGCCCACTCCGATTACTTTTATTTTAGCGTTGTAGCTCATGGAAGAAGATTATGAATTATATTTTTTATCTTTCTGACTATTCCGCCGGGTAACTGATTTATATTAGGAAAATTTTTATCTTCCAAATCATCTTCGTTTAAGATAAGACCAGAAGCCGTGCTCCATAAATTATCATCGTCAATGCCAGCTAACCCTTGGATCTTGCCTATTCTCACGGGTAATTTCAATTCTTTTTTAGCTAATTCAACTATTTTTGGCAATTTAGATCCGCCGCCAGTTAAAACTATGCCAGCTGGTAAAGAACCCTTTAGAGGAGCTTTTTTTAATTCTTTTTGCACTTGATCAAAAATTTCGCAAACTCGAGCTTCTATTATATCGATGAGCATTTTATGAGAAAAAATTAAAATTTCTTTGTTCTCCCCGTCTCTAGATAATTCTATTTTTTCTTTTTTCTTGCCACTAGTTGAAATACAACTGCCGAATTCTTTTTTAATTTGTTCAGCTGTTTCAATGTCGGTTTTCAAACCAATAGCTAGATCATAAGTGATTCTTTCAGAACCCACTGGAAAAACTGCCGTATGAATCAAATCTCCTTCTTCATAAATAGCTATATCGGTGGTGCCAGCTCCAATATCAACCAAACAAACCCCCAACTCTTTTTGTTGAGGAGTTAAAATCGACCTGGAGCTAGCTAAGGCCGAAGGAACAATATCTAAAATTTGGAAACCAGCTGTTAAAATAGCGTTTGAAAGATTATTTAAAAATGGCGAAAAAGCGCAAAGAGCCAAAACATCAACCTCTAATTTCATTCCTTTCATATCATAAGGATCTTTAATATTTCCTTGTCCATCAACAATAAACTCACGAGGAAAAACTTTTAAAATTTTTCTATTGGAAGGCAAAGAAAAAGCTTGAGAAACCTGGATTACTCGGTTAATATCTTCTTCTGAAATTTCCCCGTCAGCCCTAGAAACCACTACTGTGCCATGAGAAGGAGTGGAAAAAAGATGGCTACCGCCGACATTAGCATAAACATCTTCTATTTTGTGGCCAGTTTGCGATTGAAGCTGAAATAGAACTTCGCCAATGCTTTTTGAAACTTGATCTGTTTTAAAAACTACTCCTCGCCTGACTCCAAAAACCGGCACATTAACTCTGCCGACTACTTCTAAAATCCCCGTCTCCTCATCTTTAAGAACAGCAATAGCTTTTATAGAACTTGTTCCGACATCTAAACCGGTTATAATATGGTCTTTAGCCATAAAATTAAGAAGTTAATAATTCTTTAACTATCTTTGAAATTAAACTGCCATCAGCCCTGCCTTTGACATCAGGCATTAAAGCGGCCATTACTTTGCCCATATCTTTTTGACTGGTGGCCCCTGTTTCTTGAACGGCTTTGGCAACTAACTTTTCTAATTCTTCTTTGGAAAGTTGTTCTGGCAAATACTTTTTTAAAATTTCCGCTTCTTTTTTTTCTTTTTCTGCCGATTCTAATCTATTGCCTTTTTCATATTCAACAGCTGCTTCCATTCTTTTTTTAACCTCCGAAGACACTGCTTCGATAATTTCTTCTTCGGTTAAATGACTTTTTTCTACTAATTCTTGTTCTTTTATTTCAGGATTATTTTTGCTAATTTTATATCTTTTTTCTTTTTCCTTGTTTAAAAGAACAGCTGAAAGCATTCTTAAAACCATAGAAGGCAATTCTTCTTTCTTTTTAACGGCTTCTTTGAGATCCTGATTAATTTGTTCTTTAAGAGCCATTATATTTTGCCTAATTTTTTTAATTTGGCGTATTCTTTTTTAAGCTCTTCTTTTCTTAGAGCTACTTTCTTTTTAGCCGTGTCGCTTTGCGTTCTTTTATGAAAACGGTTTCTTCTAACTTTGAACAAAATACCGCTTTGTTGAACGCTCTTTTGGAAACGACGAACTAAAGATTGAGTCGTCTCTTTATCTTGTTTTTTAACCTTAAGTGTCATTTTTATTTTAAATAATTAAATTTTTTACGAAAGTGGTGCTCCACCCATCAAATGAAGATGAAGATGGTCTACCTCTTGGCCTCCGTTTTTGCCGACCCTGATTAACAATTTATAACCGTCTTTGGAAATATTTTTACTCTCAGCTATTTTTTTAGCTGAATAAATAATCTCTGTTATTAATTTAGCATCTTTTTCTTCTAAATCAACTATGCTGGCAATGTGCTTTTTGGGAATTATCAAAATATGAATCGGCGCTACTGGCTTAGTATCGTTAAAAGCTATCACATTTTCAGTTTCAAAAACAATCTCTGCCGGAATTTCTTTTTTGGCTATCTGGCAAAAAATACAATCTGACATGAATTATTTTAATCTTTTTTTAATTTCAGCTACTGCTTTATCCAATTTAACTGATTCTTGTCTGCCACTTTTCATGTCTCTGAATAAAACTGAGTTTTCTAAAGCTTCTTTCTGGCCGATTATCAAAGAATACGATGATTGTAGTTTATCAGCTATTCTTAATTGAGCTTTTAAAGAATCACGGCCAAAAGATTCGGCTGTTGGAATCTTAGCTCTCCTTAGCTCTTCAAAAAGCTTTAAACTTTTTCTTTTAGCCAATCCGCCTAATTGAGCTAGAAAGACCCCTTTCCCTTGAAATTGGGGAATAGCTTCTTTTTTTGTTCTCTTTTTTAACGATTCAACAATTCTTTCTACTCCGGCAGCTGCCCCGCAAGCTGGCGTATCTTTACCGCCAAGCAATTTAATCAAGCCGTCATATCTGCCTCCTCCCACCAGAGAGCCAATGCTTTCTTCTCCCTCTGTTTCTTCTACTATTTCAAAAACTGTTTTTGTATAATAATCAAGTCCTCTTACTAAATATGGATTTAAACGATATGGCAAATCAAGTTCGTCTAAAAATTCTAAAACTTCTTTAAAGTGTGATTTACAGGGGTCGCAAAGATGATCAACTATTTGAGGAGCTTGAGCTTTGACCGGCTGACATTTTTCTTCTTTGCAATCTAAAACCCTTAAAGGATTTTGCTTCATTCTTCTTCGGCAATCAGCGCATAAAGATCCTTCTCTGGATTTAAGATAATTTGATAAAAGTTTTTTGTAATATGGGCGGCATTGATTATCTCCAATACTATTAACTTCTATAACTAAATTTTTAAATTTTAATTCTTTTAAAATATTGTAAAAAATTTGAATCAACTGGGCATCCATAACTGAATTTTGTTCGCCCATTATTTCGAGATTAAACTGATGAAACTGGCGATATCTGCCAGCTTGCGGTTTTTCCGATCTAAAAAGCGGACCAAAAGAATAAAACTTCAGGGGCTGAGGCAAATTAAACATGCCTTTTTCTATATATGAACGGGCTATGCCGGCAGTAAATTCAGGCCTTAAGGCCAAACAATCTCCGCCTCTGGTTTTTAAAACATACATTTGTTTTTCAACAATATCTGTCGATAAGCCGACTCCTCTAGAAAAAAGTTCTGCTTCTTCTAAAATTGGAGTATCTATTTTTTCAAAACCGTAAAAATTAGCCACTAAAGAAGCGGTATTGAAAACCTTTTGAAAATATACTTGGTCTTCCGGCAAAATATCGTGCATGCCAGTAGGTATTTGGAATTTTGAAGATTTCATAATATTTTAATACTCTGGAATTTCTATTTTAGCTAAGGCAGCAAAAGGCCAGGCTCTTAAAAAAACTCGACCGATTATATTGCCCTCTGGAACAGATCCCCATCTTCTGGAATCAGAAGAAGCCAATCTATTATCCCCTAAAACAAAATATTCATTGTTATCTAAACGAACTTCCATTTTACCGGCTGTATTAATGGTGCCAGGAAGATATTCTGACTCGTCTAAAACTTGAGAATCTCCGTCTTTATATATGATAATCGTGTTGTCTTCTATTTTAATCGTTTCACCAGGTAAACCGATTATTCTTTTAATATATTTTTGCGAAGGATCGTGCGGATAATTAAAAACTATCGCCTCTCCTCTTTGGGGATCTCTAAATTGATAACTTATTTCATCAATAATTAAATAATCCCCGTCATAAAAATTTGGTTCCATGCTTTGACCTCTAACAAAAAATGGCTGAAAAATAAAATATCTAATAGGGACAACTATCAGTAAAGCGATAATAACGATTTTGGAAACTTCCCAAATAAAGAATAGGAAATTTTTCATATGCTTTAATGATTATACCAAAAATCATCTCGAATACAAGACCGGCTTATTTCCTAATTTAAGTAAAAAAGAGAGTATGATATAATTAAACCAGTTATGAAAATAATCATCGGCCTGGGAAATCCAGGAAAACAATATAAAAAAACCAGACATAATGCTGGATTTATAGCCGTAGATAAACTAAAAAAAGCTGGCTTGAATAATGTTGTTTTCCTTGAACCAGATACTTTCATGAATAATTCTGGAAAAGCTGTTAAAAAAATAGCTGATTTTTATAAAGCCGAAACAAAAGATATTTGGCTGATTCATGACGACATAGATTTACCCTTGGGAGAATTTAAAATATCCCAAGGTCAAGGATCAGCCGGACACAAAGGCGTCCAATCAGTTATCAATGAATTAAAAAGCAAAGATTTTAATAGAATCAGAATCGGCATTTGTCCTAAAGACGGCAAACCGCAAAATGTTGAAAATTTTGTTTTAGAAAAATTTTTGAAAACCGAAGAAAAAATAATAAAAGAAGTAATTGACAAAGCGGTGCAATCGTTGCAAAATGCCTTGTTGTGACAAAAATAGACGAATTAAATAGCATTTTAATAGCTGGTCTCACCCCCTACTTTTTAGAAAAGGGGAATTTTTGGTTTGAGAAAAATCTTAAAGATCTCTTGCAGGCCAAACAAACCCAATCATTTTTTGAAGATAATTTAATTTTTTTAGAAAAGGGCCGGCAAATAAAATTTTCCGAGTTATTAAGAAAACTCAGCGAAATGAGTTATGAGATTGTTCAAAACATCTCAGAACCCGGAGAATTTTCCAGGCACGGCGGAACGATTGAAATATTCCCTATAAATTGCCTTCAAGCAGTCAGAATAGAGTTTTACGGCAATATAATTGAAAATATAGAACGGCTGCCTATTTTAATAGAAAATGAAGACCAGGCCAAAAAAAGATTAAAAACCAAGTTAAAAAATCAAAAAATATATTCTCAATTAGATAATTTAAAAATCGGCGACTATTTAGTTCATTTAGATCACGGCATTGCTCGCTATTTAGGGCAAACCAGTATTAGCCAAAACAAAGAAATTATCAATTATTATATTTTGGAATACGCTCAAGGCGATAAATTATATATTCCAATAGGATTAGAAAGAAAACTTTCCCGTTATATAGGATTTGCCGAACCTAAAATTTCTCGTTTAAGCACTCCAACCTGGCTAAAAACAAAAAGAAAAATTAAAGCTGAAACGGAAAAATTAGCTGCAGAACTATTATTGATATATGCTAAAAGACAAATAGCCACCAGACCGGTTTACACAAACGATGCAGAGTTAGATCAAGAAATCAGAGAAACCTTTCCCTATATTGAAACCTTAGACCAAGCTCAAGCTATTATAGATATTAATAAAGATTTAGAAGAATCTGTTTTACCTATGGATAGAATTGTTTGCGGAGATGTAGGTTTTGGTAAAACAGAAATTGCTCTAAGAACTATCATGAAAGGAGTAAGCAACAATCGACAAACAGCTATGATTTGCCCGACAACCATCTTAGCTTCTCAGCATTATCAAAATTTTAAATCCCGCCTGGCCAATCTCCCTGTTAAAATTGCCCTAATGAGCAGATTGCAATCAAAACAAGAACAAAAAGATATTATTGAAAAATTAAAATCAGGAAAAATAGATATTTTAGTCGGCACCCATCGACTGCTTTCTTCTGATGTTGAATTTAAAAATCTAGGGATATTAGTAATTGATGACGAACAGAGATTTGGAGTAGAACAAAAAGAAAAATTAAAAAAAATCAGACCGGCCCTAGACATTCTTTCTCTTTCAGCTACTCCTATTCCCAGAACTCTTTATTTGGCTTTATCTTCTTTAAAAAATATCACTATTATTAAAACTCCCCCGCCCCAAAGATTGCCTATTAAAACATTTATTAAACCTTGGTCAGAAAAAATTATTAAAGAAAATATAGAAAAAGAAATTG
>Ga0172380_10008669_pt1 | contig 11025 bp, 4 predicted proteins | sample Leawe162metaG_FD_119747 | JGI IMG/M metagenome (GOLD analysis project Ga0172380, IMG submission 119747) | Leachate microbial communities from a municipal landfill in Southern Ontario, Canada - Leachate well 162 metaG | ecosystem: Engineered > Solid waste > Landfill > Unclassified | place...
GAGATTGTGACCGTGCCGCTGGATGTGATCCGCATTGCCATACCGTTACTGATCTATTTTGTGGTGATGTTCGTGGTTTCCTTCTTTATGGGACGGTTGATCGGGGCAAATTACGCCCGGACGACAACTCTCGCCTTTACTGCGGCATCCAATAACTTCGAGCTGGCAATTGCCGTGGCGGTTGGGGTGTTCACATTAGCATCGAAGGAAGCATTCACCGCGGTGATAGGTCCGTTAGTCGAGGTACCGGTTATGATCGCTCTGGTGAATTTGGCGTTTTGGTTTAGGAGTAAGTACTTTACGCCCGTAGAGAAGTAACGGATAGTTCAAGGACTCTCCCCCAGTACTGTCAGGTGTCCTCACGGAAGGGAATGTTAATCAAGTGAACCGGAGGAGCGGAATTCCAAATTACAAATTGCAAATTTCAAATTGGTGGTTCTCTCGCCAACCACGAATCAATCGTAAAAGTTGATAGTTGCGAGTGACGAGTTGCGAGGTGTTTTGTACCAGCTACCTGTAACGATTCCGTTTAATCTGTTGTGAATTTAGGGGGGAGCGAAGCTTGGTCTTCGCTCCCCACCGGACGCGGTATGCCGTTTCCCTACGGCACATACCGTGAGTTCCTCTTAAATCCTATTCTCGTCTTAACGGGTAGTAGATGTACGGGCTGAGGAGCAAAAATAACGCGGAAAAGAGAAGCCAGATGGTTGCACGACGCGCTCGGCTGTCCCAATGGTTATCGAAATCTCCCGCCGTGTAGAGCAGGACTTCCCCTTTACGGCTCTCTCCCATCCAGTAGATACTAATCCTTTGCGCAACAGTCAGCTGTTCGGCTGTCCCTTTCCCATGCCGGTGGATCACCTTACCGTTTTCACGAATTTCCAGCAGTAGCGGAACAGAGAGATTGTAGCCTAACTTCTGTAGCTCTTGCGGAATGGGCTCGCTCGTAAAGGCTTCGAACATATCCCCGCTGTTTCCGATTGTGAGTGCGTTTGTAACCATCTCGGCGCAGGTGGAATGCCATTTGTCCATGTCTATAACCGACCAGAGCGAGCGGGTACCGTTATCATCCTTCTCGGATGACCCGTTTATTAACAACCACCTCCCCAGATCAACAGAAATCTTCTTTTGGGCGATCCCCTCAGTGATGCCGGCTTTCACCTCCGCTGGCAGGTGTTCGCCTCCGACCATTCCGGTGACTTTTCGACTGCTGTCCGCAACAACATACAGTGCCGATGCAATTCCGTTATACGGTTTGGGCATTAAGGCGTTCAGGCTGTCTAATGTGGACAAGGTGGGTCCGGTGGCGGGAAAGCGGGAAAGGCTGAGGAGACCGCGTTGCACTTTGGGCGGAGAAACGGGATCGAGATAGCGCAATACCCTAAGAGTCCAATCCCATAATTCGTTCCGGGTGAAGTGCATTCCTGAGTTACTCTGGAGCTCAACGGCATCAAACCGTAACTTGGATACGTTGAGGTAATTGATAACTCCATACATACTGACAAACTGTACTAACACGAAGATTGCGGTTAGCACTGTCTTCTTGGTTTTCATCAGATACTCCTTTGTTGTTAGACTGCTTCTCTCCAAAGGTAAACAAATATCCTGCGAAAGTCAAGCAGATACGGGCAGGGGAGACGGGTAAGTCAGTGCATTGAGTCTATTAATGGGTTGACTACACCGTCTTTGTATACCGATGGGTTGGGTTCGGTCTGCCGGGGCTTAGGCAGTGCGAAGAGACTATATTGACAGTTACTCCCCGTTCCGATAGCTGTTGGAATATACTGTTGACTTCGCGCTGGAGAAAATCCGGTTCCCCTTGCACCCGTGCATTAAGGATCAACTCCCCCGTATCGGTTTCGTCGTCAGCCAGTGCGAAAGTCGTATTGATTGTGCCGTTCATGGAGGTCAGGTTAGCCATATATTCGCTCGAACCAGTGCGAAGCATCATCTTAATGTGCCCAATTTCCGCTTTGTGGGATTGGCAGACCGCCTGTAACTTCTCCATAATCTCCCTGACTAAACCGCCCCACTCTGTACTGTTGTCGGTTCTTGTCAAAGTAACAGTACTATTCAGCCATCCGAGAACCGCCTCACCGTGGGCATAACGGTCGTAATCCACATTCACAATCTGTTGCCCGGCACGTTCTCCGCTCAGAATATCCTCTAACCACCGGTCTATGCCAAAACCGGAAATAGCGGATACTAATGCGGTATGCTTGGTGGGGAATCTGTCCACTGCCTTCGATGACAGCTCTTTGACTTCGCTTTCGGTGAGCGTGTCCGCCTTGCTGATCAACACTCTGTCCGCTTCTTCCGACTGTAATTTGAGGATATAGCCGGCATCTTCGTGCAAAAGGGATTCGTTTTCTCCCAAGAGCGAGCGGAACCGTTCGGGATCAATCAGAACGGTTAGAGGCACAACCTTAATTTCGGGATAGAGATCCTTGATCGGCTGAATGATGGTTGCGGATAGGTCGGTACAACTCCCAACCGGCTCGGCGATGATGTATTCCGCCTCCATCTCGGATAGCGACTTAACCGCGCTGATCAACCCGATGAAGTTGCAACAGAAACAGCTTCCGGCGACCTCTTTGACGATTGTCCCCGAACGGCTGAGAAAGGCGGTGTCCACCAATCCGGGAGCTTGGTCATTGGTTATCAGGCCAACTTTTCCGCCCCGTTGCGCAAGGGTTTTAGCTAAACAGTAAAGCATTGTGGTCTTTCCTGCGCCTAAAAAACCACCGACTAAGATGAGTGTTGACTTTTTCACTGGTTGTTCCTCTTCAGTTTGAAATGATTGATCAATAGTAACCGCCGTATCTTTGAGGCGAATTACTTTCTGCCAGATGGTGGCTCCTACGGCTCCGCCGACTATCGGTGCTAAAATATAAACAGTAAAAAAACCTCCCCTTGCCCCCGGTATGGCGATAGTACCAAATCCGATCAAGTATGCATATAGCCTTGGACCAAAGTCTCGTGCGGGATTCAAGCCAGCTTGCGTCAAAGGTGCTATGACAGTGATGATTACACCCACCGCCAATCCAATAAAAATCGGAGCCAAGCGATTGCTGAGCCTGGGGGTGTTCTTAGCATCCGTCACAGCGAAGACAAATAACACAAGAAACATCGTTCCAATACCTTCAGCCAACATTGCCTGCCCAAGACCGACGACGGAGGGAGTCCAACTTCCTCCGTTAGCCATACCCGGATTGGGAAAGTACTCGCCAAAGACCATTGCAGAAAGCTCGCTTCCGGGAGCCCCACGAACAATCCCGTTGAGGGTCTCGAAGTTGACGAGTAATCCACCAAAAATATGATGCAAGACAAACGCGGCACAGAACGCACCCAGCAATTGGGCAAGCATAAACGGTGCAATCAGTCTCTTGGGGAAATCGCGATACAGTGCCATTGCGACCGTCACGGCGGGATTTAGGTGTGCGCCGGATATCGCCGCCGATGTGTAGATAGCCAAAGTTACTGCCATTGACCAAATCAGCGCAACTTGTACCAGACTAAGATTGGCTGTGGTTAGAACAGCAGTATGAACTGCCCCTACACCGAAAAACACAAGGATGAAGGTTCCGAAGAACTCGACACCACACATTCGTTTGACTGTAGGTTGAACAGAGGTTTCGTTCATTTTGACTACCTCCAGAGTTTGAGAAAAAGGGCTTGAATCCAATCTGATATGTTGAGGGTCGGAGGAGGAGGTGCTACCGATGCGTTCATTTAGTTGCATAGGTATCATATTGGATAAGGTCTAATGTAAGACCTTGTGATTATTATGTCAAGTCAATAATGAACAAATTAACATTAAACGAAAAATAATCACACACAGATACAAAACTGCACACCGGATTGACGAATGTTACCCATTTACTCAGTAACTCGTAATTCTGACTCTCTAACCGGACGACTACCATAAGATCAACCGTGCAAGAGCCCGACAACGGTGAGATAACCTTTGGTTCTGTTAGAATTGTAGCAGAAGCTGGTCAATAACCATTGCAATTTCACTTAAAACGTTACTATATTAGAAACTATAGGTTACAAAGGGGCAAAAAGCAGATTGCCCTGTTAAAGAAACGGTTAGGAGAAAACAATGGTCAATTTTACGCGAATCTCTTTTCTACTTGCTATGCTTTTGGTTTTGCATGGTCTGGCAGGAACGGCACACGCTAATCAAACGCAAACCGCCAGCGGATCGGTCGCCACGACGGTTCTTAGCACAGAATCCAAGGTGACGGTTGAGCTAACTCTACCCGGGTTGAAACCAACGGTTGTAGGGGATCAAACCGTATGGAGCTTGCCCGAAGAGGGAAAGCTTTCGATCCCTGGACAACCCGATCTCCCGTCAATCGGGAGATTTGTCCGTGTACCCGATAGAGGCAGGATCGAGTTGGACTACAGCGGCAACACGCATACCGTTGAAGCTCCCGCACCCGCCATCTATACAGAGGATAGTGAGAAGGGGGATAACCCCACAGCCGTTGCTTCTTCACAGAATGATTCCGAACTGATCGTTGTCAGCGCACCAATCATAATGAGAGGCGTGCGGATGGTTCATGTGACAATCAATCCCGTATTATGGAATGCTGTTAGCAATAATTATCGCGTCACAGACCGGATCAAATTCACACTAACTGCAACCAACCGTCCCGGTGTCAATGAAGTCACCCGTCCCGCTCCGAGTGCCTCACACGGTTTCAATACACTAATGGACGGTCTCTTGCTCAATCCCCCCACCCGTGACGATGACAAAGCAGAGCTTCTCCCCGGCGGCTATTGCGTAGTGATGAACGATCCTCCTCCAGCGGGGGCGGATGAATTCATTGACGCGAAGAAACTGGCGGGACATCCGGTAGAGGTTGTGTTGTTCAACCCGGATGAGGTTGACCAGAACAACCTGCGCGAAATGATCCGGGATGTCTATCAAGTAACCGGTTTTGAATTTCTGATTTTGATGGGTAACGAGGAGGCGGATGCACCTCTGCATATCCCGTATGACCAGCAGATGTATGACATGTACTATGGTCAGTTGGATGGCGAGGACATTTTCGCGGATGTTGCTGTTGGTACAATGAATTGCCAGACGGAAGAAAATTTCCACTGTGCGGTCAGACGTGCGGTTCGGTATCAATACGATCCGTCAATTGAAAACAAAGCATGGTTTTCGTCAGCCGCAGTTGGCGTGGGGCATTGCTCTGTGGGGGATACGGATTGGTCACCATCCTATACCGGTATGTGGGTTGCGAACACGTTAGCCCAAGTGGGATTTGATGACATTGCCACACACTATTGGTCTGAAACCTTGAATGACAACTTTTCTCCCATGATCTATGACCGGTACAGGGAGGGGGTCAATTTTGTCCTCGTTCGCGGGCATCAGTCAGACTTCAACCCCGATGGAATCGAACCCGGTCCTGGCAATCCGTTCCATTTTCTAACAAGTTCAGCTACCATTAGGGAGAATAATGGGGGAGCATTCAACCAGCTGTTCCGTTCGGGCAACTTAGAGGATTTGCGCGGACCGTCAGCCGGTTTCGGGCATTACAGCAGTCCTCGAACCAATATTGCCAATGCCCTTGCCGGTGGACTAATAGAGAGTATGTTCCTCTTGGACATTGGTTCCTACGGCTGGGCGCGTAACTATACGGTGGCCAAGCTGACTACCGTTATGCCCGATGACGGGGAATTCAATATGCTCCAGTACTACTATTCCCATTGGCGTTATTACGGCGATCCGGGTCAATTCTGCTGGGTTGGAGTGCCGAATGATGTTGAGATTACCTGCCCCGACCGGATCTATCCCGGATCAACCGACTTCCCCGTAACCATTACCACAGGGGACAATCAGCCTGTTGAGAATGCGGTTGTTGCTCTCTCAAACCCCACCTTGGGAGTACTGACGGCAATTACGGATGCAAACGGGAAAGCCTATTTTACGTTCCATCCCGCCAACGCTCTGAACAGCTCGATAGAGTTAATGGTCACTGCTAAAGGTTACCTGCCATATTGGAGAGAAGTACAACTTGCAGGGGTGAACCAACCCTATCTTGCAATGACCACTCATTCCTTTGTAGATATGCAGGGAAACCCAGTGGTATTGTTCACACCCGGTTTGGAGTTCAAGGCATCGGTAACGATTAAAAACTTCTCCGCCCAACCAACAGGAGTTGTGACCATCTCCCAACCAAAAGTACAGTCCCCATGGTGTACTGCGCGGCTCACCCAAGCTCAAGGGGAGTTACAATGGCCCCCCTTCTTTGGGCAGATGTCCCAGCCGTTCGCCAATCTGATTACCGGGAAAATCCTCCCCGGCGCACCTGATGGCGAAATTGTCCGCATGACATTGCCAATTAACGCCGGTGTTGGAGCCAACTATACAATCGGATTGGATTTCATAATTACCGGAGCAACCATCGAGCTGGTTTCTGCTGTCGCCGAAATTGGTCCCGGGCAAGCGGCGGAGTTGACCGTAACTTTGCAGAATACCGGAACCAGAGCAAGTCAACAGTTGGCATCCCGGCTGGAGGCGGTTTCCCCGTTTATTGAAGTCTTAGGGGAAGATGCCGATTATGACGCTATGAACCCCGGTGGCGAGCGTGAGGCGACCTTCCAAATTCGGGCGGATGTTCGCACGGTTGCGGGTTCATTAGCGAACTTCCATCTGATATATCTGGTCGAAGAAGGAATAGAAGATACCATCGCGTTCTCTATCCTGATCGGAGAAGCGGCTGTTACCGACGCACTCGGACCTGACGGTTACGGGTACATTGCGATTGACAATGAGGACAATCCCACAGCCTGGGGAGATGCGCCGGATTACGACTGGCTTGATATATCCCCTTGGGGTGGCGACCTGCCCGGCGAGCAACTCCCTCTACCGGGGCAAGGCGAGCTGGATTCATCGGTGGTTGTGGATATGCCGTTCAACTTCCGCTACTATGGTCAGGACTTTGACAAGATTACCGTCTGCAATAATGGATGGATAGCGGTAGGCGATCAGGGAACGCTGAAAAACCAGCAAAACTGGCCCCTCCCCGGCTATGATGGTGCGTTCGGAATGATTGCCCCCTTCTGGGATCGGCTTGATATGCAGACGCGTGCCGATGGGGTATTCCACTACTACTCTGCCATACAGGGGATCTATGTCATCGAATGGCATACCGGAGTAGCGAACTTTGGTGATTGGTTACCCAACGTCTTCGAGCTGGTCATATACAACCCGATTATGCACCCGACTCCAACCGGTGATGCTAAGATACTGTTCCAATATAAAACAGTCAATAACGTGCAGGAACAGTGGGAAGCCAACCACGGTTGCACTGTTGGGCTCTCATCCCCTAATGGCTTGGACGGAATCAGCTATACTTACTGGAAAAACTATCCGGATGCCGCGGCTCCCCTGATTGATGGGCGTGCGATCCTCTGGATGCCGACGACGTACAAGCAGGGTGGGGTGATTAGCGGGACAGTGACGCGGAAAATGGACGGTGAACCGGTCGCAGGTGTTACAGTGACAGCAACCGGCGATAAAGTTGTCCATAGCGGTGCAGACGGCTACTTCCAATTCTGGGGGTTGGAGGAGGGAGCCTACGACCTCCAATTTACCAAGGACGGGTACGAAGAGCAAGCCGTGCTCGATCTGAATCTGGAGGTGGAGGGACGGATTGTGCAGGACGTGGTACTTTCCAACAGCTGGATTACAACTGTGGAAGATACCATCCGTTTCGATTTTGCTGGATTTGACACCGTTGTGGTGGTCGAACTGACAAACGAAGGGGATATTACCGGTACGGTTGAGGATGTCTATGCCATATTCACCGGTGACTCGTTACCGGAAGGGGTCACTTTGACTTACGATAGTCTGGCGTTGGATATTGAGGCTGAGGATCAAAAGGATATTCCGCTAAAACTGGCACTAATCCCAGACCAACCCCTGCTTGCGGGTATGTACACCGGGGAACTGCTGGTAATCTCCAACTCACCAATAGATACTCTCAGAGTGCCGTTGGTGTTGACGGTCAATGAGGACGTGTCGGTTCGTATTAATACCCGTCAGCTCCCGCCAACAGTCTACGAGTTGGGGAATGCCTATCCGAATCCGTTCAACGGGAGGACTGTTGTATCTGTAGCAATCCCGCAATCCGGCGAAATCAGCTTGGGGTTGTACGATGTCAACGGCAGGTTGGTGCAGATGGTGGCAAACCGTCACCTGAATGCGGGACGGTATGATATCGCCTTTAATGCCGATACCCTTCCCGCCGGTCTTTACCTACTGCGGATGGAGGCGGATGGCTTCAGTGCTGTTAGGAGATTGGTGCTGGTTAGGTAGGGGGCAATTTTGGATTTTGAATTGCCAAGAGCTCCAAAGATAGCTGACTCAGGATAGAGAACAATAGGGCGGTATAAACTACCGCCCTATTGTGATTTTGGTATGCCATGATGCTTACAGACCAGCAGAAACCGCGCCTTGCGGCGCAACTACGAACCGCCAGGCCGCCCATTAGCAATTCGCAATTAGCACTTAGCAACTTGGACTATCATTTCAAATTCACCAGCCGCACTGCTTTCCGTTCTGTCTGGTTGTTATGCTCGCATTCAATTACGGCGATGTACAAGCCGGTGGGTAACCCATCCGGTGACCACTCCAGCGTACCGGTTTCTTGACTGTTCTTCGTAATCTTTCTGGTGAATAACCGCCGTCCTTCGGTCGTAAAAATGCTTATCTCGCCCTCTGAACCGAGTGGGAGCTGGTAGTTCAAGGTTACCGTGCTATTGAACGGATTTGGATACGCCTTCAAACTCAACTCAAGTGCTCTCGGTACAGCTACCTCGCCTACATCCACCCTCCAATCACGTGAGCCGGCAAAGACCGCAAGTCTGCCTGAGACGGAAACAACAAAATCCTCCACATTGTCTCCATTGTAATCTCCTACTGCACCGATAAAATGTCCTAAGTACATCCATGCCATCCCGCCCATCTCCTCATACCCTCTGAAGCGAATAGCCGGTTTCTTTGTCGGTTCCCATCCCGGTCGTCCAAAGTGAAGACAAACTTCCCCTGCATTGTGCCATCCCTCCGGGTTTCCGGTGACAATGTCACCATAACCATCACCGTTGAAATCACCACCGCACAGGTCGCCATTGGACGCCCCTGTCGGTGTGCCAGACAATTGAATATCCGGTATCGGGTCTGGGTTCTCGCTACCTAAGAAAACATGAAATCCGTCAATATCTCTATCACGATTGAAATAGTAAAACCCCCACTCGTCGTATCCGTCACCGTTCACATCCTGAAGCATCGCGAACAAACCCGCATCTATTTCTTCATCGGGAAAATCAGCCGACTTTAGCTCCCAATAAGGAGACTTAGGAGGATTGACACCACCCAAATAAAGTCGATAGAAAGGCACAAGTCCCTCTTCCCTGCTAAAACGTAAAATGATATCGTCATATCCATCTCCGTTTAGATCACTGCCAATAGCCGCGTCTACGGATTTCGAACTCCGACAAGAGAGTACTGTGCTCCAGCCAGCGGATGTATTAAATGCATCTCCTCCATAATAAACCATTATCTTGGCTTCATTGGAATCAGAGTCATTAGAATAATAGGTTGGTTCGATCATGAGGATGTCTGGATTTCCATCTCCGTTAAAATCAAATGGATTAGAATGATGTGACGGTACAGGGAAGTATTGATATTTTGTTTTTGTCCTGCCCTGAAAAACATACTCGGGCTGTCCATCGGGTAATGAATCTGTGTTTAGTATCCAATTAAAAATTTCATATGTCACATTCGGTGGAGGTGTGAGCTGGATATTATGTCTCAATCCGAGAAAAGGTGAACTATGCGGGACCAGCTTGCCAAGGTTCTGTAAGTAACTACCTATCATACCTTCGCCTTTAGGTGCGGAAATGAATAGTTTTGGGACATTGTCCATAACCGCTCCTCCGTAATAGAGTTCAACCCGATTAGGCATTTCCGGCGAAGGCTCGTAGGTTGGTGAGTGTGAAGCCAGTAAATCATCGCAACCGTCACCGTTGACATCTCCGATGCAAGTGTATATCTGGGCGAAGTTGGTCTTATTATAGCGTGGGACCTGTATGTAAGACAGAAGCAGTGGACGTGCATAATCCCGCTTAACATCCTCCCCAAAAACCTGATCCGCGATAAAACAGCAGATCAGGAGGGTGACGAGTAGGGTGAACTTTTTCACTGTCAGGCTCCGTTTTGTTAAAAGTTAAAAGTAAAAGTGTTTTGCCGACTCTGAAAGTTCAATATACGAAGAAAGAACAAGGAAAGCAAGGGGGAAAGAAGGCTCTGGGCTCTTGGCTCTGGGCTTTAGTGGATTTTGTAGGAAGACTGAACAATGGACAATGGACAATGGACAACGACAATGGTAGCAAGCTACCGCACTCTGGGGAGCGGGGAAGCATCAACAGGTTGCCGCACTCCAGCCACCAGGAAATCTATTCGTGTTTTTCGTCATGTTCGTGGTTTTCTGTTAAATGCTTTTCCGGTTTCCGGATTGACAAGAGGCGGAGGAGCGGGGAAAATTGGCTGTTCCGTATCCTTTTTGCTGATTCCGGTCAGTTTGTGGTGAAGTCTAACAAAAAAAGTCGTAAGATTTAGTACATTATTAGATTGCCGGGTCAGAGTGTTGAACACGCCGGCCTTTCCATTAACAACAGGACAACAGGTTGAAATATATCATTCTCCACTACGACAGTGGGCGGTTCCTCGAATACTACTACCGTTTGTACCCGGGGATAGGCGAACGGTCTTACGAGGAGCAGGTCACGCACCGTGTGAACTTCCTTCACTTCTGGGCGGGGATGTATGCCCCTAACCTGAGGGCGATGGGGCACGAGGTGCACGAGCTGTTTTTTGTGGATCCGGTTATCCAACGCGCTTGGGCTCGAGAGAATCTCCCCAAGCAACCATCGGAGAGGGCATGGAAGTTACGGTTCCGGCGCGGTTTTGTGCCGTGGCTATCGCAGGTTCGGGACAATGGC
>Ga0172380_10008670_pt1 | contig 11025 bp, 14 predicted proteins | sample Leawe162metaG_FD_119747 | JGI IMG/M metagenome (GOLD analysis project Ga0172380, IMG submission 119747) | Leachate microbial communities from a municipal landfill in Southern Ontario, Canada - Leachate well 162 metaG | ecosystem: Engineered > Solid waste > Landfill > Unclassified | place...
CCCGCCAAGCTTCTGAGCACCACGAGCCTTAGCAGAAGCAGAAGCAGAACGAGCTTTCGGCTCTTCTTCCTTTGCTTCGTCCTCTGCGTCTTCATCCGAAGCCTTGGAACTCTTTGCACCCTGACGCTTGACTTCCTCAAACAGTGAAGACAGAACCTTCTGAGCCGCAGCATCACCTTCTTCGTCCTCTTCTTCACCAGCAGTCATGTCAATGTCGAGTTCAACCATGCCCTTCTTGGCAAAGGTTTCATCATCTTCATCTTCATCGTCAGAACTCTTCTTGGCTTTCGGAGCTTCTTCCTTGTCGTCTTCTTCTGCACCCTTCTTGGCAACAGGAGTCTCTTCCTTGTCGTCTTCGGCACTCTTCTTGGCGACAGGCTCGTCCTTCTTGTCCTCTTCCTTGTCGTCTTCCGCACCCTTCTTGGCGACAGGCTCGTCCTTCTTCTCTTCCTCTTCCGCACCCTTCTTAGCTTTCGGAGCTTCTTCCTTCTTGTCCTCAGCCTTGTCCTTGTTCTTCTGAATGTTCTCAAGGAATTCAGGAGGAAGGTCCTTCTTCTCGCCAGCTTCCTTTTTCTCGCCATCTTCTGCAGGCTTGTCTTCTTCTGCGCCCTTCTTGGCAACAGGAGTCTCTTCCTTGTCGTCTTCATCTTCCTCGGCGGCATACATTTCTTCCGTCTTGGCGAAACGGTCGAGAGAACGTTCGATAGCCTCAGAACCCAAACGCATGAAATCCTGAGCCTGAGCTTCAATCATCTTGTCAGGAACCTTGTTTCCCAAAAGCAACATGGAAAGCTTGACAGCCTTGCTTGCAGCCTGACGAAGCTGAGAATAAGAAGCAATCTTCTGCCCTTCGTCCTCAATCCCAACCTGTGGATGTTCTTCGGCAATCGGGAAACCGATTTCATCACGGCTGTCATTGCGCCAATCTGTCCTCATGTCGGGCAGCTCGTAATTCACAGTCTGCTCGAACGTGTTATACTTGTCCGATTCAACAAATTTCCGATCCTGATTGACCGTGCCAGAATACGGAGTATCGTCGGAAGCACGACGACGACTATCCGTAAGGCGAATGCGATTTCCCATTTCAAGTCTCCTCTGAAAAAAACAAATATCGTGAAAAAACCGTTTCAGGTACAGTGTTACCCATCGAAATTACTTGGACAGCTTCGAACGCTCTGAATCCACGATATCAGCGAGACGGTCGAGACGATAAGCAAGCCTCTTGTTTCCCTGCTTCTCAACAAAACTGGCAACTCTGTCCAAACGAGCAGAGGCTTCAGCGAGGCGAGCAGCATAAGCTTGCGAGGCAACAACATCCTTTGTTGAATCTTCGGTAGGAATGTTTTCAGCCCCAACTTCGTCTTCGACTTCACTCAATCTGTCTTGTGTGATTTCGTCTCCAATGCCAGGTGCTGTTTCGGAAGCCATAAATGCGGCCATTCCACCGAAATCATCATCATCACTGAGAAGTTCATCGGAAATTGAGTCATCTTCATCAAAATCCATATCTTCAAAGCCAGCATCACAAGCAACCGTAGCACCCTCACCCATATCCTTGTCCAAACCAAGGTCCTCCACGAGTTCTTCCGAGGACTTTCTTGATTTTGCCAACAGACCTTCGAGACGGGTAATCTCGGCGATCAACATTTTCTTGCCAATTGGAGCCATCTGATTTCTCCTGTTTTTCAAAACAAATCCCTCACACTATGAGGAACTATAAAAAAATTATTGAAACTTTTCAGTCGTCCCCAATTGTTACTTTTTCAACATTGCAGAAACCTGCTTCTGCAAACTTGCAACAATCTTCACCAAATCCTGAATAGATGCAGTCTTTTCATCGTCCTTCTTCTCTTCCTCTTCTGCACCCTTCTTGGCAACAGGCTCGTCCTTCTTGTCGTCGTCTTCTTCAGAACTCTTCTTGGCGACAGGCTCGTCCTTCTTATCCTCTTCCTCATCGCCTTCATCATCTGCGAGAATTGCTGAGGCAAGCTGAACAAGAGCAGAAGCAACCTTCTCGTTTTCATCCTCTTCCTCTGCACCCTTCTTAGCGACAGTTTCTTCTTCTTCCTCTTCTTCCTCTTCTTCCTCTTCCTCATCGCCTTCATCTTCTGCAAGAATTTTTGAGGCAAGCTGAACAAGCGCAGAAGCAACCTTCTCTTCATCGCTCTCTTCATCTTCGGCAGCCTCAATAACCTTGTCCTCTTCCTTCACGGCTTCGGAATATTCCTTGTCGATTTGCTTGTCGCCAGCAGATTCCTCTGCCAAGATTGTCTTGACCGCTGCAACAATAGCCTCAGCAACCGAAGACATCTTGGTATTCTGATTTGAGAAATCCATCTTGCCACTGACTGGAATGCCCGTGCTGTCAGAAATGATTTTTGCTTCTTCCTGAACAATCTTCTGGGCATACTGATCGATTTCGGAATCGTCCGTTGCGAGCCGCTTCTCCATTTCGCTGATTTGAGCCATCAGGCTCTTTCCACCACTCTTCATCTGAATCCTCCTCAAAAACGAATAGACGCAACACGGGAAATCATATCCTCTTGTTGCCTTCGCTTAAGCTCCGCTCTGGCAACACGCAACACAATCATTCCTTCCGTATCTGCCACACGCATATGCGAAAGGTCTTCCCACAAAGATGACAACTTCACAGTAGACATCGAAACAATCGAAGCATGTTTTTCAGAAGGAGCACTAATCATATGGTTTAAAACAGCACCCTTATAAGCAGGACGCTCAACCCAAGAAGCCTCAATAAATTCAACAGAATCTGGGTCTCCAACCAAAACACCATCTTTCAAATATGTCCGACCACAAAGTTCAGAAACAATTCTCCGAACCCCATTCTTGTCCACAAATTCCTGCATTAGTTCGTTGTCAAGATGTGGACAAGAATCATTGTCATCCGAAATCTCTTTTCCACACTTTGAACAAGTAACAACATGGGCAACACAACCCATACTCATTGTTGTGAGTTCACCTTCTTCAACACGGTCAACAATGTCAGCATGAATACGGGAAGTCGCAACGAGAATATCACAAACAAGAACCTCTGCCTTTTTTCCATCCTTACCAACATGAACAACAGGACGAAGAACAGCATCCAAAATCTTTCCCTTGGACAATTCTGGAACTTGAACGTGTTCGTAATAATTCTCTGCTCCACAAAAAGACTTGAACGTTGCCAAAAGCACAGGCGTTGTCCATGCATTTCCGTTTGCATTAACAAGCTCTTGACATGGCGGCTCAATCCAATATCCATTTGGAGCAGTTGTGACGCTTGTTACAATCGTGCAGTGACTGAAAAGAAAGTCGTTTATATTGAACTTGTTCCAATCAACCTCTAGAGCCCTTTTCTGCATCGATGCAACACGGACACCACCACGACTGGAAATAGCACGCCAGTCACGGGATGGGTTATTCAAAAGTCCGACAACAGGAAGATCAATCCCACTACAACGAGATTTTCTTACTGCTGCGACAAGACACTGATCCGAAGTGCATCGACGTACCATTTGAAGTCCTCTCAATTACCAGTCATAACCTCAAGCATCAAGGCGTTGAACTTCTCAGGGTCTTTACGACGAGCATTGTCAAGTCCATAGTAAAGCTTGATACGGTCAGCATAAACCTTCTTGCGTGCATCCCACGACTTCAACAGGTTGAAAGCATGTTCATCGACCTCGTTTGACTTGTTGATGGCTTCTTTGAATTTGCCCGCATCTGTTAGCTTCTGCGTCTCTTCGAGAATCTTCTTGATTTCAAGCTTCGCAGGCATACGAGCACGAGCAAGATCAGCAAGTGGCTTCGTCAACTCTTTACCAAACACTTCCTTCATCTCGTCTTCCGATGAACCTTCCGATTCACGAATGGATTTGCGAAAACGTGCTGTAGCATCGAGAAGCAACTGCATTTTCGCTATCTCGTCATCTGCGCCATCCATCATGTGCTGCATTTGACGCTGAGCCATCGGGAAATCATTGTAGGAAACTCCTCCACCAACAGTTGTTGGAGACTTTGAATAATCAATTGTCCCTCCAAGACCAAACTGCCAATAGGCAATTTTTCCCTCATCGTTGATGGTGATACCGTGAACCTTCAACATCTTCTTGAGAACTTCAGCCTTCTGAGGAACGTTAAAAGCAATAAGCTTTCGAGCAGCCAAACGCTGAAAATTCTGCTTTTCAAAAAGAGAAGCAGCAGCGGCACGACGCTCGATAATCTTTGCAGAACGTTCAACGGAAGCCTCACGACTCATTGCAGAATTCTCACCGAGTAATACCTTAGCGAGAGCAACAATCTCACTTGCAATTCTCTGTTTGTTCATCACCATTCTCCTCATTTGTTTTCAAGTGATCTTAACGCACGATCCGTTTTTCGCTCGATACGATTCTGAGAGGATTTCAATGAAGCGATAGCTCCACCCCCAAGAACAGAAATAACGACATTAAACGTCGCCTGATCAATCACACCCTTATACTGAAGAACACCAGCAGCCAAAATTAAAACAACAACAAGAATAGGTTTCACAACTGCAAAGACTGCAGAAATCTTACTTGTTGCTGTTTCTGGTGCTGCGTCTCTGTTTTGACATGAACATGGTTTTTTATCTTGAGACATCTTTTTGCCTTTCTAAAATCCATAGCCATGATAACGCTTCAAAACATCTTTTGCAGTATCTTCGTCATCATATTTCTGTGGCCAGAGTTTTCCTGTCTTTCCAGACATAATTCTCCATTTTCCATCAATAAAACGAATACAACCTTTTTCACCGCACTTATCACCTTCTGCAGAAAGAATAAGGTTTGCTATTGTAATAAGTTCCTTTGCTATTCTCTTCATGGTTTTCCCTCTTAAAGAATCTTGTCTGTCGTTATTTTCCACCCACATGATGGACAAACGTAAATTCCAACACCTTTCGTGAATGGTTGTTTTTCCATACCAGATGCCCCGCAGCGTGGGCAGATCAACGAACCAGTCTCTGATTCAGACTTTGAACGCTGATAAATACGACCACGTTCTTTGTGGTAAACAGCACGACGAGAACGAAGAGGTTTTTCAGAAGCTTTCGTCACATCCTCAAGACTTTCTTTATGCAAGTCCTTTTGAAGGTTTTGCATGATAGAAAAACCACCGCCACGGCTTTCTTCAATACCATGAAGTTTTGGGTCTGAAATAAAATCTTGTGGAACAACTGCATCAATTGCAGCCATTCGAGGAGTATTCAATTGGGATGATTGTTCACGGATTCTCTCTTCAATTTCAGGACGAATATTCGGAACAATTTGAATCTCATCTTGACTCACTTGCTCCCATGCACCACTGTTCCAGATAACCATTATGGTGCGAGTTTTTTCATTCACATCTTTCACAACTCCATAGCTCAAACCTGGAGTTATAGCACTCTCAACAACATCTCCTGGACGAAAAAACCTAATCATGTCGAGAAACCGATCACTAAGAAGTTCCGGTTTACTCATCAAAGACTCTAGTGTTCCACGACGCATCATGGCATTATCCTCAAACGGGGCAACAGAGACAGCTCCTCAGCAAACACTGAATTATAAAAAAATTGTTAGTAGTTATTTAATCTCAACAGTCCATCTTGGATGATACTTTTTGTCTGTCAAGACTGCCTTTTTGATATTGCTCAAGGCATAACTTTTAATGGAGGGTACTTTAGAACGTTCTTTCTCAGCCTTTGATTTGGCTGGGTCTTGGTTCGGAAGCTTATGAGTATCAAACGCATACAACACCTTACGGCGTCCAATTTTGAGTTTTCTTGTCCTATAACTATATGGCTCAACAAGATATTGATTCACAGCATTAGTCGTTGTCTTCTTATATGTAATAACAATCATCACCCTTCTCAGGGCAGCCTCTCTGATAACCAATCTGAAATTTCTCTTCGCTCCAAGTGTTCCACGAATCTCACTCGGCTTCACCCGTGCTCTGACGGCTCTCCTTGTTGGAGCTTTCTTTTCCATCTTGGCAATCCACGCAGACCTATCAACTTTTGGAGTCTTAGTTGAAATTTGCCCTTCTTGAATATCATGAGGCACGAGGCTTCCTCCTCAATAACTTCGCAACACGACGAATCTCTTCAGTAGCGAGAACATACATCCGGTCAACTTCCGACACTGGACGCAATGTGTTTCTCGCTATAAAATCATCTTCCTCGTGACAAGCACAAGAAATTTTCAAGCTTCGTTTCGCCACGGTGCCCCCGTTATTGGTTCAATCAACCCACTGTTATCTGGCTCTACCAACAATCCCTCATCATTCAAACGTTTATTTTGGGCAATATCATCTGCATTGTTTCCGATAATTCTATCGGCTGGATTATTAGACCATGATCCACAACCAGTTCCAAGATGTTCATTTTGAACGTCTTCTCGTTGTTGATATCGACGAAGCCAATAAAAAGCTGGACAGTAACCTCGGTGAACACATGACCCAACACACCCATTTCCTATTGGACGTGCATCAACCATCAGCGTCGGATAAGGAAAAGAAAGAGCCATATATCACCTCATTCTGGAGCAAAACCGAAAAACAAATACCCCAAAATATTATCGCTTTGTTTCGAAAGAGAAACTTTTCCGGTGACCTCATATATACCACCACTACCACTCTCGATTACAAACTCAGATACCAACTCTGGTTGAGAAATCAACATCACCTCAAGTTTCGTTGGAATTGCTTTTCCATCTTTTGCCATTTCTTCAAGCAACTTATTTGCCTCAAGAACAGCATCTCTGTAGCTTTTCAGTCCTTTTGATCCAGAGAAAACACCATTCCCAGAAAAGTTGATTGAAAAATTTGGAGTCAATTTTGGACTGTTTTTTTTCGTAGCCCGCATTTTGACTTTTGATGGCTTCAGCATAACAACGCTCGACTTTTCCTTCCACGAAACAGAATATCCCTTCTGTGACCACTTCTTTCGAACCTCATCCAACGCCGCATCCCGAACAACCCTTGCATCCACAGCATTAACTTTCACCTTTATATCAATCACTTTCAACTCTTCAGAACTCGTCACTGGTATTGCAAAAGCAGGACCATACTTGTCTGTCTTATCAATCATTTTCTCGGCCAAAACTTCCGCAGATTTTCTATCCATTGGCTTCGAGACAATATCGAAAGAACTTTTCATACCGATTTCACCAGAATACGAAGTTCCTGATTCAACCTGACTTCTCCGAACAAGTTCTTTGAAAATGTTTTGAGGGTTCGTCCCTTCCCCAAAATTATAAAAACTAGAAGCCCCAGCCACTAGATTTCTTGCAATACGATATATTTTATCGGAAATGTGTTCCATGAGAAAAACTCCAATCCAAGCAAGATAGGGGCGAGATATCTCGCCCCTTTTCTCACAATATCTTTCAGTCACTTGCCAGGAGTACGTTTGTCCAAAGCAGAGTCCTGATGCGACATGGCAACACCAGTATTCTTCGCAATGCCACCAATCGTCTTGTAAGCTCCACCGCCATTGGCCTTACGAATATCGATGGTCTTTGGACCTTCGTAAACACGAATTCCACCAGCAGTCTGCTTCGCCAAAACTTCTTCATCGTTCTTCAGATTCGGGCTCTTACGATATGTTCCCATTTTCAAGTCTCCTATTCTTCTGTTCCAACAAAAACATCCATTGCTTTTGCCACATCAACCATATATGGGGCAATCGCTGTCTCCATCGTATCTTGAATCGTCTTTACCGCAGCACGCTCATCGGTAGTGTCAGCATCAACGTTCGGTAGTGCTGATCCTATAGCCTCTATTGCGGCAATGATACTATCAACAGCCTCATCGATAACCTCGATAGGGTCTTTTTCTCCACCAACAGATTCTTCGATTCCTGCAACTCTGTCAATCATGCTTGCAAACCTTTTCGAATCCATAGCTCCCTCCTGTAAATACAGGAAATTATCAAAAAAATATTGTTTACATATCTGGATCGTTATCGATATCCATATCATGCTCGGAAGAAGGCTTACGCTTTTTTGAAAGCGGATTCTTTAGGTCATCTCTTGGTGGTTTTATCCATGGCTGCCGCTGACGACCTTTTGAAGAACCTCCCGTGTCACTCATTGTATCCTTATCCTTTCTGTTCACCTGCATACCCCTTGCAGCCATACGGGCAATATTGTCAGCAATAGATTCTGCCATAATAGCGTCAATCGCAGCAAAACGAATTGAAGATGTCTTTGCAGTCGAATAACCACTTGCAGCCTCCGACCACAAATCTGCCAATAGGTCACGAACCGTCTTTTTCTTGTTGACGTATTCATTTATCAATGATTTCTTGCTCTTCTTTGCCAAACTCCGAACCTTCTTACCAAAGTTAACTGTCTTTCCTGCGCCCTTTCCAATTAAGCGAGCAAATGACTTCGAGACAGATTTTGCAAGAGATTTTCCAATTCCTGAAACTCCTCCAGTCAAATCACCAAGAGCTTTCACAACAATGTCCTTGTTTTTCTTAACATCAGAAGTAGGAGCTGGAGCTGGAGCCTCATCTTCTTTTTCTGTTTTAGGTTCAGATTTTTTTGGCATTCCAACAGCACCGTTCTTTGCGATGTTCTTTTTGATTTTGGACTGTGTCTCTTTTGGCAAATCACCAAAACGATATCGATCTCCAGTTTTTGGATTAACAATAATAAGGTCATCCGAAACCTTCAACGAACCAGGACTCAACTCTCTATAACCCTGTGACTTCCAAGATTCTTTGTCCTTTAAGTCAACGGGTCCAGAATACATCTCGTGTTTTCCGAGAGACTTAGCTTCACCAAAAGGATTATCGCCTTTCGGAGATTCATCTGGACCCTTTTCATCAACAGGAGTTTCCTCTTTTGGAGCTTCCTCTTTTGGAGCTTCCTCTTTTGGAGCTTCCTCTTTTGATGAAGATTTATCTGTTGGCTTAAATAAAGCATTAGTCACAGCTTTAACCATTGCTGCCTGTTCGTATTTACCATCAACAGATGAATCCATAACTGCCTTATTTACAGCATCTATATCACCCTTTGACAAAACACCTTTCCCAATTCTTTTGTCGAATAAGCTTTCCTTGCCAGCATTGACAAAACTTTCCCGTACAGCATCCAACATCATTGCTGTTCCGCTATCCTTCCCCATTGACTTATTATATTCGCTTTCCGACAAAGGCTTTTCATCACGAGACTCAAACTCAAAAGGACCATCCCCGATTTCCTTTATTTGGGTAACGACTGGAGATTCAGATTTTTCCTTTGGAGCCTTATCTTCTTTTTTCTCCTTTGTGACATCCTCTACTTTTTCTTCTGGCTTCTTTTCAGTAGGTTTTTCCTGTACTGGTTTGAACAGAACATCATGAATGTTCTGTGTCATTTTTTTTGCATCAATGTTTGTACCAGCATCATTCAATGAATTCGCAATTGCGTTTTTAATGTCGGCAACATCCTTTTCAGTAAGAGATTCCATTCTCTTACCCCACATTGAAGAAGAGACTCCCTGACCTTCCATCATCTTTTGAACGAGTTCAAGAGGAGATGTCAATCTCTCTTCTTTCAAAACCTTGTTACGATCCTTTGTTGCAAGAGGGGTATCTTTTCTGTTTTCATATTCGAACTTTTGAACCTTTTCCTCTGGCTTCGGAGCTTCTGGTTTTTCCACAGTCTCGGGAGTTTTTTCAACTTTAGGAGTTTCAGGAACAGAAGGTTTCGTCTCAACCTTTGGTGTTTCTGGAACTTTTTCTTCTGGCTTCTTAGTTTCAGTATTGCAATATTCAGAACCTGGATGTTCTTGACAGTGCTCACGCTGCTTTGGCGGAGTGAGAGATTTGAACCAATTGTCATCTTTTCGTGATGGCATTCTACTTGGCTTAGGTCCACCACGCTGTTTCTTCTGATGAAGGTTAATCTTTGATTTTGCCTCAAGAACCTCATAGGCAACAATCTCCCGAACCGATGCCGTCTTTGGATTCTGATACCTCAAAATCTCAAGAACCATATCTACAGCACGACTTGCAACATCCATCGGGTCTGTAGATTTTTCTGAACTTGGCTCCATGTCTTTTTTGATAGCAATCTCATCTTCGGTTATTGGTTCATCGACATCTTTCAAGTCAATACCTTCAAGATCAAGATCATCTTGCGATTCTTCACTCTTGTCCGTTTCGCTCTTATCATTTTCGTTAGAAACTTCCTTTTCAAAATCATCCGCAGCATTTCCAATGAGTTTAGTTGCCGCATCAATATTGTCCTCGGTAAGAACAGTATCGAGGTCGATATCAGACTCGTCATCTGCAACAATGATTCGTGCTTCTACCAAAATCCTGTCCGAAAACAAATCGGCAGAAGATTGGCGTTCAATCTCTTCACGAATCATGTTGTCAACTACACTGGAAATTTTTTTCACATTCATTCCTCCGGTTTTTCAGAACCATCATCGACCAAAATATCATCAAGGTCGGATAAATCAAACCCCCCATCATCTTCATCATCTTGCGCAGATTCATTCGTCTGCTCATCTCCATTTTCAGGCGCAACATCTCCACTTTCACCTTCTGGAGTTGGTTCCTCTCCACCCATTCCATCACCACCTTCTTCTGGAGGAGGAGCAACTTTCTTAAGACCAAGATATTCAACCACCCTATCAAGCACATCCGTACCCTCAGCAATCCTCGACCCAAGATCGCCATTCACACCCTCAAGCAGACGGTTGAACGTAGAATCCTTTATCGTAAATACCTCATTCTTCATTTTTTCATGCAAAGAGTCTGAGTCGAGATTGAAAAGCTCGTAAATCACATCGACAGGCAACGAACCCTTTTGATAAAGCTGGAACAGGCTGTCAAAAACTTCCGCATTATCCCTGATTGACAGTCGGTTGAATCCCAGTTTCGGATAGTAATACTCTCGAACCCCATTTTTGTCCTCCTCAAACCATCCATTTGCAACAGCAACTGGACGGAACAAATAGTTCTCCACGTATTCCCTCAACATCTCACGAGTCAACAAAAACATCGAATTGATAATCTCAATCGTAATA
>Ga0172380_10008671_pt1 | contig 11024 bp, 11 predicted proteins | sample Leawe162metaG_FD_119747 | JGI IMG/M metagenome (GOLD analysis project Ga0172380, IMG submission 119747) | Leachate microbial communities from a municipal landfill in Southern Ontario, Canada - Leachate well 162 metaG | ecosystem: Engineered > Solid waste > Landfill > Unclassified | place...
CGTCGTGGATTTCCTTGGGTAGGTCGAGCTGGACCAGGGCCTTTTCCATGGGCATGCGGAATACCACGTCGACCAGGGACAAAAGGCCGGTGACGAAGGCTTGCTCGCAGTCGGCGTTGCCCATGCGCCGCCGCGCCAGCAGTTCGCACATCCGCGCCCGGCCGAGGGAGGTTTCGCGCAGGGCGTCGTCGGTGGGCGAGCTTTTGCTGTTGTAGAACAGGAGCAGGGTGAGCCAGCGGTACAGGCCTTCCCGGCCGATGTAGACCATGGCTTGCTTGAGCGAGCCGACCTTGGCGCTCAGGCCCATCGCCGCGGAGTTGATGTAGCGCAGCAGGCGGAAGGTCAGGGCTAGATCCTGGCGAGCGATCAGGACCAGTTTGTCGTAGTCGGTGTCCTTGCGGCGCAGGTGGCTGATGAGTTGCGACACCACCATGCGCTGGCTGTTCAGGTTGGGTTCCTGGTCTTCCCGGCGACTGGTGAGGTAGTGGCCGAGATAGAAGTCGAAATGGAGCCGGCGGCAGGCGTCGAACAACTCCACCGAATCGACGCCGCTGGCGATGAGCTTGGCCTCGGGGTGGTCCTTGCGGATTTGGCGGATCAGTTCCAGCAGGTCGGGCGGGGCGAACTCGTTGGCCGCCAGGGTGATGTAGTCGGCGTCGTCGAGCAGGGCCGCGAGGGGGCCGTCGGCCAGGGTGTGGGGGCAGGCCAGGGTGGCGCCGCGTTCGCGCAGGCCGGCGGCGCGGGACAGGGTGGCGTTGATCCGGTCGTCCGGGACCGAGGTGGCGCCGGTCAGGTTCAGGATCGGCTTTTGCGCCGCCAGGGCGTCCAGTTCGGTCAGCAGCAAGGATTCCGGCCGGATCGAGACCAGGAAGGGTCTTCTGCCGGTCAGGGCGTCCAGGTTCAGTTTGACCAGGCGCTCGATCAGCACCTTGTCGAAAAACTGTTCCGAAGAAGCCTGCCAGTTACGGTGGCCGCGGGGGTGCTGGATGCTGAAGAAATAGCCGGCGATCTTCTGCTGGCGGTTGAGCAGGGGTTCGCGTTGGAGAAACTTGGGCGGTTCGGCCTCGGCGACTTCGGCCGGCTCTTCCTCGTCGGTTCGGACGACGGCCTTGACCGGGGCGGGTTTCGAGCCGAACAGTTTGCGTAACAGGGTGCCTAGCATGCGCGTACTCCTCCAATCAATTCAGTCCGAGCCGGCTTTCCGCCACCGCCAGTGCTTCGGGCGTGCCCCGCAGTATGACGATGTCGCCGGCTTCGAGTTGGGTTTCGTCGGTGGGCTCCATGGCTTTGATGCCCCGGCGCCGCACCGCCACGACGTAGACGCCGAGGGCGTCGAGTTTCAGCTCGCCAAGCCGGGCGCCGACGATGCGGGCATTCTCTTCCAGGCGATAGGAGGCGAGTTTGTTCCGGTTGGCGGCGTCTTCCTCGGTGTCGGTGAGACCCTGGAAATAGCCGCGCATGGTGCTGTAGCGTACTTCGCGCATCTTGCGGATGCGTTTCAGCACCGTGCCCAGGGGCACGCCGGCCATGAGCAGGGTTTGCGAGCCCAGCATCAGGGCGCCTTCGAGCACCTCCGGCACCACTTCCATGGCGCCGGCCTCCATCAACTGGTCCAGGTCGGACTCGTCCAGGGTGCGCACGATCACCGGCGCGCCGGGTCGCAGCCGGTGCGCCGTGGCCAATACCTGGAGCGCGGTGGGGGTGTGGGCGAAGCTGATGACGATGGCGCGGGCGCGGTTGATGCCGGCGGCGGTGAGGACTTCGGTCCGGGTGCTGTCGCCGAAGACCACGTTGTCGCCGGCGGCGGCGGCTTCCCGGACCCGCTTCGGGTCGTGGTCGAGGGCGATGAAGGGAATGCCCTCGGTTTCCAGGATGCGGGCCAGTTTCTGGCCGCTACGGCCGTAGCCGCAGAGGATGACATGGTTGCTGACGCCGAAGCTCTTCAGGACGATTTCATGCACGCCCTTGGCCTGGGTCAGCCAACCGCCGCCGGCCAGGCGCTTGGCCAGACGCTCGCCATAGAGCATCAGGAAGGGCGCCAGGAGCATGGACAGGATCATGGCGCCCAGGGCGGCCTGCCGGAGTTCGAACGGCAGCAGGCCGTGGTCGCCGGCCAGGACCAGCAGCACCAGGCCGAATTCGCCCGCCTGGGCCAGGCCCAGGCCGGTGCGCAGGGCGGTGCCCCAGTCGTCGCTGAACCGCCGGGTCAGGGCGGTGACCAGGGCGAGCTTGCCGAGCACCAGCAGGGCCAGCATGAGCAGTGTGCCGGGCAACTGGCTCCACACCACCGCCAGATCCAGGGCCATGCCGATGGTGACGAAGAACAGCCCCATCAGGACATCGCGGAAGGGCCGGATGTCGCTTTCCACCTGGTAGCGGTATTCGGTTTCCGAGATCAGCATGCCGGCGACGAAGGCGCCCAAGGCCAGGGACAGGCCGGCCATCTCGGTGACATAGGCCAATCCAAGCGTGATCAGGAGCACATTGAGCATGAACAGCTCGGCCGACTTGCGCGCCGCCACCAGGTGGAACCAGGGTTTGAGCAGGCGTTGGCCGAGCACCAGGATCAGGCCCAGGGCCAGGACCGCCTTGGCGCCGGCCCAGGCCATGGCCTCGGCCATGTTGGCGCCGCTGGCCAGGGCCGGGATGAAGATCAACAACGGCACCACCGCCAGATCCTGGAACAACAGCACGCCGAAGATGCGGCGGCCGTGGTGGGTTTCCAACTCGTTGCGTTCCACCAGCAGCTTGCTGACGATGGCGGTGGACGACATGGCCAGGGCGCCGCCCAGGGCCAGGCCGGCTTCCAGGCCGAGTCCGGCGGCCATGGCGAGGGCGGTGGCGCCGAGCATGGTGAGCAGGACTTGCAGGCCGCCCAGGCCGAACACCAGTTCGCGCATGGCTTTCAGCTTGGTCAGGGAGAACTCCAGACCGATGGAGAACATCAGGAAGACCACGCCGAATTCGGCGACGCCGCGGGTTTCCTCGTCGTTCGGGGCCATGTTCAGCAGCGACGGCCCGAGCACGATGCCGACCACGACATAGCCGAGCAGCGCCGGCAGGCGCAGGGCGCGGAACAGGGTGGTGGCCAGCACGGCGGCGGCCAACAAAAGCAGGATCAGGGCCAGGGTGGAGTGCATGGGGGGGAGCTGGGATATACTGCGCGCCATTATGACATCCCGTCCCGTCACCGCCTCCGACATCCTCGATCTGGCCCGCCGCACCCTGGCGATCGAGGCCGACGCCGTGTCCGCCCTCAAGGACCGCCTCGACGACACCCTGGTGCGCGCCGTCGACGCCCTGCTGGCCTGCACCGGCCGGGTGGTGGTGACCGGCATGGGCAAGTCGGGCCATGTCGGCAACAAGATCGCCGCCACCCTGGCCAGCACCGGCACCCCGTCTTTCTTCGTTCATCCGGCCGAGGCCAGCCACGGCGACCTGGGCATGATCACCGGACAGGACGTGGTCATCGCCCTGTCCAATTCCGGCGAGAGCCCGGAAATCGTCGCCATCCTGCCCCTGATCAAGCGTCGCGGCGCCAAGCTGATCGCCATGACCGGCAAACCCCAGTCGACCATGGCGCGGGAGGCGGACATCCATCTCGACGCCGGCGTGGCGCAAGAGGCCTGCCCACTCAACCTGGCCCCCACCGCCAGCACCACGGCGGCCCTGGCCCTGGGCGACGCCCTGGCGGTGGCGACCCTGTACGCCCGCGGCTTCACCGCCGAGGACTTCGCCCGCAGCCATCCCGGCGGCGCTTTGGGCCGGCGTCTGCTGGTCCATGTCCGCGACGTCATGCACCAGGGCGAAGACCTGCCCGTGGTGCGCCTGGATACGCCGTTCAAGGAAGCGCTGCTGGAAATGACCCGGAAGAAGCTGGGCATGACCGCCGTGGTGGACAGCGCCGGCAGCCTGGTGGGGGTGTTCACCGACGGCGACCTGCGCCGTTGCCTGGATCGCGATTTCGACATGCTCGGCAGCCGCATCGAGGCGGTGATGGCCCGGTCGCCCAAGACCATCTCCGAGGATGCCCTGGCGGCCGAGGCGGCGCGCTACATGGAAGAACGGCAGATCAACGGCCTGCTGGCGGTGGACGGCGCCGGCCGCCTCACCGGGGCCTTCAACATGCACGACTTGCTCCGGGCGGGGGTGGTGTGAGCGCGGACGAATTGATCGCGCGGGCGCGCGCCGTCAAGGTGCTGATTTTCGACGTCGACGGCGTCTTGACCGACGGCAGCCTGTTTTTCGGCGACGACGGCCAGGAGTACAAGGCCTTCAATTCCCGCGACGGCCACGGCATCAAGATGCTGCGCGACAGCGGCGTCGAATCGGCCATCCTGACCGGGCGTAGCTCCCAGGTGGTGCTGCACCGGGCCCGCAACCTCGGCATCGTCCGCGTTGTCCAGGGCGCCCACGACAAACTGGCCGCCTATGAGGCCATGCTGGCCGAAACCGGCCTGACCCCGAAACAGACCGCCTACATGGGCGACGATCTGGTCGACTTGCCGGTGCTGCGCCGCTGCGGCTTGGCCTGTACCGTGGCCGACGCCCCGGAAGAGGTGCTGGCCCGCGCCCACTATGTCGCCCGCGCCGGGGCCGGCCATGGTGCCGCCCGCGAGGTCTGCGAACTGATCATGCGCGCCCAGGGCACCTGGGCTGGGCAAATCGCGCTGTACGATCGATGATCGGCGCGCCGTATCCCCATGTTCGGAATTTCTGGTTACCCCTGGTCATCGTCGCGACCCTGGTGGCCCTGACCGCCTGGCTCGGTCGCCTGGCCCAGGCGCCGCAAGCGCGCGTCGACGGCGCCTTCGGCCACGACCCCGATTACTTCGTCGAGCAAATGGACGCCACCGCCTTCGATGTCACCGGGGCGCCGCGTTACCGTCTCGATGCCGTCCGCATGACCCATTACATGGACGACGACACCACCGAGCTGGTGGCGCCCCGGTTCGTTCGCGAGGGCGCCGGCATGGCGCGGGTGGTGGTGCGGTCCCTGCGCGGCCTGGTTTCGCCGGATGGCGAGAGCGTCTATTTTCTCGGCGACGTACGTATGATGCAGGAACGTTTGAATGGCGGCGCGCCGCTGGAATTGAGCACCGAGTATCTCCGGGTGATCCCGGAACTGGATCTGGTCCGGACCGAAAAACCGGTGCTGTTGAAGGATGGGACCGGCGAGTTGCGCGGCGAGGCCATGGTGGCGGACGGCAAGCAACGGACGCTGGAGTTGAAGGGTCGTGTGAAAGGCGTTTATGAAATTCATCGCTAGGGCCATTTCCTTGCTGGCTATCGCCGGTCTGGTCGCCGGTAACGCCTGGGCCGAGAAGGACGACCGGAACCGTCCGATCCAGATCGAGGCCGATCTGGTGCGCATGGACGATGTCCAGAAGACCGCCATGTACGAGGGCAACGTCATCCTCGGTCAGGGCACCATGAACATCACCGCCGACCGCATCGATGTCCATCAGGATGCCAAGGGCATGACCCTGAGCGTGGCCACCGGCCAGCCGGTGCATTTCCAGCAGAAGGTGGAGGGCCGCGACGAATTCCTCGATGCCCAGGCCAACCGGCTCGAATACGACGCCCGTACCGAGGTGATCAAGCTGATCGGCGGCGCCCGTTTGAAACAGGGCGGCGACGAGTTGCGCGGCGGCGTCATCGTCTACGACGTGCGCACCGAGCGTTACCAGGCCCAGGGCGGCACCGAGGACGGCAAGCAGGGTCGGGTGCGAGCCATGATTCAGCCGCGCAACCAGACCGACGCGGCACCCGCCACCGCACCCGACAGCGCGCCGGCCAAGCCATGAGCACCTTGCGGGCCGAGGGCCTGAAGAAACGCTACAAGTCGCGCCAGGTGGTCAACGACGTCGCCCTGGAGGTCCACAGCGGCGAGGTGGTGGGGTTGCTCGGCCCCAACGGCGCCGGCAAGACCACCTGCTTCTACATGCTGGTCGGCTTGGTCGGCGCCGACGCCGGTCGCATCCTGCTCGACGACCACGAGATCGCCAACCTGCCGGTGTACAAGCGCTCCCGCCTGGGTTTGAGCTACCTGCCCCAGGAGGCCTCGATCTTCCGCAAGTTGACGGTGTCCGAGAACATCGCCGCGGTGCTGGAATTGAAGGGCTTCGACGAGGCCGGGGTGGACGAGCACCTGGAGTACCTGCTCGAAGACCTGCATATCACCCATCTCCGCGACCATGCCGCGATCAGCCTGTCCGGTGGCGAGCGGCGCCGGGTGGAGATCGCCCGCACCCTGGCGATGCAGCCCAGCTTCGTCCTGCTCGACGAACCTTTCGCCGGCATCGACCCCATTTCCGTGATCGACATCCAGAAGATCATCCGCTTTCTGACCGAACGCGGCATCGGCGTCCTGATCACCGACCATAATGTCCGGGAGACGCTGGGCATCTGCGACCGGGCCTACATCCTCAACGAGGGCCGTGTCCTGGCATCGGGCAGCGCCGACGAGATCATTTATAATGAAAGCGTCCGCAAGGTTTACCTCGGCGAGCATTTCAAACTCTAATCCACGCTTACCAACGGCCCGTACGCGACCCCACTGGCTTCGATGAAGCAAAGCTTACAACTCAAACTCTCCCATCAACTCGCCTTGACGCCGCAGTTGCAGCAGTCCATTCGGCTGTTGCAGCTATCCACCCAGGAGCTCAACCAGGAGATCGGCCAGATGCTCCAGGAGAACCCCATGCTGGAGCGCTCCGACGATGCCGGCATGACGGGGGAGCCGGGCGAAACGAGCGAGCCGAGCGGCGACAACTACGAGTCGAGCCCCGAATCGCCCAGCAACCAGGATGTCGCCGATTCGGTCTACGACGAGATGGCCTGGGGCGACCGCCATGTCTCTTCGGGCGGGTCCGATGACGACGACGAGGATGGCCGGGGTTTTCAGCAGGCCGACGAAGTCGCCAACAGCCTGCGTCAACACCTGCTCGGCCAATTGGCCATGATGCCCCTCACCGAGCGCGACCATTCCCTGGTGGCATTGATGATCGAGGCCCTGGACGAAGACGGTTACCTCAGCGCCAGTCTGGAAGAATTGGTGGAGATGACGCCGGAAGCGATGGCGGTCGATACGGACGAACTGCTGACCGCCCTGCGCCTGCTGCAAAGCATGGACCCGCCCGGCGTCGGCGCCCGCGACCTGGGCGAGAGCCTGTTGTTGCAACTGAACGAATTGCCGGCCGATACCCCGCACCTGGACCAGGCCAAGTTCCTGGTCACGCGCCACCTGGACCTGCTGGCGGAACGGGAATACGGTAAGCTGAAACGCCTGCTCGGCATCGACAACGACCGCGATTTCATCGAGGTCCGGCAGTTGATCACCTCGCTCAACCCCAGGCCGGCGGCCAGTTTCGATTCCGGTCGGACCCAATACGTGGTGCCCGACGTGTTCGTGCGCAAGGTCAAGGGCGACTGGGTCGCCAGCCTGAACCCGGATGCCATGCCCAAGCTGCGCATCAACGAGGTCTACGCCAACATCCTGCGCCAGAACCGGGGCAGCGGCGGCCAGTTGTCGGGCCAGATGCAGGAGGCGCGCTGGCTGATCAAGAACGTCCAGCAGCGGTTCCAGACCATCATCCGGGTGGCCCAGGCCATCCTCGACCGCCAGCGCATGTTCTTCGAGCACGGCGAGGTGGCGATGCGTCCGCTGGTGCTGCGGGAGATCGCCGAATCGGTCGGCCTGCACGAATCCACCATCTCCCGCGTCACCAACCAGAAGTATATGATGACGCCGAGGGGGCTCTACGAATTCAAGTATTTCTTCGGCAACGCCCTGGCCACCGAGGCCGGCGGCGCCGCGTCGAGCACCGCCATCAAAGCCTTGCTGCGACAGTGCGTCGATGCCGAGGATCGTACCGGCCCGCTGTCCGACAATGCCATTTCCGAACTGCTCGGCAAACAGGGCTTCGTGGTGGCGCGGCGGACAGTGGCCAAATACCGGGAGCAGTTGAATATCCCTCCCGCCAACCAACGCAAATCGCTGTGATTTGCACGACACACAAACAGGAGCTTTCATGAACCTCACCATCACTGGTCATCATCTCGAAGTGACCCCCGCCATTCGTGGCTATGTGGAAGAAAAGCTCAAGCGGGTCACCCGCCATTTCGATAATGTCATCGATGTCGCGGTCATCCTGACCGTGGAAAAGCTCAAGCACAAAGCGGAAGTGAACCTGCATGTCGCCGGCAAGGCTATCTATGTCGAGGCCATCGAGGCCGACATGTACGCCGCCGTGGACGTGCTGGTGGACAAGCTGGACCGCCAGGTGCTCAAGCACAAGGAAAAGACCAATGGCCATCATCGCGAAGATGGCGGCGTCAAGCATCAGGCCGTCGAATAGGCCGGATACGCATCCCGCCCCGGCTGGAAAAAGCTAGGCGGCGGGGTGCCGGAAAACACCATGAATATCGTATCGAAACTGCTCAAGCCGGAGAACGTGCTCCTCGACCTGGAGGCCGGCAGCAAGAAACGGCTGTTCGAATTGACCGGGCAAGCCTTGCAAGCCAGCGAGGGCGTGGCCGCGAGCGAGGTGTTCGATAGCCTGTTTTCGCGCGAAAAACTCGGTTCGACCGCGCTTGGTCATGGCATCGCCATCCCCCACGGCCGGATCAAGGGCCTCAAGGAAACCGCCTGCGCCTTCGTGCGGATGCGGGTGCCGATCGATTTCGACGCCCCCGACAGCCTGCCGGTGGACCTGCTCTTCGTCCTGCTGGCGCCCGCCGCCGCCTCCGACCTGCATTTGCAGATACTGGCCGAACTGGCGCAGATGTTCAGCGAGAAAGACATGCGCGAACGGCTGCGCGCCGCCCCCGACGCCGATAGCCTGTATACCCTGATCCGGGAATGGACGCCCTGATCCACCACGTTACGGTCGAGGAACTGTTTCGCCGCGCCGGCGACCAGCTTCGACTGACCTGGCTCTCCGGGCATTCCGGCGGCAGCCGCCGTCTGACCTCGGAAACGATCCAGAAACCCACCCTGGCCCTGATCGGCCATCTCAATTTCGTTCATCCCAACCGGGTTCAGGTGCTCGGCTGCGCCGAGATGGACTACCTGGCCAAGCTCGATGCCGACAACCTGAAGCGGGCCATCGACAACCTGTTCTCGACCGAGCTGGCCGCGGTCGTGATCGCCAACGGCGAGACCGTGCCGACACCCCTGGTGGAGGCCGCCGAACGCACCGCGACGCCGCTGTTCACCTCGCCGGAACAAAGCCCCTTCCTGATGCAGGTGCTGACCCACATCATGACCCAGGCCCTGGCGCCGTCGACCATCCTGCACGGCGTTTTCCTGGAGGTGCTGGGCCTGGGGGTGATGATCAGCGGCGATCCGTCGGTGGGCAAGAGCGAACTGGCCCTGGAACTCATCACCCGCGGCCATCGCCTGGTCGCCGACGACGCCCTGGAGGTCTACGCGGTGTCGCCGGATACCCTGGAAGGCCGCTGCCCGACACTGCTGCAGGACTTCATGGAAGTGCGCGGCCTGGGGGTGTTGAACATCCGCCGCCTGTTCGGCGAGACCGCCGTCAAGCACAAGAAAAACGTCAAGCTGATCATCCATCTCACCCCGGCCGAACAGTGGCACACCATCGACCGCCTCGACATGAAGGCGGAGAGCCGCGACATCCTCGGCGTGGCGGTGCCGGAAGTGCGCATCCCGGTGGCGGTCGGCCGCAACCTGGCGGTGCTGGTCGAGGTGGCGGTGCGCAATCACATCCTGCGTCTGCGCGGCTTCAACAGCGCCGAGGAATTCGCCGAGCGTCAGCGCGCGGTGATGCAGGATCCGGATCTCTGGCTCGATTGAGGTTGTCACGATGCCGACAGCCATGAAACTGGTCGTGATCAGCGGGCTCTCCGGCTCGGGCAAGAGCGTCGCCCTGAAGGCCCTGGAGGATGCCGGTTACTACTGCATCGACAACTTGCCGGCCGACATGTTGCCGGCCGTGGTCGTCGACTTGCGTCTGATTGGATGCGCCGAGCTGGCGATCAGCATCGACGCCCGCAGCGCCACCAGCCTGAGCCGCCTGCCCAACGATCTGGCCCGTTTGCGTGGCGAGTTGGACTTGAAGGTGATCTTCCTGGAGACCAAGGACGATACCCTGGTCAAGCGTTTCGCCGAGACCCGTCGCCGTCACCCCATGAATACCGGCGAGCGTTCCATGCAGGAGTGCATCCGGGAAGAACGCAATATCCTGGCGCCGATCCGGACACTGGCCCATCACCTCGATACCAGCGATCTTTCGGCCAACAGCCTGCGTGCCTGGATCAAGGAGTTCTGCCAGCTGAAAAACACGGCGTTCACGTTGCTTTTTCAGTCCTTCGGTTTCAAGCATGGGGTGCCACTGGACGTCGACCTGGTCTTCGACGTGCGTTGTTTGCCCAATCCTCACTATGACCCGGTTTTGCGCACCTTGACCGGCCGGGATGCTCCGGTCGTGGACTTCCTGCGCAACCAGCCCCTGGCCGTGGCCATGCTTGAGGACATCCGTGCCTATGTGGCGAAATGGTTGCCGGCCTATATCGCCGACAACCGCAGCTATTTCACCGTGGCCCTCGGCTGCACCGGTGGTCAGCATCGTTCGGTCTGGTTCGCCGAGACCCTGGCCGAGCACTTCCGCGCCAGCCAGCAAGTTTTGGTCAGGCACCGGGAATTGCATTGAAATCGGTGTGGCCCTTGTTGCGGCCGGGCGATTGGTTGGCGCTGGTCGCGGCCGCCGCCCTTGTGGGCTTGCTCTGGCAGCGGGGCAGCGGCGGCGACCGGGTCTTGATCAAGCAGGAGGGGCGCGTCTTCCTGGAAACCACCCCCCGGCTCGACCGCGAGATCGCCGTGCCCGGTCCGCTGGGCGACACCCTGGTCGAGATCGTGGCCGGCCGGGTAAGGGTGAAGGCCGATCCCGGTCCGCATCAGATCTGCGTCAAACAGGGCTGGCTGATGCCGGGCCAAGTCGCCATCTGCCTGCCCAATCGGGTCAGCGTGGAGCGGGGCGCCAGCGTCTATGACTCCC
>Ga0172380_10008672_pt1 | contig 11024 bp, 13 predicted proteins | sample Leawe162metaG_FD_119747 | JGI IMG/M metagenome (GOLD analysis project Ga0172380, IMG submission 119747) | Leachate microbial communities from a municipal landfill in Southern Ontario, Canada - Leachate well 162 metaG | ecosystem: Engineered > Solid waste > Landfill > Unclassified | place...
ACATATATTTATTCGGTAAACTTTTCTGCTATTGATTTTGATTCAAACCTAAATCTCATCTCTCCAGTCGACTTCCTGCTGGTCCAGTATTCTCCTTCCAGTGAACGATCTGGAGATTTAATAATGCGCAATATAGCCGCCCCATCGTGGACCTCACTTCTTTCTCGTACAGAAGCTCGCGACCGGTTAGTATAATTATAGCTTAAATAAGGATTGCCACTTTGATCTAAATTGATTTCTGCAGACATGCTATAACTTGACGATTCTTTGGAAAATAAAAGGCAATCAATGTTATCAAATGTTTGCTTGATAGATAGAATGGCGGGAATTAAATTGGTTCCACTATTTGTCGCTGGATTTTCCCACGTACTATCAATGGTTCCTCTCCATGTGCCCTGTAGGTTGGGAGCCTTAACGAGCCATCCTTGAAAAATTTTCCAGCGCCATGCCCATTTTGTAAAAATTAAGGCTAAAACACTATACACAGTTACCGCCAGCGGAAATTTTTTGGCTACATTTACTAAGTCTAATAATGATGTAACCCCACCAGCCAATAATAGTATTATCCATATAGTGGCAAATATTCCGAACTGAATATGTAATTTAATTTTAGAATTTATTTTTTCCATATTTTTATTTAAAACCTATATAATCCCATGTGGCATTGAAAAAATTATGTGCCTGTTCTCTTGTCCATGGTTGTGCCACATGAAAGAGATATTTAATATTATTGACTTCGCGAAGGTCATTACATGTATCGTCGGAAAGCGTTTTATTAAAACAATCGGCGATAACATGCCTGACATCGTCATAGTAATCATCGTGATTAAATCCATCATCTGGTACGTTCCATACCAAACTCTCAATTAAAAATGATGGGGCATTAAGGGCGGCTGATATATTTTCGTCTTGCATTTTATTTCGCAACCTTTTGACAATTCTAACCATCTTTTTGAATCTTTCTCCGGTCATGTCTTGTTTTGCCACCCCATTTTCATAGGCCTGCTTCGGCCAATTATTTATTCGCACATTTTCGTCTGTTAAAAAACCGATACCAACGGGCTTAATATAATCTTCTTCTCCGTCGCCAGTATAATGTCGATATGCAAATGCGGCCAAAACATCAGCGTCTACCCGATAAGTGTTTGAATGTACATCAAATGCCTTATTGCCCCTAGTTACTTGATCTGACCCAAAGTAATTTTTTAGTGCTTTTTCAACCAAATCTTTAAAATCTTTAAAAGTGATGTCTCCTTCTATGTTCCCATAGTTTTCACGCGTCTTGCCTTTGGGGTATCTTGCAAAAAATGTTGAGTTAAGGCACACGCAAATATCCACATCACTGTCCTGCTTTACGCTTGTACGGCCATTATATGATCCTTGTGCCAGGATCGAGATATGTTTTTCCATTTTTGACAAAGCAGGATCGTTGTGAATAGCTTTTTTAATAGCGGCCTCGGTGTTTTCCATTTTTTCCCACTCTGTTTTGCTCGGAGGACTACCCCACGTCTGAAATGTATCTTCCCAACTCATGATCAATATTTTTTATCAATAGGCGGATGTGGATCGTTTCCAAAACTATCCTTATCCTTAATTATCCCTTGTCTGTTATGATAAACGGCTTCGACCTCAGCCTTTTTGGCAAGGATGCGAGTTTTATCTTCTGTCGTCGCTTGTGTTCTGTGAACTGAGATTGGTTTACTAATTCCTTCTTTTTTAACGGCCCAATCATCGCCCCAAGGAACACTGTGAAAATTTTTCTTGCTCATATTTTTTTAAATTAATTTTTAATGACTCTAATCGCCACACCATTAATTAAATATCCAGAAGCGCTCAGGTCTTCTTTATGTAAAATAATCGGTGGCATATCAAGTGTTGATTCGGACATAAGACGAATTTCTTGTTTCTCTTTATCTTTGAAGAATTTTTTAAAATTAGCCGCTCCATCAATAATAGATAGAACATAGTCTTTGTCGTGTGGTTGTTGTTTGCAGTCAACAATTATATAATCTCCATTTTCAATATTGTCGCCATTTATATTCGCCCTATTTAATGAGTCACCAATCGCCTTAACAACAATTAAACCGTCGGGCCTAGATCTTTTAATAGATTTTTGCGAAATCTTTAAGTAACCTTGAATATCCTCTTGGGCCAGTTCCGTGGCTGGACCACAATTAGCAGATCCAACTATAGGGATATTGAAGAAACTATTTTCAATAAAAGCTTTTGGTTTAGCCACTCTTTGTCTTTTTTGGGTATCAAAGTATAGAAGACCCTTCTTTTTAAGTTGTTCTATGTGGTAGATAATTGTTTGCGGGTGAGTGATGCCAAGTTCACGACCGATCCCCCTGAAACTCATTTTGGAGATGTCTTTCTTTTTGGCTAATTCTAAGATTTGTTGTTGTTTCTCGTTCATAAAATTAATTAAAAATAATAATTATAGTTTATATTCTTAGTTTATTATAAGTTAATTATAATGTCAATAGTGCATTAAACATTGCCAACATCACCAACGCTATTGACAAGGACATTTTCCAGACATATACTGAAGACATGCTGAATGACTCCTCTTCTAGACAATGCACCTTCCAATAAGATAGATTAATTTGAAACGTTATTGTAGCGGCTCTTGTACTACGATAATGTAGCTCGAAACTAAAGTTGAGCCCGTCATCATTCTTTTCGAATGAACGCTAACGATCGAGTATCAAAAATTATCCCTTAGGGGCGCATTTTTGAACTCGGTCGATAAAAAATAACTACCCCAATAGGGTGGTTATTTTCGTTTATTAATCATTAATTAAAAAAACATGGACAAGCAAAACATTAAAATTATTGAAGTTCCGATTAATGAACTTCGGGCGTCAGAATATAATCCAAGAAAACATTCCAAAGAGCAATCCGATCAACTCAAGGAGTCAATTAAGAGGTTCGGCATGGTGGATCCTGTTATTTGTAACAGTGCGCCGGAGCGAAAAAATATAATCATAGGAGGCCATTTCAGAACCGAAATCGCTAAAGAACTCGGCATGACAACCGTGCCAGTTGTTTATGTTCAAATAGCAGATATTAACAAAGAAAAAGAGTTGAATCTCCGCTTAAATAAAAATACCGGGGAATTTGATCTAGATCTATTAGCTGAATTTGACGAAGCGTTCCTTGTGGACATTGGTTTCGACAGCCAAGACTTGGACGAGATTTTTCCTGTAGAAGAAAACATTGAACAATTCGATCTTAAAAAAGAATTAGAAAAATTAGATATTCAAAATATCACGGTACAAAAAGGAGATATCTACGAATTAAATGGATCGCGAATTTTATGTGGCGATTCAACTATTGAAGCGGACATGTTTAAGCTTATGAATGGCGCAAAAGCTGATATGACATTTACTGATCCTCCGTATATTTTGGATTACTTAAGAGGGAAGACAAAACAAAAAGATGGCGTAACAACTGGCTTTGGTGCCAAGAAAAATAGACGTTATCTTGAAACAGACACATTGCCAGATAACTTTACCGAATTATGGATGAGCAATATTAGTAAGATAGCCAAAGAGAATTTTGCGATTATCTGTTACGAAAATTGGAAGAACATCCGCACCATTTGGGGGGAACTTGAGAAATATTGGAAGGTAAAAAATATGATTGTTTGGCACTTACGGAATAGAGTTCAAGGATTTTCTGCAAAATATAGGTTCTTTAATAAACACGACATAGCCATGGTTGGTACAACTGATAACGTAATCCTTAACAATGAAAACGAAGAAGAACTACTTGAGAATGAATATGAAACAGCTCTTTATGCAATAAATGGTAAACCATATTGGGAATCGTATGCAAAAGGAAAAAAAATATGCCCAACAGATTTTATTGAGCATGTTTCGGCAGACGAAAAGTCATCTGGCCAGGGCGTAATTTTTGGAACCAAGCCAATTGAAATAATAATTCCATACATTAAAGTACTGACGAAACGAGACGATCTTGTTGTTGATCCGTTTGGTGGTAGTGGTTCAACTTTAATTGCAGCGATTAAAATGAATCGTCGATGTTATCTTATGGAAAAATCTCCAACCTATGTAGAAATAATACTTAGGCGTTGGGAGAAAGAAACTGGCAAAAGACCGATAAAAATAATATGATTGTTAGTCCAAAAATAAAGAAAAAATTCCTTAAAGAGCTTGAAAAAAGTGGAAATATTGGCGTTGCAGCTGCAAGAATTGGCATTCACAGATCGACGATTTATCGTTGGAAAAAAGATGACGAGGAATTTTCCAGAAAAGCAGACGAAGCAGAACTTTTAGGTCGAGAAAATAATAACGATATAGCCGAGCAAGCACTCATGTTAAATGTAAAAGATAGAAAGCAGCCGGCTATTGAATATTTACTAAGTCATAATTCGCCAAGATATAGACAACCAATATTACCATCGCTTAGAGAATTTGAGGATATTTTTCCAGGAGAAGGGCTAATGCGCTATAGAAGGGCCATGGCAATAAAAAGAAAGGCTGAAAGAATGTGTGGTGTTCCTTTAAGGCCTGGCGGAGCAGAGATATCTGATACTGAATTAGAACAATACGAGGGATATATTAAGAAACGGTATGGCAGTCTATGGAAAGAAGGAAATGAGGATGACAAGGAATCATGGATTGAGAAAGCTATTGACACTGAGGACTCAAAGTCCGAGAAGGATAAGCCGCCAGAAGCGCCTCCAGAGAATCAAACATCTTCAAATAGCTCGGACTTAAGTTCTGCCAGTCCGGACAAGAGGCCGGATAATAATACTTAGAAGTATGATATGACGAAGTATAATATTTGCCAGTCGATTGTTCGGTTGTAGGAGGTATTGGGCTAGTTGCGTTTGAAGTAGTTATATTACAGGCATCATCCGCCCATAATCCTCGCTTAGCGCTTTCTGCTTCTGCCTGGGCTTGTTTGAATTCTTTTTGGTATTTGTATGGCACATTATAAGTGTATTCGTGAGCATAGCCATCGCCAATCATTTTTTTATTAAAGAAAGTTCCGTCTTCCATCCAAACATAGCGTAGAAGTCTTCCGTATTTATCACGTTCTCCTTGCGTTGAATCGTTCTCGAGGCGTACTTTCTTTCCGGTCAATAATTCTTTTGCTTTATTGGATGCTTCAACACCGAAACATTCCACAGATTTTCTCGGGTCAACGGTTTCAGGAGTATTTATACCAATAAGGCGTATTGTTTCCACTGTTCCATTTATATTCACCTTTATTGTGTCTCCGTCAACGACTTTCATTACAGAAAACAAATCTGCGGTTGATTCTGTTTTTGGAGCAGTTTGTTGCGTTTGGGTTTGCGCGGAACCATTTGTTGTTGATTGTTCTGTGTTTTGTTCTGTTGGTCGAGTTTCGTTATCATTCGCAATTGCTCCGGCGCTACTTTGTTGCTCATTTGATTGATTGCTGTTTGCGACAATATTTGTTTCGTCTTCCTTTTCTGTTTGAGGTAGGGTGCTACCGAAAGCAAAAAACGAAATAATCATAGCAATCGAAAATACTATAATAATTGTTTTACGTCTCGGCACTTTTTTGATGATTTTTTTAAAAACCGCAGGTTTGACCAAACCGACAATTAGGCCAGTTAAGGAGAAAATAAATATTAAGAAAAATATAAATCCCATACGTTTATAAAATAAAATTAATTATTGACTAGCACGATATTTTTAATAGGTTTTTGTGCCATACTGAAGATAAATTTTTTATAACTTGTTTTTTATTTCTTTTCTTCGTTCAATTTCGGCTATTAAAATTTCTGCGAATTGTTTAGCTGCCATTCTCAGAAATTCTTCTTTTTGCTTTTTTGTTTTAAATCTTTTACCTTTCATATCTTATTTTAATTCCGCATCTATCGTCTCAAGTTTAGCGCCACAAATTGGACAATTTTTTCTTGATTTTACAATGTACCATATTAAATATATTGGCGCTCCTCCAATCGTAAGAATCAATAAAAGAAAAATTGGCCAACTAAATTTCTTTTTTGCGGCAACATTTCTTTTACATAATGGACAGTATCTTATTTTAGCCATATTTTTTATTCTTTATACTTTGACCAGAAACACAAAGCTCCTAGCCAGCGATCCCTTGCGGGACCCATATTAGTTTCCCAATATGACGTTCAACACGTGCTCTGACTAAGAGCTTTCTGTGTTGAACGTTTTTGGATCATGCCATCAGATTTTTCTGAATGGTTTAGATTTGCTTATAAGCTATTTAATTGTTAATAATATTTTAACACAAAACTCAATAATAATCTAATTGTATCTTAACTCGTTTTTAATCGTTTGCGAAGCATAAGTTACCAACAGGTTGATATCGTCAGTAAGCTGGACAAAACGGAATAATTTTGTCATTAATTGCTTATAGACACAGATGCTCGATAATTGATAAATTTTTAGGAGAAAACGTCAATTTAATGTTATAATTAAAATAATTATATGAGATACTACGGATGCAAAACAAAACTTCTTAGTTATATCGAAGAAGTGGTGATCGGTCTGCCTCTTAAAAAAGATTCTATTTTCTTTGATCTCTTTAGTGGCACTACGGCCGTTGGACAACATTTTAAAAAATTGGGTTACACGGTTTACGCAAATGACTTTTTGGAGTTTGCCTACTCTCTTGCATGTACGAACATACAAACAAATGTAATACCGGGGTTTAAAAAGTTAAAACTAAAGCAAGACGTTATAGATTATTTAAACAATATTCCCGTTAAGGTTGGATTTATCACTAAAAATTATGCTCCATACGGTAAGAATAAGCGTAAGTATCTGTCGATAAAAAATGCAAAAAGAGTTGATGCAATTAGGGAGCAAATTCAAGCATGGAAACAAAAAAAACTAATTTCAAAAATTGAGTACTATTATTTATTGAGCAGTCTGATTAATGCGATTAATTTAGTAAGCAATGTTACGGGAACCTACGCTGCATATTTAAAGACATGGGATAAGCGTGCCCTTAATGACATTAGGCTTGGGCATGGAGATGTTTACAATAATAAGAGAAAAAATCGAGCGTTTAAAGAAGATGCAAATAAAATTGTTAATAAACATAAGGTTGATGTTTTATATCTGGATCCGCCATATAATTCAAGGCAATTTGCGGCAAACTACTTCTTCCTTGAATTAATAGCTGAGGGTTGGTTTGAAAAACGCCCCGAAATATATGGGCGAGCAGGTATGCGACCTTACGACAAACAAAAATCAGATTATTCTGTTTCTCGAAAAGCATCAGAAGTTCTTGCGGATTTAATTTCAAAGGCTAGGGCAAAATATATTCTTTTAAGCTATAGTGATGAAGGCATCATACCCATTAAAGAAATAAAGAAAATTTTAAGTACGCGGGGCAAGGTAAAAGAATATATAAAAGAACACAAGAGATATAGGGCAATTAATCAAGATGGTTCCAATGTTAAAACTAACGAATATCTATTTTTAGTAAATACCAAACAATAACATGGCAGAGAAAATGAACAATTTCACTGGGAAAGAATGGTTACAAAACTCTTTTAGTATTTGGCGAGACATTAGCAAAACAACCGAAGAGCGACAATTAAAACATCCAGCAATGTTTCCCCAACAATTAGCAGAAAAACTTATCCGAATTTACACTAAGAATTCCGGAGAAATTGTACTCGATCCTTTTCTTGGTATTGGATCAACGCTTAAGGCGGCATATAAACTTGGCAAAAGGGGGATTGGCCTTGATCTGAATGAAAAATATTGCCAAATTGCAAAAAAACGAATCAGTAGTCATCAAAATGATTTATTTGAAGATAAAATAAAAAGATTTGAGCCTGAGGTTTATTGCGATGATTCAAAAAATCTTCTTAAACATATTAATCCCAATTCAGTTGATATTGTAGTGACGTCTCCACCCTATTGGGACATTCTTAATATGAAGCGGAGTGCTGACAACAAGGATAAGCGTAACTATTCAAACTCGAAAAAAGATCTTGGAAATATTAGCGACTATGAGACATTCTTACAGGAATTGAAATCTGTTTATGGAGAAGTTTATAAGGTTCTCAAGCCAAATAAAAGGTGCTGTTGCGTGGTCATGGACATACGAAAAAAAGATAAATTTTATCCGTTGCATGAAGATCAAACACGAATCATGAGGGAGATTGGGTTTGAACTCGAGGAATATGTGATTTGGGACCGTCAAAAAGAATATAATAACATGAAAACCCTAGGTTATCCCTGGGTCTTTAGATTCAATAAGGTGCATGAATTTATCTGCATCTATTGGAAGCGTAACTAACTACTGAGAAATTTTTTTTGTTCGAAGGGAATAATCGAATCTGTGTTGATACGATTATTTTTTTTATCCCACCCAAATATAATAATCTGCTTGTTCTCTCCGTATCCAAGGACTCGATTTCTAATTGAGTCTTCAAGCAATAGAATGCTAACTTCATTAGATACGGCATTAAGAGACGACAAAAGAGCCATATATGCTCCAGTCAAACGGGCATAACAGTTAATTTCCCCGATTTCTTTTAAGCTTAAAGCAGAAGTTGATCTGTTTAAAATTACCAGTTCTAATTTACTGGAAGATTTATCTTTCAATATCGCAAGTACATCAGGCTTAAATTCCCAGGATGAATAATTCGGAATCTGCTTTATCCATTTATTGTTAATCTTAGACAAACTTGATTCCGGCACAATAACCTCTAAGATTTCATGCGTCAAAGACACACTTCTTTCTAGAAAGTTTGTTAGCCAGTCCCGTAGTGTATTTGTAAATTCGTTTTTATCCATAATATTAAATGTTAATAAAGTTTATCTTGCCCCCATCAAGGGTTGCTAATTGAATCTTTCTGTTGGGTGCATATGTCAAAAGATCTGGACGAGCTTTAAGTATTTTTATTAAAGCCAGTGAAAGAGATTTTGTTGAAATTAAAATTGCTTCAAGTGGCTGAGCTACTAAACAATATCCCATTAGTTGTCCGACCGCCTTTAAGTCCAAAGGAGTGATCTTGGCTTCAATAAAGCCGATTGCTTTTTGCTTTTCCAGAAAACCGACAACATCGGGTCGAATACGATGTTTATCGCAGTAATCAAAAACTTTTAAGAGGTCGCGGTTCTTGTTTTTCAAAAATAAATTTAGATTACCGGCAGAAGTGTCGAACGTATTTGCTTCCTCTTTATATTTTTTCGACAAATATTCTGCAAAGAAAACAGTAAGAGGTTGATACATTGCCTGCTCGGCAAGTTCTTTTTCGGTCTTATTTCTTTTAGTCGGCCCTTTTTTTATTAATTTCTTTTTTCCTGCTTCAACCGTAAGTTTTTCTCTTATCGTATCAAATTCGGCCTCTATTGTTTTCGGATCATCGGTACATTCGAGATCGCCGGTGAGGGAAAAGCATTCAGGACGTTTGGCTTTGCCTTGCAATTTGGTTAGATATTTACAACCAAACGCCAAATTAATTTGCCAAAAGGCATCAAAGTGTCTTCGTCCAGGATCAGGAATGCGGAGATCACTCTCGCCAGGGTGATATGCTTTAATTTTTCCTTTTGTGATTTTTGACGGCGGGAACCAATCTTCTTTATTTGGAAAGACAGTTTTTACATTATGATCCGTTAATTCTTTAAATAATTCTTGTTTTGAACTTATTCGAAATTTAAATTCCTGATAGTATTCGGGGAAAAATTTTATTTGATGCTCTCTGCTCCAGCTTGTCGGACGTGTGTTGAAAAAATCAGCGAGATTGCCATCACGAATATTCGGGTGGCCCCAATCAATGGTATGTATGGGAAGAGAAAATTCTGATCGTAAAAAATTATCTATTTCAACTGGTAAGTACCAATTGCGAACAATTTGAAAATATACTCGCATCCGGCCATGGCCATTCTTACCATCTCGATTTAGCCAACCGCCAGGAGAAGCAAATCCAGAAGTATCTAACAGTCCATTTATAAATTCTATTTTAGAGTTTTGTTCGGCAGAGTATATTGCTTGTGGTATATGAAAGCGGTCAAAACTTATTTCGGGAGAAAAATTTCTAATTATATCGTCGAATGCGGTGACATTAGTTTTAAAATCAAGAACAAGGATGGTCATTGACTTATTCCCGGTGATTTCAAAATGAGCCGGTACCTCTGTTTGTAAAAATGGTATAATAACTGACTTTAGAGATTCTATGGTGGCCTGTGGTTGATTATAGGTTTTCTTTACCATAGGATCAACATCATAACCGCATTTAGGGTTTTTGCATTTCAATCCATTGTCATTTTCGGTAGCAAGCCATCCGCATTTAGGGCAATGTGCAATGCCCTCTGCAAATTCATTTGCATGCGAGAATTCGATAGCAATTGACTTACTATCGATAAAAATATGTCCTCGGCCGGTTATTAAGCCAAGTAGGTATGCCATAGTTGGGTTCAGTGTGTCTTCAGCCATATTATTAATTGTACAGTTTTCAAGTCTTTTTGACCAGCCTCGGATGGCTCCGATTACCAACAGTTTACCTACTTGGGGCGCTCTGGACTCATGGGGCGAGTTGCGTCATTAATTAGGTATATGAACACAGCACAAATGCCCATGGGGGCTACGGGCAAAATAACGGCCCCAGTGAAGGTAAAATACTGCCTTTACGCAAGGAAATCAACGGAATCCGAAGAACGACAAGTTCTCTCTATTGATAGTCAAATCAAGGAGATGCTTCAATTGGCTGAACGGGAGAATTTAGAAGTCGTAACAATGAAGCGAGAATCGCATTCAGCCAAAGAAACTGGTCAACGGCCGATCTTTAATGAAATCATTGAAGAATTGAAACAAGGTAAATTCAATGGAATTCTAACCTGGGCACCGGATCGCATTTCTAGAAATGCCGGTGATTTAGGGAAAATAGTGGATCTTATGGATTCAGGTGCTCTTTTAGATATACGAACATTCGGACAGAGATTCGGCAATAATCCAAATGAGAAATTTTTGCTGATGATATTGGGGTCACAAGCGAAACTCGAAAATGATAACAGGGGTATTAATGT
>Ga0172380_10008673_pt1 | contig 11024 bp, 12 predicted proteins | sample Leawe162metaG_FD_119747 | JGI IMG/M metagenome (GOLD analysis project Ga0172380, IMG submission 119747) | Leachate microbial communities from a municipal landfill in Southern Ontario, Canada - Leachate well 162 metaG | ecosystem: Engineered > Solid waste > Landfill > Unclassified | place...
GATGAACCTTACCTAATTTCAAGCTACGGTAATGAATTCCAGTTTACCGACAGGATAAAGAATGCTATACTTACATTTCATAAACTCCAAGGTCTTGATCCAATACCTTACGATGGAGAAATCTATGTCCACGGCTGGCCTCGGGAGCGTATAGACTCTGCACTTCGGAGAAAGAAGAACTATAACCCCGACGTTGAACTATTAGAGTTTCATATCTTTGATGTTCAAATTACTGAAAGTCGTCAGTTATCTCGTTTTTTTATACTTAAAGAACTTCAGGAAAAGGGTCTTTTTACCGGCCCGATAAAACTTGTTCAACCAGAGGCTATACGCTTAGATAACTGGATGGAGAAAACAGTACAGTATCTTCAAGACGGTTATGAAGGAATAATCCTTCGTCAACCAGGTAATATTTACACTAACCCTTGGGGAGCCGGGGTTGCTCAGCGCCCGCAGTACATGCTTAAATTTAAACCTACAGAGAAAGATGTTTACGTTATAGTAGGCTACAAGGAAGGAACTGGTTGGGCCGAGGGTATGCTTGGAGCTTTCGTAGTACAAGGTCTTGATAATACTCGATTCTCTGTTGGAACTGGTCGTGAACTTACTAAGGATAAACGAATAGCTTATTGGAAAATAAGAGAATCACTTCCCGGTCGACACTTACTTGTAAAGCACGAACCAGTTAAAACTAGCGGAGGTGTCCCTCTCTGCACAGTAGCGTATGAACTCTTACCTTAAAAGGAGATAGCATGGAAAAAATTACTATTAAACAAATTAGCACTGACTACGTATATGACTCATTTGAAGACATGCTTGCGTCAGAACGCTACATAGGATTTATCCCAAAAGCTGTAAGCACACGATACATGCTAATCACAGGTGGATCAGATGAGGTAAAGGGTTGTGCTGTTAGACCTGGCGGAGTATGGTCTTCTACCGTTAACCAACCCAATGAATCTGGAACTTACTATCACTTCGAAAGCGAAGCAGAACTTCTTAACTGGTTAGGTTACAATAACTGAAATAAACTACCCTAATCACGAGAAAAACACCCATAACTTGAAAAATTCATTTGACAACTAAAATAAAATGGTTATTATATGAGTACACTAAACGATGATTAGTTGTTGAAACAGAGTAGCACCACTAAGTGGCTATAGTAGCCAGTACCATGTATCACTAACTTACTTTCCCTTTTACAAGGAGAACACCATGTCTGACGAAACGCAAGTACAGGAAACCGTGTCAGTAACAGATGCAGCAGAGAAACGTGCGAAACGCCTGGAGAAAGACTTCCAGTCAAAACCCGGCAGTGTTGTAATTACCGTCTACGGTGGCACCAAGGGATCTGTAGAATTCAACCCTGGCGACCTCCCCATTGACATCCAGAATAAGCTCGTCCCCTTCGGCCTTGGCCATAAGCTTGGTGATGCCGCCGCTGGTCGCTCTGGTGCCGATGCTGAAGAAGCTATCCAGAAAGTTTGGGACGGTCTGAAGAATGCTGATTGGACTGTCCGTGCCCCGGCAGCTCCTAAGCTTTCCCTCAAGGACATCTCTGCTAACTACGCTAACCTCTCTGACGACGAGAAGGAACAAGCCCGCACGCTGTGTGCAGCTCTTGGTATTAAGCTCCCCGGCATTACCGCTTAACACCACTTGGTGGGAGGACTTTTGTCCTCCCTCCTTACATTAACCCTCCTAACAGGTCATAAAGACCACGAGGAGAACATCATGATCGACTCCAACTCTACTAACGACAAGCCAGAAAAGATCCTCTTTCAAACCCACATTGCAGGGATGCAATTCCATCCCGGTAAAGATATTTACCGAGAACTTCTCCCCGGCACACAACTACTGCTTAAAGCAGAACCTAGTAATAAATACGATAAGTATGCTGTTGCTATTCATACCATTCTTAAAAAAGACGTAACTACAACTAGGTATATGCTCGGCTATATCCCAGGCCAGTATAGTCGCATAGTCAGTATTCTACTCAGCAACAACATCCCAATTACTTGCTTCATAGTAGCAGTAGATACTACTGTATCAGTTAAATATACTCCAGTAACTATTGCTATAGCTTTAACCTAACCTAACCTAACCTAACTTAAACCTAGCTATCTCCTTAGAGTAAGGAACAGATATGACTAGTACAGATGAGTCTCGTTCTAAAATCTTACGACTTGACAATACTAAGCGTTCTTGCGCCTCTACTTGCCTACGAAAATACTACTGGCAATATGAGCGCAACATAAAACCAGCTACCGGCTCTACCGCACTTCGCTACGGTATAACCTGGCATGCTGCAATGGATGCCTTCTACACCCACATCGCAGAAAACGGTTGGAAGCGTGACGGTAAAGCGCTTGAAATGGCTATACTAACTGCAAAGACCGAGTGGGAACAGTACACCAACGGTCAGACATTCTACGATGACTATCGTTCTCTTTCTAACCTAGTTCAAGCACTCCTAGCTTACATAGACCACTTTGCTGGTGACGAAGGTATGTTAAAGATAATCGAATCCGAGCATACCTTCGAGATACCTATGTATGCTACACTACTAAACGTAAACCTTACAACAGATCCTTGCTTCTACTTTACTGGCATGATCGACCTGGAAGTTGAACTCAACGATCGCCTCTGGATCATTGACCACAAGACAACAGGAAAACCTATCTCCCAAGCTTCCAGTCAGCTACGCCGAGCAGCGCAATTTATTGGCTACACCTTTGCAGCAGGAGAAGAACTTTCCACTAAGCCAGATGGTTTCTTAATCGTCTTTCACCACCTATCCGCTTACAAATCAAAAGTCACCAAAGAATACGGTAAACCAAAGATAGACTTCGATCGTATTCCTGAACTCTACACACCTTACGACGTTGAACAATGGAAGCTTTCCCTCTATAAAGCTGCAGATGATATTTACAAGTGTCGCTCTACTAACATTTGGCCTATGAACTTCGACAATTGCTACCAGTTCGGTCGTTGCTCATTCTGTAATCTCTGCGAACAACAGCGTCCTATTGAAGATGTCCTTCTTCATGACTTTATAGTAACAGATCCCTGGGATGTAGTAGCTGAGACAAAGATCCGCCAGCAACGTCGCGAGGAAATGCTGAAAGGAATAAGCTAATGCCAGTAACACACCTAAAGAAAGCAAGTGATTACATCCCCACGGAAGAGTTTATGAAATTCTTCATCGCTGGGGATTATGGGACAGGTAAATCTGAATTCGCTGCAACTGCTCCTACCCCAGGTTTCGTCTTTGACTTTGACAATAAGATAGCTACCTACGGACGTTACCCCGGCTGGGACTACGCTAACTTCGAGAACAGCCCAAAGGGCTGGATGGAATACGACAAGACCTTTCGTGAAGTCAAAGACGCCGTTGACAAAGGAGAATATAAAACTATAGTAAACGACTCTTGTACCTCCATGCTTGGTTTAGCTATGGAACGCGCTCTACAGCTAGACCCTAAACGATCTGAGACAAATGGCCCTCTTTGGAACGTCCATTTCCAGATGGTCAAGAATCTACTCGAAGGCAAATTCCGCCAGATGTACACAATGAACAGCAATGTCATCGTCATAGCTCACCTAGAGTTCAAACTCGACAACAAAACTGGAGACATCCTTGACATCGCTCCGCTCCTTACAGGCCGACTTGCAATCGAAGTCCCAGGCATGTTCGAAGAGGTCTATTGCGCTTTCACTCGCCCCAAGGAAGGAGGGAAAACAGAATACTACCTTAGAACAACCCCCAAGGGAATGTATAAAGCTCGCTCTACACTGTCTGGACGTATGTCCCTTATGCCAGCAGAGATTCCCAACAGTTACCCTGCCGTAATCTCTGCCTACCGCAACGCTGTCCAAAAGCATAAAGAACGAGTAGCTGAACTTCGGGCTGCTAAAACTACACAATAACCTACAACTAAGGAGGAACCCACGAACAATCTGACCGTGTCCAAAATTGACACGCTCCCGACAAACACAAACGCAGCTATACAACAACTAACTTACTTACACAAAGGATTAAAGCAATGAGTAAAGAAGATCTTAAAGTAGACATGACAGAAATGACTCCGGAAGAAACTCAGGCATATCTTGAGAATGGTACTGGGGACGTTGGTATGGACGAGCCTACTTCGGAAGGACTTAATGTAGACTTCAATCTTTCTGATGAGTACAAGCCCATGCCTCTTATTCCAGGTGGTAACTATCGAGCTAACGTAGTTGGTGTAGCTCACGAAGCTTCCAAGTACGCTCTTGCTTTCAAAGTCTGTTTTGACCAGAACGGTGGAGTTATGAGCGACGGGAAGACTGAGATCGACGGGGCTCACGAGTACTTCCGCCTGTGGCTTCCTAAGCCTGGTGATGAACACGAGATGCAAGCTAACGGTAAAGTAACAAAGCGCCAGGGTAAGATCAACCAGATGTCTTCTTTCCAGAACAACATGAAGATAGATATGAATACCCCGACTGCGATTGCTGCAGCAATCGCCGATGGTATCTGGATTGGTATTCCTGTCATCGTGTCAGTGGACATCGAAGAGTACCAAGGAGTTACCCGGAATCGTCTTACTAAGATGGTTCGGGATACCTCTAGAGCCTAGTGAAAAGGTATCTTATATACCATCTTCGTTGGCAAGTTTCAACAGTAATCATGTATCCACTAATGTATCTGATTGAAGCTCACTTAAACATTAACTCTTTTATTAAACTAGCTACCGTTCAGGTATTCGGAGCTATGATCTTCTGGTACATAGACAAAAGGATATTTGAACGGAGTTAGGTAGGTCGTGGAGTGGCGGAAAGGGTAGACGCTAACACAGGCGGTTAGGGTTCGATGAAAAGGGAGTACCGAAGCCTTCAAGCAAAGCTGGTTGGTGGGTGGAAACCTGAGTAGTAAACTGTCGTAAGGCTCTTAAGTAAAGGAGCTAAAACCGGCCCATGCAGGGTTCGACTCCCTGCCTCCACAATAACTGTGATCGTACAGGAAGTTATCCACTAACTAAACTCTGGAGGCTACCATGAACTACTAACCCAAAAACTTTATTGTACTTAATCTCGACAGAATGGCCTTACCAAAGTCCCAGGATACTACCAATCTTGCAATGAGTGTGAGGGCTGTGTCCTGGGATTTCAAAAGGAGGAATTAAATGGCACAAGCATACAAATGTGATTGCAAACAAGTAAATGAAGCGTAGGAGACTTTTATGAAATTCGAAGGTCTTTACCCCGACTTCTTACAGCTATCCGACTCCGACCGATTCCAGTTCTTCGCCGTCTACCGTTCCAAACGCCACACTGACCTAGTAGAAAACACTATCGCAAAAGTAACAGTTCAAAAAGAGCGAACCAAAGGCCGAACAGATAAGAAAATATCAGTAACTAAAGAGCAGCTAGCTGCTCTAAGAAGAATGGGGCTTGCATAAACTATGTCTATGGAATGTTTCTTTGTCAATCCTATTAAGATTCGTGTACGCGAGGGACTCACCCGCTCCCGAGTTGAAGTTGGTGACGTCCAATCTCTCGCCGACTCAATCAAGAATAAACGTCAGATACTTCCTGTTGTAGTAACCCGAGACCTCGATCTTATAGATGGTGGTCGCCGGGTAGCTGCATGTATCCTTGCTGGTAAAGATGTCAAGTGTGTTTACGAAGACGTCGCTGATAGTGCCGAGTTGAAGGAGCTTGAAATTGAGGCTAATTGTCATCGGAAGGACTTCACCCCTGCTGAAAAAGCTGAGGCAGTGCAAGAGTACCACAGACTCAAACAAGCTAGACATGGTGTTGCAACTTCAGGAGCTTTCAAGTCCGGCTGGACTATGGAGCAAACTGCAAAAGACCTCGGCATGTCACGGGCCGCTGTTGACCGACACATTCAGATCGCTGAAATGGTTCAGGCCTTCCCTGAACTTAAGAAAGCGAAGAAAACAACTGACATCATCAAGGCTGCAAAGGGTCTAAACCGTCTTGCTGATGCAGTGATAGGAGCTAACTCTTATGACCAAGTTGTCAAGAAACACCAAAAAACTTTTAACCTTATTAACGCTGACGCTACTGAACATATGTTATCCCTGCCAGATAGATCAGTTAATCTCCTCCTTACAGATCCCATATACGGAATCGACGCAGACAAGACCGCCATTAACCTGGGAGGTAACACCGGAGGATCTATTACATCAGCAGGTTATACCATTTCAGATAAGAAAGATGACGCCTTCTACCTCTACAACGCTATCGCCAGAGAGAGCTTTCGTTTCTGCACTGATGATGCCCACGGCTATGTATTCGTAGGCCCGGAGCATTTCCACCATGTATCTGCCATGTTCCGTACTGCCGGCTGGTATGTCCACGTTAAACCTCTTATCTGGATTAAGCGCGAAGTCGGCCAGTGTAATGTCCCCACCGCCTGGCCAGCTTCCTGTTATGAGATGCTTATTTATATAAGAAAAGAAAAGGCTACACTTGTCAAACAAGGTATGCCAGATTGGCTTGAGTGGGCTCCGGTTCTCTCCACTGCCAAGACCCATGCATACGAGAAACCTGTAGGAGTTTGGAACAATCTCATCTCCCGCTCCGCTCTCCCAGGCCAATCAGTATACGACCCTTGCATGGGCTCCGGGAGTTCCATCGAAGCCTGTGTAAGAAATAAACTCTTCGTAACTGGTGTTGACATCGACCAGGCAGCATACCTATCAGCCCAGGCCCGTATGGCTAACCTTATGGTTGAGATGAGTAACAATAACGGAGGAAAATAATGGAAGTAATTGTCCTTGCAGAAGCTGGCTACGACGAAGCTCTCCTCGGCTTGTCTCTCAGCTACAACATAAACCCTGATGATACCATACGCATAGAGGACATAGCCAAGAGCTTATCAACTAGAGACGGTGGTCATAACAAGTTCCTCGAATCCATTGTAGTATGGCTTGATATAACTGCCCCACGCTACTGGTGGCAGGAGTTTGATACCTACCGAGTCGGTGTCACCAAGCAAAGTGAATCTACCATGCACACTATACTCAAGCAAGAATTTACTGCAGAAGACTTTGAAGATTACATTAACCTTAACACTATAGAAGATCTTAACACCTACAGACACGATAAAGACTTTGATTCCCTTAAGAACCTTCTTCCTGAAGGCTTCCTTCAGCGTCGTATCGTCTGCACTAACTACAAAGCTCTACGTAATATCTTCAAACAACGTATAAATCACCGCCTCCACCAGTGGCAACTATTCATCGTATCAGTAATACACGACCTAGGCCATACAGAGTACTTTCGTGATATCGCTGGTACAGAGTGCTATTCTAAGAACGTCAACATTTGACACGCTAAGTGGAAAGGAAACAACTGATGAGTAACAAACCAGGATTTATGAAACCGCAGGGAACTCGTGGTATGAGTAGACAACAAGCGCAACCTCAGGGAATGCAGATTAAAGTTGATGATCTTCCGGAAGTTAAGTGTATGTGCGGCGGGGTTGACTTTGCTCAGTCAATGCAACTTAGGTTTGCAAGTAAATTAGTATCTCCTAACGGGCAGCAAACTGTAGTACAGGTACCTGGCGGTTGGGTGTGTACTAAGTGTGGTGAGATAAATGACTTCGATAAGAGTGATCCAAGGTTAGCTGAGTTGTTTCCAGAAGTTCATGAACCTGAGGGAACACCTCCGTTGAAACTTGCTTAAAGGGAATAGTCTAATGTATAAAGAAAACAAAGAAAATAAAGAACTTTTTAGTATAGAAGGTGCTGTTATATATTTCTTAACGCATCCTAGTTGTAAAGTGTTATGTATAGTATCTAATACATGGTGGCATCAGATCTGTAATTTACTAAAGCGTCCTTATGTAGGAATACAGTTGATTTTTACTGAGACTAGGATAAATGTTTATAGGGATAAAGGATGGTTTATAGAGAAAGTAAAACCAGACTATGAAGCTGTTAATGGATACTGTGCTTCTACAGTAGCTGTATTATTTTCTGCTGATATTACAGGAGAAGTATTCAGGAATAACGTAACTCAACTTTATAGATTAAGGTGATACAATGTCTCAGACAAGAACTGAAGGGCCAGCTACTGCACGAATAATGCTAGTTGGTGAGGCTCCGGGTGCTGATGAAGCTCTTACAGGTAAGAACTTTGTCGGTCATGCCGGTAGAATCCTCGACTCACTACTACGACAGACGAATATTATACGTGAAGATTGCTTAGTAACGAACGTTGCTCGGGATCAGCCCCCAGGTAATAACATTGGATTCTTCTTTGAAGATAAGGCTTGTACTAAACCTAAGCCTCTTATGTCTAAGTATGTTGAAATGCTCAAGGAAGATATCCTAAAGTTCAGACCTAATATAGTTATAGGTCTTGGGAGAACAGCGTTATGGGCACTGACAGGGCAACACTCTATTAGCTCTTTCCGGGGTTATGTTACTGAATCAACCTTAGTTCAGAATCAAAAGGTTCTCTGCACTTATCATCCAATAAAAGTAGACATCGAATGGAAACTTCACTTCCCAACTATCATGGACTTAAGGAAAGCTTATGCGAATAGCCTCACTCCAGATATTCCAAGGGATCAGCGATCTCTCGAAGCGTCTGTTTCTAGAAGAGAGTTTATTGAATATCTTAAGTTCCTCTACCACGACCATAAAGATCCCGTCGCATTTGATCTCGAAACTAAATCACCAGGAAGTCACGTTGACATTATCGGACTCGCTGATTCACCCAATCACGCAGTCTCATTAGATCTTTTCAGTGGGAGAGAGCCCAGGTTCTCAGAGGAGGATGAGCTTGAAATATGGTACTGGTTTGCAAAGGTTCTTGCAGAGTGTGAAACTATTACTCACAACGGCCCTTATGATATTACTGTGCTTTTGTATAATCTTGGTATACTCACTCGTCGCTTATTTGCAGACACTCTGGTTGCTGGGCATGTGTGCTGGCCGGAAGCTCCGAGAAGTTTGGGGTTTATTACTTCAATCTGTCTCAATGTTCCTCCGTGGAAACATACTCAAGCAACTATGCCAACACTGTATAACGCCGGTGATGCAGCTAATACGTATGGTATCTGGAATGTTTTATCAGCAGAAATGAAGAGGCAAAAAATCGTTCATACCTTTGAGTTTGAAATGGCGCAGATATACCCCGCGTCCATGCTCCAGATACAGGGTATTCCAATCAGTAAAGAGCGACAGCATTACACACTACACACCTTAGACCAAGATGACAACAGTTTACCTATAGGTTTACTTCCTCGTGCAAAGCAACTTGGAGAAGCTATAGACAAGATGCTTGGCAAGAAAGTAAACCTAGCTTCCCCGAAGCAAATGCAGCAAACACTCTACGTTGATCTTGCATTACCAATACAGTACAAACGTCGCAAGTCCGCTCTAGAAGAAAAGAAAGTAACTACCGACGCAGAAGCAATGAAGAAGTTATCCCAGCTCTCTGATAACCCAGTATTAAAACTAATCATGGAGTGGAAGAAACTTAACAAACTTGTTGACTTTATAGACATAACCCCTTCACCTACTGGTAGTGTGCACACTTGCTATAACATAACTGGTGCCACTATGCAGCGGGAGAATAAAGGATTCGTAGTAGATGATGAAGACGATTATCGTAGCTTTGGACGTTGGAGTAGCAGTAAGTCTATTATTATCCCTTACGGCTCTGGTAATCTGCAGAATGTCCCGAAGAGAGCTAGAAAAATCTATGGTACTCCGAAGGCTGGACAAGTATACGTCTCCGCAGATTATATGCAAGCCGAGGCAGTAGTAGTAGCGTATCTTATTAACGATGCACAACTCATTCGTATGTTTGAAGAATCTTTTGGTAAGACTCGAGCATACCGTAAAGAAAGAAACATTGATGTTCATAAGTTTACTGCTGCTCAGATGTTCCGAGTTCCTATTGAGCAGGTAACACCAGAGCTCAGGCAGGTAGGAAAGACTATTAGACACGCAAATAATTACTCCGCTGGCCCCGGAGTTCTTTCCGCAAAGCTTGGTGTGCCTTTAAAAGAAGCTAAAGAGTTAATGAAGATCTATCATCAGGCCTGCCCACAACTTCACCTTTGGCATGAAAGGATTCAGAATGATCTTCGTGCAACTCGTACTCTTACTAACCTACTTGGGCGTAAACATAAGTTTACTGATAGGTGGGGTGATAACCTGTTCAGATCAGCTTATAGTTATATACCCCAATCAACAGTTGGTGATCTTCTCAATACTTCTCTGGAACGTATGTATTACCTTTTCGGTAGCAGTATTGATTTATATCTTCAACTTCATGACGCCATCTACTGTATCTGCAATGAAGAAGATGTTCCGAGCGTAATGCAAGCTATGAAGCATTGTATGCTTATGCCACTTATAGCTAACCATACTACATTTACTATAGACATAGATTTCTCTATTGGCCCTAACTGGGGTCAACTTGAAGAAGTCGAATACACCGACTATGTAAACGAAAGTGATCCAGACCTTCCACAACTTCCACTCATACCACCGTATCTTCAACCGTCTTATATCAGCAATGCAGCAGATAACCAGTACAATAGATGGTGGTATATAAATGAGTAGAAAACTTAACAACTGGCTTGATGCCTACATGGAATATACAGCAGAGACTGAGTCTGCTCCCATCTTCCATAAGTGGGTAGGTATCTCTATGATTGCAGCTGTTTTACGTAAGAAGACTTGGCTTAACTTTGGCAGACTACGAATGTATCCTAACTTGTATGTGGTACTGGTAGCTGAGCCTGGAGTAGCTCGTAAGACACAGGCAATTTCTTATGGAACTAGACTGATAAATGAGATATCAGGTATAAAAATTTCATCTGATGCTATAACAAAGGAGGCATTGATTGAAGAAATTATAGGTGCAGAGTACGATGAACCAATGAGAGATGGATCTATCTTTAAGCACAGTTCTATCTCTGTTATCTCCCGAGAGTTCGAGAGTTTCATTGGACAAAAGAAAGAGAATACTAAGATGGTAGTATTCCTCAC
>Ga0172380_10008674_pt1 | contig 11023 bp, 2 predicted proteins | sample Leawe162metaG_FD_119747 | JGI IMG/M metagenome (GOLD analysis project Ga0172380, IMG submission 119747) | Leachate microbial communities from a municipal landfill in Southern Ontario, Canada - Leachate well 162 metaG | ecosystem: Engineered > Solid waste > Landfill > Unclassified | place...
GAGCGGCGAGGGCGATGTGATTCCAGCCGATCCGCCAGATTTTACAACGCTTTCGGCTACCGATGGCGGCGCCGCGCTTACGCCAAAGGAATCTCTGTCGTTTGAGGGAATCTACCCTTCAAAAAATGTGGTGATGTCGGAACCGGAAGTCATCCGCGGCGTGCGGGTTGTTCGCGTCACCGCCTATCCACTTCAGTATGATTATGGCCTTCGTGCCTATATCTCCCATCCAAATCTCAACGCCACCATCCGTTTTACCGCCAACCCCCCTGTAAATCCGGTGGAACATCCGATCCGGCGCGGTCGCAGTAAAGCGTTTCTCAAGTACATTGCAGCGCTTGCAATCAATGGTGACGATCTCGGTCGGGACGACCCTGATCGGGACTCCCCAAACCGTTCCAACGGCCACTACCTGATCGTAACACGGGAAGAATGCCTTCCTTTTATCCGTCCGTTCATCGAATGGCGTCGGAAAAGCGGGTACGCGGTTGATATCATGAGCCTCGCTGCACGAGTTGCGAACGATCCACGTGATATCTTGAATGCAATTCAGAACCAGTACGACGCTTACCTTGAACAAGGACTTGATCCGTTCGACGAAATACTACTCGTCGGTGATAGAAGAAATTACGCGGATGGATCTGCATCTCAGTGGATATTGGAATCATTCAATGGTAGTTCGACTTGGGCGGACCCGCCGCACGCAGATTATCTCTTCTCCTGTCTTGAAGGAGACGATGACAATCCCGACGTCGGCGTCAGCCGGTGGTGGGCGGGAGCCGAGCCGACTCTGCAACTTGCGGTCGGGAGGACACTTGCTTATGAAGCGACCCCATACTGGCAGAATCAAGAGTGGTTCTCACGCAGCGGCGCCTACTACCAACACTGGGGATCCACGCCTCAAAGCGCCTTTCACCCGTCTATGGCAATGACTACGCGTTGGGCGAGAGAGGCAATGACCGAACATGGTTATCAGCCGGTTGAGTACTACGAGAACTTCGAATGGGACGAACGTGGCATTCGAGTAGCCGAAACAGTTGGAGGCTGGTTCACGAACGGCGCGAGCTTATTAGTAGGACGGGCGCAGATATGGAAATGGGCCAATAGAGGCGTCGGAGGAGACTTCGACTTTGAGCCACATCCGGTTTATCCTATCAACCTAATGATGGCTGGATATTCCAACTGGACGGCGGAGGTCATGACGCGCACCGGAGACGCGGAACATCTCAAAGGCCCTTCCGCGATGACTTGTGGGTGGGGCGATGTTCCAACCCTTTGGATGAATGCCGCGCTGATGGAACTGACCAGCGGAGTGGTGCAACACGATCTTCCACTCGGCTGGGCGAGATTGCTTGCGGTGAACTCAGTGCCGGGATATTTAGGCGACCCCGGAAACATCCAGCATCTGCCTTCAGTCCTTCGCACCGACATTGATTGCTATGGCGACCCTGCCATCCAACCGTGGCTGGGAACGCCGCGAGAAGTCTCAGTAAATCTCATCACTGCGCCCGAGCCGCACCGGAGACTCCATCAGGCGCGCGTTGTCGATCCGGACAATAATCCGGTCGCCGGAATCGTGGTCACTCTTTATGCCGCCGGAGAAATCCCTGACGATCCGGCTCAATATGCAAATTACACCGGTTTCCGCGCCATTACGGCAACCAGCGATCAGAACGGCCTCGCGAACTTCCTGTTCGATGACGACCCTGATCTCGCGATTGGGACGTCGCTCTTTGTCACTGCCGTCGGCCGAGACGTCAAACCGGCCTTTTTCGAGACCCAAATCGCAGCGGCTGAAATTAGCGTAGCGCTCGACGGATTTGCGCTGACCGAAGTGGAGGGGAATGGCGACAACATCGCGAATCCGGGCGAGACTCTGGCGCTAAGGATCACGGCGCGTAATGACGGCAATCAACTTGACAATGTCGCGGCAACGCTCACCAGCAATTCCCCCTGGCTTGAGATCGTCGGCGAGAATCAGATTGTTTATGGTGCTCTGGCAGCAGACGGAGAATCCGACGGCGACCGGGCGGTTACTGTCCGGCTCAATCCTTCCACGCCCGATGGAGTGCTCTATCCGGGGAGCAAGCCCACAGTCCGGATAGAGTTCAGGTCCGGCGACCAGCGCTGGTCAACCGCTCTGCGACTCGATCCACGCTCGCCGGGGCTTACATTCGCGAGTGTCATCGGTGGTGATATCATTCCCGACAGCATTTGCCGAATTGATGTGCAGATAGCCAATCTCGGGGGAACTCCAAGCGCGCCATTCACCGCCGAACTCTATTCTCTCAGCCAGGGAATCACAGTGATTCGCGAACAAGCTCGCTACCCCGGTATTGCGGTCGGCGAATCCGCTCAGATAGTCCGGAACCTGTTTGAAGTTGCGGGCAATGCGGTTGATGTTCCGGGGGCGCGCTACCCTATGCAGATAATTCTATCGACAGATGCGGGGTTTATTGACACCGTCAATTTCAACCTACAGGTAATGGTCCCGCGCGCAAACGCTCCTCAAGTACCCGACCCCTACGGCTACATCTGCTTCGACGACAGCGATACCGCCTGGGACATGGCTCCTGATTATCGGTGGATAGAAATCTGTCCTACCGTCGAGGATGCAGACTTTCAGGGAGAGCGGCTCGATTTCAGAGGCGAATCTGAGCTCGACATTGGAGAAGCGCTCGCCGTGGGGCTTGGCTTCGAGACTCAATTCTATGGGGAGCGATTCGATACGATCACCGTCGCGACCAACGGCTTCATTGCGATGGGGAACGAGCCCCATGCCGTCAGTTTCCAGAACTACCCGCTCGATCGCGGCATTGGCGGCGCTGCTGGAATGATCGCGCCATTCTGGACCGATCTCCGTTTGTCAGATAGCAGTGGTGTATATATCCACCACGATGAGGAATCCGCTCGATTCATTGTTGAGTGGAGGAAGATGTGCTATGCTTCACGAGCTGCTCAGGCAGAACTGACCTTTGAGTTGGTCATCTTTGATCGAAACGTCTGGGTGAATGAAACCGGTGATCCGCAGATTCTTATACAGTACAAGGATGTGGAAGTTCAGGAGAACATCCGGAACGGCGACTCCCCTTGGTCTAATGGTGTGCCGTTCCCGTCGGTCGGGATCAGCAGTCCGGACGGGAAGAGTGGCGTCAGCTACTGTTTCAACAACTCCTATCCTGTCACCTCTGCCCCGCTTCAGGATCGCCAGGCGCTGTTGTTTACCGTTACGCCTGTTTTTCTTAACACGACGTGGCGAGTTTATGGGCAGGTTACTGACGCCGAAACTCGCGACGCTTTGCCCGGAGTGCGGATAACGACCTACACCGCCCACGGTTTCATTGTATCGACAGAAACTGACTCAACCGGTAGATATGAACTCAGGCAAATCCCTCTGGAAGTAGATTGGTGGTTGCGCTTCAACAAGCAAGGCTATAATGACACTCTCGCAGTAGTCGATCCGGGCGGTGGGAATGAAGATAGTCTTGATATCGAATTGAATTTGGCAATGCTGCACCCGGAATTCCTTCCTTCGACATGGGAAATCCTCGTGCGTCGGGGCGAGGAAGATTCTATCAGATTCCCATTTAACATTCAGAACCGCGGCAACGGCCCGCTGCACTGGAAAGTCAAGAAAGAGCTGCCCGGCGAGGCTGCATCACCCCCATGGACTTTACGGCGGAGCATAGATGTTGGTCAGATATTAGACGATGATCGGATACAGGGAGTCGCGTTCGCAAATGACAGATATTATATAGCAGGATCCAACGCTGATGATTCTAACTCGGTCTACGTTCTAAATCGGGAAGAAGAACTCGTAGAAACCTTTGTTCAGCCGGGTAATACCCGTTATGGTTTCAGAGATCTCGAGTGGGATGGAGAACTCCTTTGGGGAGCAGGAGATACGACAATTTACGGAATGAATCCGGATGGAGAACTGATCCGTGATTGGCGAGGGCCGTTTGGTCCATCTAACAGCATCGCTTGGGATAGTGATCACGAGATACTTTATCTCAGCGGTACTACAACTCAGATTGCGAGGTACGACCGGGCTGGAAACGTCCTTGGCAACGAACTCCCTCGAAAGGGCTTGCGTATCTACGGGCTCGCCTACTGGCCGGATGATCCTGACGGATACTGCTTATACATTACCAGTACGCCGACTCCGCAGCAAAGGTTTATGTATAAAATGAACACCCTGACAGCCGATACGATCATGGTTCACGAATTGGATCCCATGGATGGAACCGGTATGGATGGACTGTTCATCACGAATCAGTATGACATTTATAGTTGGGTCTGCATGACCATCGTCAACATCACCCAGGCCAACGGCGGAGACAAGTTGGCGGTCTATCAGCTACAATCGAACATGAGCTGGTTCAACGTTCAGCCGGTCGAAGGGACGGTTCAGGCAGGGAATATACAGGATTTCATACTCGACCTGAACATGACCGGGCTTCCCGACACTCTCTGGGAAGGATCGCTCGACTTCACAAACAATGCGGACAGCGGATTCGTGAGCATCCCGATCCGGGTCGGACGCCAAGTCTCAGTGACTGATCAGCCCGGGATACCCGTGAGCCCATTTGTTGGGAACATCTTTCCGAACCCGTTCAACGGTACGGTGCGAATTTCCTTCGAGCTGCCGGAAGCGTCCAGAGCTTCAATCCGCGTATTCGACATATCTGGGCGTGAAGTTGCGATTCTTGTCAACGGCAACCTCCAAGCTGGCAATCATGAGGCGGTCTGGAACGCTGAGATGAAGGCCTCAGGGATCTATCTGGTGAAGATGGAGACACCGTCATTCACCGCGACGAAGAAGGTTACGCTGATCAAGTAAAGCCGTCACAAACCTGTCGAACTGATATACTCGAATCCCTGATTCTGAAATTCAGATCTTGGATCAACTACGAACCCAAGCCACCTGAGTGAGTAATTACGGGCACGCAAGGCTCAATCAGCAATGGAAAATATCCCGGATGAAGAAACTCCTCCTACTCATCAACATTCTTCTAATCATGTCGGGCACCGGCTGCGACGAGAATGCGACACCCCAAGAATACGATGTTCTGTTCGTAAACCTGCCCGGTGGGTACAACATCGTGGCGGGATGTCCAATCGAATTGCCCATCCAGACAACTGTTCGTCACAAGACAGATGGTTCGCCTGCTAACGGTGTCAGGGTTGAATTTTTCGTGACTTCCGGAAGTGCGACATTTCCAGTTCCGGTAACCATCAGTAATACCCTCGGAATCGCGACCGCTTCGCTACGAGTTTCGCCGGGATCAGGCGAGAACCGGTTACAGATTGCCGCATTGGTGACGGGTGGTCAGACATATACTGAGATAAGCTTCAATGGCGTGACGGCTCCGGCCTCGATAAAAATTACTGGAGTGCCGGAGAAACTTTATTCTGTTCGGTCTGAAGAAGACATTATGAAGGATGTGGTGGTTGAGTTCGAAGTGATCTCCTTCGATTGGAACAATGATACTATTGACGTTTTGCTTCCTCTGACAACCAAACTGAAGCGGTCGCATAATGTCCTCTTCGGGCATATTACCGACAATCGGTTCTACTCTGAAGGTGAGTTTGGTGAAGAGCATCTCGTGGCCGTCACCAATCTTGTCGGCCTGCCTGCGCAACTAAGCGATACGTGCGACATTAACATTCTGCCCTTGAACCCCGTATCTATTCACACCGTAACCAAGCTGTATGTTTTGCCTGATTCGGTTGCAACTGTTGAGATGACGTTCCAGACAGAGGATTATATGGGGGTACCATTTCCAGGTCTGATCCTCGAATATTCTTCGGAGTGGGGTAAGCTTGAGCAGACAACTGATACGACCGACAGTAATGGCGTCGCAAAGCTGAAGTGGAGCAATGATGCGAAAAGCGGATGGATGACGCTCAATACCAGGGTTCGCAACAGTAATTTTGAGAGGAACCATACATTCCGGGTGGTGTTCGAAATACCGCATAACGGTTTGCTGAGGTTGACGAGTGATAAGGATACAATCGTCGCCTCCAACGGACAAGATGTAGCTCACCTGCTCATCAGGCTGCGAAATGGCGATGGGCAGGACGTTTCCGGACAATCAATCCACATTAGTTCAACTCATGGATCGGTCACATCCAGCGTGGTTACAGACGCCAACGGAAGCGCCAGGGCCAGTTTTCGTGATCAAGGGCTTCCCTCGACCGATCCGCAAGGCAATCTCGTCCCGGCGATGATCTATGCCACGAGCGATAATCTGGGGTTGATTGATTCGGTTGCCGTCACCATCAGGCCGAGGCGTGCTATCGGCGAAATTATTCTCACCTGCGATAAATTCGAGATGCTGGCGGGATCACGGGATAGCGCCTCGTTGCAGGCGATAGTAACCCTGGAAGACGGTGAGTTTGCGCCTCCCGGAACGCTGGTTCGCTTTCAGGTGGAAGCGGCAAACGGAATGCTTATCCCTTCCGATGTTCCCGTGGGCGCTGAAGGAAGAGCAGTGTCAAAGTACATTGCTGGTAACTTCGTAGGGAAGGCGCGGCTGATGGCGTCAGTAATGACAATGGATGCGATTATCTATAGTAATATCATAGAAATCAATCTTTTCCCGGGTGAGCCGGCGAGTGTACGACTCACTGCCACTCCAAACAGGATCCCTGTTGGTTATCCAGACTCAGTTGCTACAATTACCGCCACGGTAACTGATAGCTCGGGAAACCCGGTTGTCTTCGGCACTCGGGTCACCTTCACGACGACGCTGGGCGACATCACTCCATCGGCGGTTACCGACGAAAGGGGACGCGCTCGGGCGGAACTGAGGGCGGGCATTTGGGCTGGCGTAGCGGAGATTACTGGTACAGTGACGCTGATCGGAGGCGAGGTAATCGAAGGAACGGGAGTCGTCACGATTCAAGGAGGGATACCCGATTCGATTTCTCTGAGTGCCAATCCAGAGGTGGTTGGGATTGGCGACAGCTCCATCATCTCAGCGACCGTTGTTGATCGCTTTGGGAATGCGGCGTTATGGCCTTCGATGGTGATCTTTGAATTACCAGACCGCCCGGATCAGGCGGAAGGGTGCTGGTTCAAACGGGGAGGGCTTGACTCGGCAAGAACCGCCAACGGCATTGCAGTTACGACCCTAACAGTTGGGGATCATGAAGGATTTGCGTTCATAAGAGCCTATACGTTCAGAGACCCCAATCAAGAAAATCCAGGTGAGGATGGTCTGCCGCGAACCGACACTCTTAGGGTCGAAGGGCGATTGGTCGAGATTCGTAGATAGAGCATAGTTCGCGCCATCGGACAGTGCACAGCAAAGTACCACCTATATTCGCATGACTTACGTGCCAGACATACAGAATCGGAGAACGTGGTGAAATCAGACCAATCTTCACATTCGTGCCGTTTCGGCTTCGTTGCCGCCTTATTGATCGGATTAACTGGCGTCACGCAAGCCGAGCCACACTTCAATCTCGGCAGCGGTGCTTACTTCTGGTCACACGCGGACGTCTTCTTCCACGGTGTTTTCGGGATAGATGGAGGCCGTCGTGCTATGGTGGTCTGGAATGCAAACGATGGTTCCGATGGACTGCGCAAAGTCTATATGCAGATCGTTCAAAGATTTGGCGAAGTCGAGTTTCAACAGCCATTGTTGCTCAGTCAGCCAGATGAAATTGCTGCCAATGGTCAGACAGTCGTTGATGATGCAGGGAATATTTACGTAGGTTGGTACTCGCAGACTCCGGGAGATACTTCTGAGCTTCACTCATACGCGATGAAGTTCAGTCCTGATGGACGACCGGTTTGGGGTAATGAGCCGAAATTCGCGGGTAATTTGAGGTCAAATCTAGATCGTCATCCAAGATGGGATGACTCGGAACAGTTTATTATCCCCGATAAGCATGGAGGAGCTTACCTTGCCAGCGAGCATGGTATCCTTGCGCTCGACGAAAATGGCGAACCTCGCGAGGGGTGGCCATTCGGCGAAGAATATCCACCGGCTGGTCATACCCTCTACTCCGCCTCAAGTGATGGCCGAGACGGATTGTGGGTTTTACAGCGCGGAAATTCGCAATTACTCGCAGTTAACCATTACTCCTATCAAGGGAGAAGACTGTTCGATGAGCCATTTCTGCCGAGTGTGAATCTCCCGGAGAACGCCAGATTGGCAAGCTCGCAGATGATTGGTTTGGATGGCGGATTTGTAGGAGTCTATTATGCTGGTGAGGCGGTTGGCATCTGTAATGTTGATTCAACAGGGGCGATACGGCGTGGATTCGTGCATGATTTACCGGCAGGTAGCTCGATACATGGCAACTTTGTTAGACTGAACAACGGTTGGGTTGCAATCGGATATAAGCTTAAAGTTGGTGATGACCGGATGTTCTATCTGACCGTCTTTGACCCGATGGCCAACCAGTTTCCATGGGGGGTAGAAGGAGTTGAAGTTGCACGTTGGCGGAGGACTCACGATGATTTCCCGTATGTATCAGGCAGAGTGCTGGGGCAGAACGTTGATAGCGCAGTGGTCGTAGCGATGTTCCCGTTCGATGGCCACGAGTATTGGGGTGAGATAAATGAAGTGACGCTTGACGGCCGAGTTCGGTACCGACAAAGGCCGGTCATTATGGGAATACAAGCGCCATATTGGAATACTGCGGAGCCTGCGTGGTACACTTTGGATCCTGACAACGGCGGGGGATGGCTGCTGACTCAGCCGGTGCTGTTTTCCCATTACACTGCTTATCCATACTTTTTTAACCGCCTGTCGGAAAACTGGTCTCCAGCAGTCGAAGGCAGTATGAGGATAGGCATCCCGGTTCGAGACTCCCCTGCCCTCTTGCAAGCCTACAGTCGCAATGGTGACGGATTCACAATTGCGCTGAACGGGCCGTTCGGAGTTATGCTCAGGGCGATCAATGGTTTCGGGAGAATTGTCAACGAGACTGAAGGGCGCCTGGTTTGGAGTTATCCGTTCAACACCTTCAAAGAGCTGGCTTCCACAATCACCAGTGACCACAATCTGGTTGCGTGGAAGAATCACGATATTGAAACTGAAGAAATTCATCTTGCATCATTTACGCTCCAGGGAAGTCGCGAGTGGGAAAAACAATTTACTGAAGACTTCGAACAACAACGTGGGTTCAGGATGTACGCCTTCGAAGATCTGGGCGTTGCGGTAATTACTTCTGAAATAAACGCCACGCGGCATCACTATGACGGTTACGCACGCCTGGTTGATCTGCCTACTGGAGATCTTATCTCCCGAATCAATTTGGAGCGCGAAGGACAACTGCCATTTTTCGCACTTCCAACTGCTGTTTCAAATGACGAATCGCTCTATCTGATTAATCCCCTCTCGATGGACAGCTTGTTGATCTTAAGAGCCAGACCGGACGGATCGGAGATCTGGCGATGCGCCCTGCGGATCAGTTCACAACCGGCTGATTTTCTTGCAGCGACCAAACGATCAGGTGGGGGAGTCTGGTGTGGCTACTCCTACACGATGCACAACCCCTTCAAAGCATGGTTGACGGGAATAGATCAGGATGGGAGTCTGGTAGATTCAATACCAATTTATGAGACGGCGCACGAGCGTGGAATTACATACTCATATCAACCCGCTTTGATCGAGAGTGGCGACAACCTCTGGTTTGCTCCGGGGAACCGATATTTTTCAGAACAAGTTGCAATTCAACCCGGCATTCAGGGAATTGACCCGGATGGCAACAGACTGATGGGACCTTGGGGGTTCTGGCCGGTGACGCCAGGTGGGGAGACCGACCGGAACTATCAGTACGCTTCTGATTCACTCGGCGGGTTATGGGTAACCTGGACACGCGATGTAACCTATGTGACGCATATTGATGGCCAGGGGAATATTGATGCGGGTTGGTCAGAGGAAGGAATTCCTTTGACGCAGGGGCTGGCAACCGACCATCCTGAGTGGGTTGGAGGTTTGGAAGATGGAGATCTCGGAGTGATTACAAGTCGCAATACCGGCTACTTCATGCAACACATCAGCAATACCGCCAGGCTCAGAATTTCAGAACAGGAACAGCCGCTTGTCCAGACACTTTCAGTTGCAAACCCTTATCCCAATCCCTTCAACCCTTCCACCACCATCAATTTTGCGTTGCTGGAGGATTCGAGGGTACGTCTGACCGTCTATGACCTTGCCGGGCGGGAAGTTGCTGCACTTGTGGACGGCGAACTGAAGGCGGGAGCACACACTGCGATTTGGAACGCAGAAGGCTTCACCTCTGGCATCTATCTGGTGAAGATGGAAACGCCGAGCTTCAGCGCTACCAGGAAGATCACACTGGTCAAGTAACCAATGTCATTACTCGAAAGAAACGGAATGAATAAACTGTTACGGTATGGAATCATTTTCTTGCTGCTGGGAATCCTTCCGGCAGCAGCTCAAGAGACTCTTGGCGTTCGCAAACTCGGAAGCTTTAATTTCGACTGGGTGAGCGCAGAGGACGTAGCGGTGCAGGGCGATTACGCGTTCATTGCAACAGGTTGGACGGGGCTCTGCGCACTCGACATCTCACACCGGCAGCCGTTAGAGGTCGGATGTTTCGACACGCCGGGCGACGCGAACGGGGTCGCTGTATCAGGACGTTATGCCTACGTTGCTGATGGTTATAGAGGTATTACAGTTGTTGATGTCTCTAACCCCAGACGTATGCGCGAGGTCGGTCACTGTAATCCGGCTGGCATCGCTAACAAAGTAGTAATCTCCGACAATTACCTTTACGTGGCTTACGAGGATTCCGGTCTCAGAGTGATGGACATCACGAATCCTGTCTGGCCGCGTATGGCTGGAACTATCCTGATTCCGGGAAGAGCGTTTAACGTCGCAGTATCGGGAGGGTGTGCTTACGTGGCATGCGCTGATTCAGGAATTATGGTGGTTGACGTGTCGGACCCACCCAACCTCTCCGAACTCGGATTTATCCCTCTTTCGGATTTTGTTATGAGTGTTGCCTCGTCTGGAGGTTACATCTATGTTCCGCA